>UOEG01000227.1_pt1 | contig 17930 bp, 21 predicted proteins | sample 1990051 | NCBI WGS metagenome assembly UOEG01 (sample SAMEA4728526, study PRJEB27164) | hydrothermal vent metagenome | biome: marine basaltic hydrothermal vent biome; feature: marine hydrothermal vent; material: mineral | place: Pacific Ocean | collected 2011-06-14/2011-07-23 | depth 1741 m | reverse complement strand
TGCCCAAGGATTTGTGCGCGATTATCATGATCTGGCCGAGTTGAAACGCTATATTGACGACAATCTGGATCACCGGCACCTCAATGAGGTGCTGGGCGATGATATGGTTACAGCCGAGCGTCTGGCACGGCATTTTTATGACTGGTGCAAGGCGCGGTTTTTTGAGACCAGCGCGGTGCGGGTCAGTGAAACACCAAAAACATCGGCGGAGTACCGGCCATGAAACCGGCGGATATTCGCGTATCGGAAATCTTTGGCCCGACCATTCAGGGCGAAGGCGCGCTGATTGGGCAGCCCACGGTATTCGTGCGCACCGGCGGCTGTGATTATCGCTGCGATTGGTGCGACAGCCTGCACGCGGTGGATGCGGAATATCGCGAGACCTGGGCGGCGATGGACGCCGGGACGATCATGGCAAAGGTTGAGGAACTCTCGGGCGGCGCTCCCTTGATGGTGACCCTTTCAGGGGGCAATCCGGCGATTCAGCCTTTGGGGCCTTTGATTGAGCTGGGCCATGCCAAAGGCTACCGGTTTGCGCTGGAAACCCAAGGCTCGGTGGCGCGGCGCTGGTTCAATGCGCTGGATATGCTGGTGCTCAGCCCCAAACCACCCTCAAGCGGGATGCAAACCGACTGGGATTTGTTGTGTGAGTGTGTGCAAGCGGGGCAGGGGGCGCAAACCGTGCTTAAAATCGTGGTGTTTGACGCGGCAGATTATGCCTATGCTCGGGGTGTGGCCGCGCGCCACCCGGACCTGCCAGTTTATTTGCAACCGGGCAATCACACGCCGCCGCCGCCCGAAGATGACACGGCAAGCGTGGATCACGCGGGGCTGGATGACAGAATGCGCTGGTTGGTGGATCGTGTTTGCGGTGATAAATGGTATGATGCGCATGTGCTGCCGCAGTTGCATGTGATGCTTTGGGGCAATAAACGCGGCGTCTGACGGGAAGGTTTTGATCATGGCTGACGAAAACATCTATCGCAATCTCAAACAGTTGGGCGCGGCTGCGGCGCTGCCGGAAAACCCTGAGGTGGCCGAGCTGGAGCGGGTGCAGAACCCGCAGGCCGATGTGGCCTATAATGTGCGCTTTACCGCGCCGGAATTTACCTCGCTCTGCCCGATGACCGGCCAGCCGGATTTTGCCCATCTGGTGATTGATTACGTGCCGGGGAAATGGCTGGTGGAAAGCAAATCCTTGAAGCTTTATCTTGGATCATTCCGCAATCACGGCGCGTTTCATGAGGATTGCACTGTGTCCATCGCCCGCCGTCTGGTGGATTTGCTGGCACCCGCGTGGCTGCGCATTGGCGGCTATTGGTATCCGCGCGGCGGCATTCCGATAGATGTGTTTTACCAGACCGGCCCGTGCCCCAAGGATGTCTGGATCCCCGATCAGGGTGTGCCGCCATATCGCGGGCGGGGATAGTTCTAAGCGGGTGGAGGCTTTGACCGAGTTGATGATTGAGCCTGCGGCGAAATGGCGGCGGCCTCAGGTGCGGGCGGTTTGAGGGTTTTGTTGAAGTGTGAATAGAACTGCCGGTGAGTGCCGGGCAGCGCCTGCCCGTGGGGTGGTGCTGCAACATTGGTGATCTGGTACTTTATCTTAGCCAAGCACATCCCTCCCTCTGAACGATGCGCCACCCTCACCCAAGCACCAGCCCGACGGAACGGGCAGGCGCTGCCCGGCGGCGCGATGCGCCTTGATTCCGGGCGGGGATGGGCCTTGGGGTTTGTTATATGCCCTAGTCGTGTCGGCGAGCCGATTTGGCAAAAACACCTAATATCGTACCTCGCCCAATAATATAGATTGGCCCGCCTATCTCAAGCGAGCGCCCAAATTCTTCTGGGTAACTGCAAAGCCTGTTGGACAACAACGGTAAGCCATTGAGCGTGATCGGGTTTCGACATTTTCGATCAACATCCCGTTTGAATTTGGTAACGATGTAAGGGATCTCAATTTCTGTGCCAGCAATCACGGCACCAATCATTGGCCCACCCAAAAAGACAGCGCTGCTCCCGATCATGAAGCCCATAAAAGGCGAGATGAGAATAGCCCCGTATTTTTTCACTTTCCACATTTTTTGGCCAGTAGTTTTCAAGCCCATAACCACGGCCCATATAAACAAGGCACCCATAACCGTACCGGAGATAGCAGCGGGAATTCGAGCCTGGGAAACCCAATCAGGAGAAGGGATGTATTGGATGCCAAATATTAGGGAAAAAATTGGAATAATCCCAAGTAGGAACCATATAGTAAGGGGCCATTTGATCCAATTGGGTAGCCGTAAAAACGGTATTTTCTGTGTTTGGTTTGTGTTCATGACCTGATATATGCAGTTAGCTCATGGTTTTAATGTGGCTACCGAATACATACAGTTTAGCAAGTAAACTATGCAAAGCCCAATGTGAAATAACAGATATTTGTGCCTGGCTTGTCTTGAGCAAATAGCTCCATTGCCCCATCCCACCCAACGCGCGGTGTGATTTACTTTTCTTAAACCTTTGGACGTCTGATGCGCATCAAGCGGGAAACCCCCGAAAATGCGTGGCATCAGCAAGGAGCATCACAGGATGATTTTGGACTTCTTTCGGCAAAATGGAGCGGCGAAGATGCCCGGGAATTCTGTACCTGAGCAAAAGGCCAGTGCCACGGGCGGGATCATGTCGTGGTATGGCTCGGGCCGGGTGGCGTGGAGCCCGAGGGACACGGTGACGCTGACGCGCACCGGGTTTAATGGCAATCCGGTTGGGTTTCGTTGTGTCAAGATGATTGCCGAGGCCGCCGCCGCGCTGCCTTTGGTGTTGCAAGATGAGATGCAGAGGTTTGCGGTGCATCCGCTGTTGGAGCTGATCAAGAACCCCAATCCCGCCCAAGGCCGCGCGGAGTTGTTTGAGGCATTATACGGCCAGATGTTGCTGACCGGGAATGCCTATCTGGAGGCTGTGGGGGCCGAGGAGGGCGTGCCGCTGGAGCTGCATGTGCTGCGCTCGGACCGGATGAGTGTGGTGCCGGGGCCGGATGGCTGGCCGATTGCGTATGAATATGCCGTTGGGGGCCGTAAGCATCGGTTTGATGTGAGCACCGGCGCGCCGATGGTGTTGCACCTCAAGAGCTTTCATCCGCAGGACGATCATTACGGGTTTTCGCCGTTGCAGGCGGCGGCGCAGGCGGTGGATGTGCATAATTCCGCGAGCCGTTGGTCGAAGGCGCTGTTGGATAATGCCGCAAGGCCAAGTGGGGCGATTATTTATCGTGGGGCCGACGGGCAGAGCGCCTTGAGCAGCGATCAGTATGACCGGCTGGTGAGTGAGATGGAAAGCCATCATCAGGGCGCGCGTAATGCCGGGCGGCCGATGCTGTTGGAAGGCGGGCTTGATTGGAAGCCGATGGGATTTTCGCCCTCGGATATGGAATTTCAGAAGACCAAAGAGAGTGCGGCGCGTGAGATTGCGCTGGCCTTTGGGGTGCCGCCGATGTTGCTGGGGATACCAGGCGATGCGACATTTGCCAATTATCAGGAGGCGAACCGCGCGTTTTACCGCCTCACGGTGTTGCCGCTGGCGACGCGGGTTGCGGCGGGTGTGGCGGATTGGCTGTCGGGCTTTACCGGTGACGCGCTGGATTTCAAACCGGATTTGGATCAGGTGTCGGCGCTGTCAAGCGAGCGCGATGCGCAGTGGAAACGGGTGGCGGGGGCGGATTTTCTGACTCAGGCCGAAAAGCGAAATTTGCTGGGGCTGCCGGTTTTGGCGGATGAGGGTGCCAATGGATGAGCCGCGTGAGCCCGCGAGATACGGGTTTGAGGCGTTTGATTGTGCGCCGGCGTTGCGGCTGGAGGCCAATGAGCGGGTGACGCATCTGCAGTTCAAGGCGATGAATGAGCGGCTGGAGCGGATTGAGGCGATGATGGAACGGCTGGAGAGACGGTTATGGCTGGCGGTTTATGGCGTGGTGGCCGCGATATTGGCGCAGACGTTTCAGCCATTATTGGCGGCGCTGCCGTGAGAGTTTTGAAGATGTGTGGATTTCCCGGGCTGGCGCCGTTCTCGCCTGAAACGCTCCACCGGAGCGTTTCCGAGACGGCTCAAACCCCACCCTACGGGAACAAAGAAGGATGATGATTATGGAAAGCGGACTGGAACAGAAGTTTTGCAAGTTTGATGAGGAGCTGACCGTTACCGACGGGTTGAGCATCGAAGGCTATGCCAGCTTTTTCAATGATCCCGACAAGGGCGGTGATATTGTGATCAAGGGGGCTTATGCGGCGTCTTTGAAGCGATTGGGTGATGAGGGGCGTCAGGTGAAAATGCTGTGGCAGCATGATCCGACAGAACCCATCGGCATCTGGGACGAGGTGCGCGAGGATGAGCGTGGGCTTTTCGTCAAGGGCCGTCTGTTGGACAGTGTGGGCCGGGGGCGTGAGGCCGCCGCGCTGATTGCGGCGGGTGCGATTGACGGGCTTTCCATTGGCTATCGCACGGTGCGGGCTGTGAAAAATGACAAGGGCAGCAGGCTCTTGCAGGAACTGGAGCTTTGGGAGGTGTCGCTGGTGACATTTCCGATGCTTCCCAGTGCGCGGGTCGGGGCCAAGGGCGATAGTTTGGCCGATGACATGATGCGCGAGTTGGCGGCGGCCTTTGAGGGTGCCCGCCGGGAGATGGCGCAGATGAGATAGCGCGCCGCAGACCTTAACAAACAGGATCAAGAGATGAGCAAAACCGAGGAGAATTCTCGGACCGGGGGAGATGTGTCTACGGACCAGTCTTCGGTGGCCGAGGTGAAGACCGCTGTTGCGGGTTTCATGAGCGACTTCAAGGGCTTTCAGTCCGAGATGAGTAACCGACTTCAACAACAAGAAGAGAAAATGACCATGTATGAACGCAAAAACGTAACCCCGGCGCGCCACATTCTGGCAACAAGTGCCGAGACTGAAGCGCCACATCAGAAAGCGTTTAACGCCTATCTGCGTAGTGGCGATGATGATGGCCTGCGCGGGCTTGAGCTGGAAGGCAAAGCATTGTCCACGGCTGTGGCCGGTGATGGCGGTTATCTGGTGGATCCGCAGACGGCGGAAACCATCAAATCGACATTAAGTTCAACCGCGTCAATCCGGGCGATTGCCAATGTGGTGAGCGTTGAGGCCGTGAGCTTTGACGTGCTGATTGATTATACCGATGTCGGCCATGGCTGGGCCACGGAAACCGGCAGCATTGCGGAAAGTGCGACACCGGTGATTGACCGTATCAGCATCCCTCTGCATGAGTTGAGCGCGTTGCCGAAAGCCTCGCAGCGCCTTCTGGATGACAGTGCGTTTGATGTGGAAAACTGGCTGGCTGGCCGGATTGCCGATAAGTTTGCCCGCGCCGAAGCGGCAGCGTTTATCAGCGGTGACGGCATTGATAAGCCCACCGGTTTCCTGACCCATACCACGGTTGATGATGCAAGCTGGGCCTGGGGTAATCTGGGTTATATTCCCACCGGTGTGGCCGGTGATTTTGCCGGTCCCGATGAGATTGTTGATCTGGTTTACGCGCTGGGCGCTGAGTACCGTGCCAATGGTAATTTTGTGATGAATTCCAAAACTGCCGGCACCGTGCGTAAGATGAAAGACGTTGATGGCCGGTTCTTGTGGTCCGATGGTCTGGCGGCGGGTGAGCCTGCGCGTCTGCTGGGTTATCCGGTGCTGATTGCCGAGGATATGCCGGATATCGCCACTGATGCGATGGCGATTGCCTTTGGCGATTTCACCGCTGGTTATACCGTGGCCGAACGCCCTGATCTGCGGGTGCTGCGTGATCCGTTCTCGGCCAAGCCGCATGTGCTTTTCTATGCCACCAAACGTGTGGGCGGTGATGTGAGCGACTTTGCCGCGATCAAGCTGCTGAAATTCGGCGTCTCGTAAGGGATGTTCGGATGGGGCCGGGCCAACGCCCGCGCCCCGGCGCGCGCGGTCATGACTTCAAGCGTTGTCCAGCTGCTCCCCTCCGTCCGAGCAACGTGAGACGGCGCGCGCCACACCCCTTTGGAGGGGGCCGGGATTTTTTTGGAGAGTTTCCATGGTGTTAACTGAACAAACTGCGGTCCCCCTGACCGCGCTGCCGATGGCAGAATTCAAAGCGCATCTGCGTTTGGGAACCGGATTTTCTGATGACGACATTCAGGATCCCGTGTTGGAGAATTTCCTGCGGGCGGCGATGTCGGCGATTGAGGCGCGGACCGGCAAGATATTGATCGAGCGCTCGTTTTCCTGGATCATTAATGCCTGGCGCGACAGTGCTGGCCAGGCGTTTCCTGTGGCGCCGATAACAGATATCTCGGCGTTGTTTTTGAACAATGTTGATGGTGATCCGGATGTCATTGACTTCAGCCTTTACTGGCTTGAGCAAGATACGCAGCACCCGGTTTTGCGACCCACAGGGGCCGCGCTGCCAACGATTCCGACAGGAGGTACCGCGCAGGTATTCTTTTCCGCGGGTTATGCCGAAAGCTGGGGAGGCCTGCCTGCTGATCTGGCGCAGGCGATGCTTTTGCTGGCGGCGCATTATTATGAATATCGCCACGAAACCGCCCTTGGTGGGGGCTGTATGCCATATGGCGTGAGCAGCCTGATTGAGCGCTACCGCACGGTGCGCCTGTTTGGCGGAGGGCGGGACTGATGGCGCATATTAATCTGAACCGGAATCTGGTGCTGGAGGCCGCACAGCGTGTGCCCGATGGCGCCGGTGGATTTAGCGAAACCTGGGTTCAACTGGGCACGATGTGGGCCGAAGTGAAGGCGCGCACGGGCCGTAAAATTCTGGGCGAGGGCGTGAGCCTGTCAAACACCGGCTACCGCATCACTGTGCGGGCGGCTGAGTTTGGCGCGCCTTCACGGCCCGCGCCTGAGCAGCGGTTTCGCGATGGCACACGGATTTTTCGCATTCTTTCGGTGGCCGAACAGGATTGTGACGGCCGGTTTCTGACTTGCTTTGCTGATGAGGAGGTGGCGGTATGACTTATGCGGTTTCTGCAGCCCTGCAAGCGGCTGTGTTTCAAAAATTGAGCACCGACGTGGCGTTGACGGCGCTTGTGGGCACGGCGATTTATGATGAGGTGCCTGCGGGTGTCTTGCCGTCAACTTATGTGACGCTTGGCCCTGAAGATGTGCGCCAGCAATCGGATAAGACATCCGAGGGTGCATGGCACAATTTCATCATTTCGGTGGTCACAGACAGTGCCGGATTTTTCGCCGCTAAACAGGTGGCGGTGGCGATCAGTGATGCGCTGATTGATGCCAATCTGACGCTAAGCCGTGGCCAGCTGGCGGGGCTTTATTTTTTCCGGGCGCGGGCGCGTCGGGTGGCAGCCGGACAACAGCGCCGGATCGACCTGACATTCCGCGCCCGTGTGGACGACACAACAACCCCCTAACTTTTTGGAGATAAGACTATGGCAGTGCAAAATGGTAAAGACCTGTTGATCAAGATTGATCTCAGTGATGACGGCAGTTTTCAGACGGTGGCGGGCCTGCGGGCGACGCGCATCAGCTTTAACGCCGAAAGCGTGGATGTCACCAGCTTAGAGAGCCAAGGCGGCTGGCGTGAATTGCTGGCCGGGGCCGGGGTGAAATCGGCGGCGATCAGTGGCTCGGGTGTGTTTCGTGATGATGCCAGTGATGCCCGCGTGCGGCAGATATTCTTTGATGCGATCACCCCGGATTTTCAGGTGATTATCCCTGATTTTGGTACCATTGAAGGCCCGTTTCAGGTGACCTCGGTTGACTATGCCGGCAGCCATGACGGCGAGGCCACTTATGAGCTTTCGCTGGCCTCGGCGGGCTTGCTGACCTTCCTGGCGATTTAAGCCATGGCCAACCCCTGGGCAGGAGAGGTGGCGCTGGTGATCGACGGCAAACGGCATGTGCTTAAGCTGACGCTTGGGGCGCTGGCCGAGCTGGAGGCCGGGCTGGAGGCCGACACATTGGTGGCGCTGGTGGAGCGGTTTGAAGCAAGCGCGTTTTCCACCCGTGATGTGCTGGCGCTGATTGTGGCGGGCCTGCGCGGGGGCGGCTGGGATGGCGCTGCGGCGGATTTGCTGGCCGCTGAGATTGAGGGCGGGCCATTGGCGGGCGCGCGCGCGGCGGCAGAGCTGTTGGCGCGGGCGTTTGCCATACCCGGGGCCGCATGAGCGGATTTGACTGGGCCGAGTTGCTGGAGGCCGGATTGCGGGGCCTGGGCCTGAGGCCGGATGAATTTTGGGCGCTGACGCCTGCGGAATTGCGTCTGATGCTGGGGGTCAGGGGTGTTGAAACAATGGCGCGGGCGCGTCTGGATGAGCTGTTAAAGGCTTATCCCGATAAAAATGGAGCGAAAGACGATGGTTGATTTGGTACAATTAGATGAGCTTGAGGTGCAGATAGAAGCGCTGGATCAGTCGCTGGGCGGGGCCACGCAGATGGCCGCAAGCTTCAACACCGAGATGGAACGGGTGCGTGGCGCTTTTTCCACCACCGGTCAGGATGTGGCGGCGCTGGATAAGGGCATCAGCCGGGGACTGAGTTCGGCCATTCGCGGGGCGGTGGTGAATGGTGACAGCCTGTCGGATTCGCTGCGCACGCTGGCCACGTCCCTGATCAACACGGCGTTTAACGGCGCGGTGCAGCCGGTCACTAGTCAGCTGGGCGGCGTTTTATCGCAGGGCATTGGCGGGTTGATTGGTAACATTCTGCCGTTTGAAAAAGGCGCAGGATTTGCCCAGGGCCGGGTGATGCCGTTTGCCAATGGTGGGGTTGTATCAGGCCCGGTGGGTTTTCCCATGCGCGGTGGCTCGGGGTTGATGGGCGAGGCGGGGCCTGAGGCGATCATGCCGCTGGCGCGCGGTGCCGATGGCAAGCTGGGCGTGCGCGGGCAGGGCGGTGGCAATGTCAATGTGGTGATGAATATCACAACGCCGGATTCTGAGGGCTTTCGCCGAAGTCAGGGGCAGATTGCAGCGCAGTTGGGCCGGGCGATTGGCCGTGGTCAGCGCAACCGTTAAAAGAATGGGAGAGAGAGAATGAATTTTCATGAGGTACGTTTTCCCGCCAATCTGAGCTTTGGCTCAATCGGCGGGCCGTCGCGGCATACGGATATTGTCACCCTCGCCAATGGCTTTGAGGAGCGCAACACGCCGTGGCAGCATTCACGCCGCCGGTTTGATGCGGGGGCCGCAATGCGGGGCTTGGATGACATCGAGACGCTGATTGCGTTTTTTGAGGCGCGGCGCGGGCAGATTTACGGGTTTCGCTGGAAAGACTGGTCGGATTTCAAATCCTCCGCCTCGGAGGCCGGGGTGGATTACCGCGATGAGATCATTGCCATTGGCGATGATGTGACGGCGGTGTTTCAGCTTAATAAGACCTACCGTTCGGGGGCGTATAGTTATCTGCGCCCGATCAGTAAGCCGGTGCTTGGTTCGGTCAAGATGGGGCTTTCGGGCGATCAGCAGCAAGAGGGCGTGCATTACGAGGTGGACACCACCACCGGCATTGTCACCTTTGCGCATCCGCCCAATGACGGGCTGGAGATTACCGCAGGCTTTGAATTTGATGTGCCGGTGCGGTTTGACACTGATCAGCTGCAAATTTCGATGGCGAGTTTTCAGGCCGGTGAAGTGCCAAGCGCGCCGGTGATTGAGGTGCGGGTATGAGTGGGCTGAACGCCGGCCTAAAGGCGCATCTTGAGAGCGGGTTGACCACGGTCTGCCGCTGTTGGGCGTTGACGCGGGTGGATGGCCTGTTGCTGGGTTTTACCGATCATGATGGTGATTTGTCATTTGAAGGCATTGATTTCAAAGCCGAAAGCGGGCTGAGTGCGTTGGCGTTGCAGCAATCAACCGGCCTGTCGGTAGACAATACCGAGGCGCTGGGCGCGTTAAGTGCGGATGTGATCAGCGAAGATGATATTGAGGCCGGGCGCTATGACGGGGCTGAGATACGCGCCTGGCTGGTGAATTGGCAAAATGTGGCCGAGCGGCAGTTGCAGTTTCGCGGCACGATTGGCGATCTGCGACGTACCGATGGCGCGTTTGAGGCTGAATTGCGCGGGTTGACTGAAGCGCTGAACCGGCCTTTGGGGCGGGTTTACCAAAAGCCGTGCAGCGCGGTTTTGGGCGATAAAAACTGTAAGTTTGATCTGACGCAGCCGGGGTTTACCACCGAGCGTGATGTTGAGATTGTTGAGGAGCGGCGGGTTTTTAAATTCGCCGCCCTGCCGGGATTTGCCGAGGACTGGTTTCAGTTTGGGCGGCTGGTGATGCTGTCGGGGGCCGCGATAAACCTGAGCGGCTCAATCAAACGTGACCGTATCGTGGATGGGGAGCGGGTGATTGAGCTGTGGCAGCCGCTGAGGGCTGAGGTGCTGAGTGGCGACAGGCTCAGGCTGGATGCGGGGTGCGATAAGCGTTTTGAGACCTGTCTGCTCAAGTTTGATAACTTGCTGAATTATCAGGGGTTTCCCGATATTCCCGGCGATGACTGGACCATTACCGACCCGACAAAATCCGGGGATTTAAATGGCGGGAGCCGCCGGTGATGAGCGAGCAAGCGCAACAGATTGTGGCGGCGGCGCGGGGCTGGATTGGCACGCCGTACCGGCATCAGGCGTCGTGCAAGGGGGCGGGCAGTGATTGTCTGGGTCTCATGCGCGGGGTCTGGCGCGAGGTGCTGGGCGAGGAGCCGCAGGAGATCCCCGCCTATTCGATGGATTGGTCTGAGCCGAGCCGAGTTGAAGCGCTGTGGCAGGGGGCCGAGCGGCATTTGGTGGCGAAGAAATTAGACGATGAGGCGGTGGGTGATGTGCTGCTGTTTCGTATGCGCGAGGGTGCTGTGGCCAAACATCTGGGGCTGGCGGGGCAGGCCGGCCCGATGGCCACATTTATCCATGCATATTCCGGTCACGCAGTGATGGAAAGCCCGCTGAGCGCGCCGTGGAAGCGGCGCATTGTGGCGCGGTTCAGATTTCCCGAAGGGAGCTAAATTATGGCGACTATTGTTCTTTCAAGCGTTGGGGCGGCGGTGGGCGGCTCAATCGGCGGCTCGGTCCTGGGTATTTCGTCGGCCGCTATTGGCCGTTTTGCCGGGGCCGTCATAGGCCGTTCTATTGATCAGCGCCTGCTGGGGCAGGGATCAGATGTGGTGGAAACCGGCCGGGTGGACCGGCTGCGCCTGACCGGGGCCGGAGAAGGCGATGCGGTGGCGCAGATTTATGGCCGGATGCGGGTTTCTGGCCAGGTGATCTGGGCCACGGAATTCCGTGAAGATGTATCAACATCCGGCGGTCGCCGTGGCGGTAAGGGCGCGCCGAAGCCGCCGACGCCGAAGCAGCGCAATTTCAGTTATTCGGTTAGTCTGGCGATTGCCCTGAGTGAGGGTGAAATTACCCATGTGGGCCGGGTCTGGGCCGATGGATCGGAAATTGCGCCCGATAGCCTGAATATGCGGGTGTATCGCGGCACCATGGATCAACTGCCCGATCCCAAGATGGAAGCGGTGGAGGGCGCGGGGCAGGTGCCGGCCTATCGCGGCACGGCTTATGTAGTGATCGAGGATCTGGATCTGGCGACATTCGGCAACCGGGTGCCGCAGTTTACCTTTGAGGTGACCCGCCCGTCGCAGCCGTTTCAGGAGGGGTATGAGCTGGACCCCGCGCATGGCATCCGGGCGGTGGCGCTGCTGCCGGGCAGTGGTGAATATGCGCTGGCGACCACGCCGGTGAATATGAATTTCGGCTTTGGCACCGGTGGGCTGGCGAATGTCAATTCGCCCTCGGCCAAGGCGGATTTCGCGACCTCTTTGGATAACCTGACGGGTGAAATACCGGGCTGTCGCGGGGCGTCTTTGGTGGTGAGCTGGTTTGGTGATGATCTGCGCAGTAATGTGGCCACCATCCGGCCCAAGCTGGAGCAAAATGAGTTTGATTCCTCGAACATGCCCTGGCAGGTGTCGGGGCTGACACGGCAATCCGCGCAACTGGTGGTGCGCGATGATGACGACCGACCGGTTTATGGCGGCACTCCGGCGGATGTGTCGGTGATTGAGGCGATATTGGCGTTGCAGCAATCGGGCAAGGACGTGATGTATTACCCGTTCATCCTGATGGAGCAGACAGCGAATAATGGCCTGCCGGACCCCTATAGTGACGCGCCGGATCAGGCGGTTTTGCCGTGGCGCGGGCGCATAACCCTGTCAAAAGCGCCGGGGCAGCCGGGCAGTACCGATGGCACCGCCGGGGCGGATGCGGAAGTGGCCGCGTTTTTTGGCACCGCGCAGGCCAGTGATTTCACGATCGGCCCGGTTAATCCGGTGCCGGACCCGAATGCGCCGGTCAATGGCGCGATTGAGCTGTTGAGTTTCGGCGGCACGGTCAAGCAAAGCCCGATTACATATACTGGCCCCGATGAATGGGGATACCGGCGGTTTATCCTGCATCAGGCGGCTTTGTGTGCCGCTGTGGGCGGGGTTGAAAGCTTTTGCATCGGCTCGGAAATGCGCGGGCTGACGCAGATCAGGGGCGCTGGCAATAGCTTCCCGGCGGTCACGGCGCTGATTGCTCTGGCGGCGGAGGTGCGCAGCCTGCTGGGGCCGGATGTCAAGATCAGCTATGCCGCTGATTGGTCAGAATATTTCGGCTTTCAGCCGCAGGATGGCAGTGGTGATGTTTTCTTTAATCTTGACCCGCTTTGGGCCGATAGCAACATTGATTTCATCGGCATCGACAATTATGTGCCGCTGTCGGATTGGCGCGAGGGGCAGGACCATCTGGATGCGGATTTCGGCGCGATTTACAAGCTGGATTATCTGCAATCCAATATCGAGGGCGGCGAGGGGTTTGAGTGGTTCTATCATTCCCATGAGGCGCGCGAGGCGCAAATCAGAACGCCGATTTTTGATGGGGCCTATGAGGAACACTGGATTTTCCGGTTTAAGGATTATCACGGTTGGTGGCTGAATTCGCACCACGAGCGGGTGGGCGGTGTGCGCGCCGGGTTGCCAACCGATTGGATTCCGCAATCCAAACCCTTCCGCTTTACCGAATTTGGTTGTGCGGCGGTGGATAAGGGAACCAATCAGCCGAACAAGTTTGTTGATCTGAAATCATCGGAATCCAGCCTGCCGTATTTCTCAGACGGGCAGCGTGATGAGCTGATCCAGCATCAGTATCTGCGGGCGATGACCGGCTATTGGAACGACCCGGCGCATAACCCCGTATCGATCGAATATGACGAACCGATGATTGATATGGAGCACGCCCATGTCTGGGCCTGGGACGCGCGGCCCTATCCGTTTTTCCCCAACAATCGCGGGCTGTGGAGCGATGGCGAGAATTATTCAAGGGGGCATTGGATTACCGGGCGGGCCTCGGCGCGGTCGCTGGCCTCGGTGGTGGATGAGATCAATATTGTGGCCGGGGTTGAGCACCGCGATTTATCACATTTGTTTGGCCATGTGCGCGGGTTTGTTGTGGATCAGGTTAATGAGGCGCGGGCGTCACTGCAGCCGTTGCAACTGCGCTATGGCTTTGATGCGGTTGAGCGCGACGGGATATTGAAGTTTGAGCTGCGCGACGGGCTGCTGGATGAGCTGCTTGATCCGCAATTTCTGGTGCGTGATCCTGAGCTGAATGCGGTGTTGGAGGAAACCCGTGGCGCGGCGGCAGAAACCGCTGGGCGGGTGCGGCTGCGGTTCATTGAGGCCGACGGTAATTTTGAGGTGATCGCGGAGGAGGCGATATTGCCCGATGACGCGACGCACGCGGTTTCAACCTCGGAAATGCCGTTGGTGATGACGCGCGCCGAAGGGCGGCAGACGGTGGAACGCTGGCTGTCGGAATCGCAGGTTTCAACTGATACGCTGCGGCTGTCGCTGCCGCCGTCCAGGCTGCAACTGGGGGCGGGGGATATTTTTGGCCTGCCCGAGGATGGCGGCACGGGGTTGTTTCGGATTGACCGGGTTGAGATTTTGGGCAATGCCCAGCGGATTGAGGCGGTGCGGATTGAACCCGAAAGTTATCGCCCGATTGATATTTCCGAGATTCCAGCGCGGGTGCGGACCTTTACGCCGCCCACGCCAGTGACGCCTTTGTTCATGGATCTGCCGTTGATGGTGGGCGACGAGGTGCCCCATGCGCCGCATCTGGCGGTCACGGCTGTGCCGTGGCCGGGCACGGCGGCGCTGTATTCATCGGACGTGGATGCCAACTATGATCTTAATTTGATTGTGCCTGCCCCCACGCCGGTTGGCCTGACGGAAACGGTGATGCCACATGCCTGTGAAGGGGTGATTGATCGTAGTGACGGGTTGATCGTTAAAATGCTGTCAGGGCAGTTGGAAAGCGTGAGCGATGAGGAGTTTCTGGCCGGTGCAAACCTGTGTGCCATTGGTGATGGTACGCCGGATGGCTGGGAATTGTTTCAGTTTCGCGATGCGCAGTTGATTGGCGAAAATACCTATAGCCTCAGCCACCGTTTGCGCGGGCAGGCGGGCACCAATTCTGCCAATAACGGCGCATGGCCGATCGGCTCAATCGTGGCGCGGATGGATGGCACGCCGTTGCAGATTGCCCTGGCCGAGGCCAAACGCGGGCTGGCGCGGCATTACCGCATCGGGCCGGGGGCGCGGCCGGTGGACGACCCATCCTATCAACATGCGGTGCTGGCGTTTGACGGGATCGGATTGCGGCCCTACAGCCCTGCGCATCTGCATGCAAATGCGCAGGTGTCAGGCGATATTAATTATGACTGGATCAGGCGCACCCGCATTGGCGGCGACCGTTGGGATACGCCCGAGGTGCCGCTTGGCGAAGAAACTGAGCAATATCTGCTGCGGGTCATGCAGGGCACAACCGTAGTGCGCGAGGTGATGGTGAATACGCCGGGCTGGACGTATAGCGCGGCGGATCAGGCAACTGATGCCATTAGCGGTGCGTTTGAGCTGCATGTGGCGCAAATGTCAGCCAGCTTTGGCCCCGGTGTGTTTGCCATACTGGCGCAATCCGTCTAATGCCCCACGTCCCGGCGCAAAGGCCGGGACAGTGTTATCCCTTTGCACATTGAATGCATTTGTTAGCGGCTGGATCGAATTCCAGCCGCTTTATTGCAATATCCTCATCACAATCTTCGCAATAGCCATATTCGCCTTCCTCCATGCGCATAAGTGCTGCTTTCAAGCGGATTTTCTGCGTTTGCCGGCGATTGTGATTGGCATTGGCCATGGCCTGATTTTGCAAGGCGTCCATCCGGCTGAGCCGCCCGACAGATTGCTGATCAAGCTCAACAATGGCCTGCCCGGCGGCGCCTTTTGTATCTTCCTCATTCAGCTCATTTAACCGCATGAGGATGATTTCACGGTATATTTCATTGAATTTCTCCCGGCCTGACTCATTCATTTTGCTGATCTCACCCATCACAAGCTTTACATTTTGCCAATCAAACTTATCTGTTATAATCGGTGCGACGAAAGGAAATTGCAAATGGCAAAAACACAGTCAAAACTGAGCGAAATTGACCCGGTCTGGGCGCGCCTGACATCCGAGGCCGCAAAGGCCATTGCGGATGAGCCGCTGATGGGGGGCATGGTGCATTCCAGCATTCTGCACCATTCAACGCTCGAATCAGCGCTGGCTTACCGGATTTCCCTGAAACTGGCCTCAAACGAGATGCCCGAGCAGATTTTGCGTGAGATTTGCGATGAGGCTTATGCCTCTGATCCTGATCTTGCGATGGATGCGCGCGCCGATATTGTGGCGGTGAATGAGCGCGATCCGGCCTGTGATCGGTTTTTGCTGCCGATGTTGTTTTTCAAAGGCTTTCAGGCGGTGCAGGCCTACCGCGTGGCGCATTGGCTGTGGCAGGCCAACCGCAAGGATATGGCGCGGTTTTTCCAGATGCGTGCGTCTGAGGTTCTGGGGGTGGATATTCATCCGGCGGCCAAGATTGGCAAGGGCATCATGATTGACCATGCCCATTCGATTGTGATCGGTGAAACCGCCGTGGTTGGCGATAATGTGTCGATGCTGCATTCGGTCACCCTTGGCGGCACCGGCAAGGAAGAAGAAGACCGCCACCCCAAAATTGGCAGCGGCGTGCTGATTGGTGCGGGCGCCAAAGTGCTGGGCAATATCAAGGTTGGTAATTGCAGCCGTATCGCCGCCGGGTCGGTGGTGCTGGAAGAGGTGCCGCCGTGCAAGACGGTGGCCGGGGTTCCCGCGAAAATTGTCGGTGAGGCGGGATGTGATCAGCCCTCGGTGGCGATGGATCAACTGTTGGGCGTTCGCTAAAAACGCGCCCCACGTCCCGGCGCGGAGGCCGGGGCGTGGGGGAAATCAGACCAGCATCCCCATCGGGTTTTCAAGGTTGTCGACAATCGCCTGCAACAGTTCCGCGCCAAGCGCGCCGTCGATGACCCGGTGATCCACTGAAAGCGTGACCGACATCACCGTGGCCACCGCCAATTCGCCGTCATCGCCGACGATGGGGCGTTTTTTACCAGCACCGACGGCCAGAATGGCGCCGTGCGGCGGGTTGATTACGGCGTCGAAATTATCAATGCCCATCATGCCCAGATTGGAGATGGCAAAGCTGCCGCCTTGGTATTCATGCGGGGCAAGTTTGCGGGCGCGGGCGCGGGTGGCGAGGTCTTTCATCTCAGCCGAAAGCGTGGAAAGGGTTTTTATTTCAGCATCTTGCAGGACCGGGGTAAACAAGCCGCCTTCGATTGCCACGGCCACGGCCACATCCGAGTGTTTGAATTGCAGCACCTTGTCGCCAGCCCAGACGGCATTGGCAGCGGGCACCGTTTGCAACGCCAAAGCGCAGGCTTTGATGATGAAATCATTGACGCTGAGCTTCACGCCGCGCGCCTCAAGCTGCTTGTTGAGCTGGCTGCGGAATTTCAAAAGCGCATCCAGTTTTATATCGCGGCGCAGGTAGAAATGCGGCACGGTTTGTTTGGCTTCCGTCAGGCGCGCGGCGATGATTTTGCGCATGCCGTCGAGGGCAATTTCCTGGTACTCGCGGCCTTCGTACATGGCGGCGATTGCGCCTGAGGATGGGCCGGAGGCGACAGGGGCGGCGGATTGAGGCACCGGGACGGGAGCGGCACCGGTGACATCTGCTTTGACGATACGGCCATGGGGGCCGGAGCCGGTGATCTGTCTGAGATCGAGGCCCTTATCAGTGGCAATCCGGCGGGCCAGAGGTGAGGCAAAAATGCGCGCGCCGGATGTGGTTTGCGGCGCGGGGGTAGGTTTTGCGCCTGCTGTCGCAGTCGCGGCGGGGGCTTTAGGCGCTGGCGTGTCTTCGACCGGGACTGCCGCCGGGGTATTGCCAATGTCATCCACGCTTTCGCCGTCTTCCAGGATCACGGCGATGGGCGTGTTCACCTTGACGCCCTCGGTGCCGTCCGCGACCAGAATTTTGCCGATGGTGCCTTCATCCACCGCCTCAAATTCCATTGTCGCCTTGTCGGTTTCGATCTCGGCCAGAAGATCACCTGAGGCAACCGTATCGCCCTCTTTCACCAGCCATTTGGCCAGGGTGCCCTCTTCCATGGTCGGAGACAGGGCGGGCATGAGAATTTCTATCGGCATCGCTTGTCTCCTTCAGCGGTAGGTCACTTGTTTGACGGCATTGATCACCTCATCGGTGGTCAGCAATGCCAGCTTTTCAAGGTTGGCGGCGTAGGGCATCGGCACGTCCTTGCCGGTGCAGTTGATCACCGGCGCGTCGAGGTAATCAAACGCGCGCTGCATGATGGTGGCACTCAGGTGATTGCCGATCGAGGCCACCGGCCAGCCCTCTTCAACAGTAACACAACGGTTGGTTTTCATCACGCTGGCCAGCACCGTGTCGTAATCCAGCGGGCGCAGAGTGCGCAGGTCAATCACCTCGGCGGAAATGCCGTCTTCGGCCA
>UOEG01000178.1_pt1 | contig 18024 bp, 18 predicted proteins | sample 1990051 | NCBI WGS metagenome assembly UOEG01 (sample SAMEA4728526, study PRJEB27164) | hydrothermal vent metagenome | biome: marine basaltic hydrothermal vent biome; feature: marine hydrothermal vent; material: mineral | place: Pacific Ocean | collected 2011-06-14/2011-07-23 | depth 1741 m | reverse complement strand
ACGCGGGTGCGTATGATCAAAAAGATGCGGCGGGATTTATTCAGTTGCAGGCGCTGCGGCTGAAATTGCTGGCGGCGCGGGACAGGCGGCTGAAGGGCTGATAATCTTGTACAACTTGTACAACATATACCGGTGTTTTGTACAAGACTCCGGCTAATCTGCGATTCTTTACCTGATCACCGGTAAAATGGCTTCACCACCGCGTGACATTCGGCCTCACCCCCTTGGCGCGGGCGTTTTCGTAAGCCAGAATGTTGTTCAGAAGAATTAAGATTCCGAACAGAGGAGCACAAACCATGACCACGGATTTCAGACACTGCAAGGCGGCATTATTGGCGGTACTGATTGTGATTGGCATGGGCGTTCACCATGATCGGAAAAATGCCGGAACGCTAACGCTGGCGGCGGGGTGTTTTTGGTGTGTGGGATCAGATTTTGAATCGGTGCCGGGCGTTAGCGAAGTGATCACCGGCTTTACCGGCGGAGATTTGGCGGACCCCACCTATAAGGATGTCAGCCGGGGAATGTCATCAGGATTATTACAAAGACACCAGGCTGGCGCTGACGTGGTTCGGGCCTAAGTGGTATCGCGAGGCTTGCGGCCGTGATGCGAGGGTGCGGCAATTACGGGGTGATGAGACATCGCCTAAAGCATTAGGCCTCGGGTTTGTAGCCCATCGAGCTTTCAAGCAGGTGTTTGGTATAGGGATGCGCCGGGTTCATTGCGCGCATTTCTTCGACGCTCATTACCTCAACTATTTCGCCCTGTTGCATCACCGCGATGCGTTCGCACATATGGGCGACAACGGCGAGGTTGTGCGACACCATGAGATAGGTCAGATGCTGCGCCTCACGCAGATCGGCCAGCAGGTTGAGCACCTCGGCCTGTACCGATACATCAAGCGCTGACGTGGGTTCATCGAGCAGCAATACGGAGGGTTCGGGGGCGAGGGCACGAGCAACGGCGACGCGCTGACGCTGGCCACCGGAGAGCTGATGCGGATAGCGAAAGCGAAAGGCGGGGCCAAGGCCGACATCGGTAAGCAGTTTACCAATGCGGTCATCAATATCGTCAAACCCGTGCAATTTAAGGGTTTCGCTAAGGACCTGATCAACCGAATGGCGCGGATGCAGGGAGGCATAAGGATCCTGAAACACCATCTGCACGTCTTTATAAAACCCGCGCGGGCGTTTTTTGCCCATGGGCACGCCGGCCACTTTCATTGTGCCGGACCAAGTGGGCACCAGCCCCACAAGGGCGCGAAGGATGGTGGATTTACCCGAGCCGCTTTCGCCGACAAGGCCGAAGCTTGCGCCTGAGGGCACGGTAAATGTGGCGTTTTTAACCGCATCCACCCGGTCTTCATTTTCGCCAAACCAGACGTTGAGACCATCAAATACCAGCTCACTCATTGGCGGGCACTCACGCTTGGGGTTTTGGACCATTCGGGATCACGCACCAGCGCCTCAAGCCGTTTTTGCGGTGCGTCGATCCGGGGCAGGGAATTCAATAGCCCACGGGTATAAGGGTGCGTCGCCTCGTGCAGCTTGTCGGCGGCGCAGGTTTCGACAATCCGCCCGGCATACATGATCAGGACGCGGTCACAAAAACTGGCCACCAGATTGAGGTCATGGCTGATGAAAATCAGGCCCATGCCGCGTTCTTTGACCAGCTTGTCAATAATGGTCAGGACCGAGGTTTGAACCGAGACATCCAGCGCCGAGGTCGGCTCATCCGCGATCAAAATCTCCGGCTCGGTGATCAGCATCATCGCGATCATGATCCGCTGCCCCATGCCGCCGGACATTTCATGCGGATAGGCGCGCATCACCCGTTCGGGATCACGGATCGAGACGGCGTTGAGCATCTCAATCGCCCTGGCCCAGGCGGCTTTTTTGCTGGCCCCGGTGTGAAAGCGGTAAATCTCGATGATCTGCTCGGAAATGCGCATGACCGGGTTCAATGAAAATTTCGGATCCTGCATGATCATTGAGATTTTCTGACCGCGCACGGAGTTCATCTGGGTCTCGCTCAACTCCAGCAGGTTTTGCCCGTGCAGTTCCATCCGGTCGGCGGTGATACGCCCCGGTGGGCGGATGAGGCGCAGGATGGCCCGGCCGGTCATGGATTTGCCCGAGCCGCTTTCACCAACGATGCCAAGGCGCTCTTTGCCAAGGGTGAAGGACAGCCCGCGCACCGCGTCAAATTCGCCCGAGCGGGTGGGGAAGGTGACGGTCAGGTTTTCAACGTCTAAAAGATTATTCATCCGGATTTGCCTTCTTTGGGGTCAAGCACATCGCGCAGGCCGTCGCCCAGCAGGTTGAAGGCCAGTGAGACGGTAAAGATGGCAAGGCCCGGCACGGTGGCGACCCACCAGTAATCAAGGATCACCTTGCGCCCGTCGGAAATCATCGCGCCCCATTCGGGGCTGGGCGGCTGGGCACCAAGGCCGAGAAAGCCAAGGCCAGCGGCGGCGAGAATAACCCCGGCCATATCAAGCGTGACCCGCACAATCAGCGAGGAGATACACAAAGGCCAGATATGTTTGGTGATGATGCGCAAAGGCCCGGCACCCTGGAGCTGCACCGCCGCGATAAAGTCGGAATTGCGGATGGTCAGGGTTTCGGCGCGGGCAATGCGGGCATAGGGCGGCCAGGCGGTGAGCGATATGGCCAGCACCGCGTTTTCAATGCCCGCGCCCAAGGCGGCAACAAACGCCAGCGCCAGAACAAGCCGGGGGAAGGCAAGGAAAATATCGGTGATACGCATCAATACCGCGTCCACAATGCCGCCGGTATAGCCCGCGATGGTGCCGACCAAAAGCCCGGCGATGGGCGCAATCAGCGCCACTAAAGTGACGATATAAAGCGTGATCCGCGAGCCATAGATCACCCGGCTTAGGATGTCGCGGCCAAGGGTATCGGTGCCCAGCCAATGACCGTTCTCACCGGGGGCCGCAAGCCGCCCGGCCAGATCCTGCGCCAGCGGATCCATTGGCGCCAAAAGCGGCGCGAAAAGCGCGATCAACAAGAGCAGGATCAATATACCAAGGCCGATCATTGCCATCAAATTGCTGCGCAGGTTAAGCCAGCCATTATAAAGCGCCGCCAGTTTCGCATGACGGCGCGAGGTGGGCGTATCGGTCATCAGCCACTGACGCAGGCTTTGATTTGGCTCGCTTGCGTCGGTCATTTTGCCCTCGGGTCAAAGAATTTATACAGCAGGTCTGAGAAGATATTCAGCAGCACAAATACCAGCCCGACCACGATTGTGCCGCCCATCACCGCATTCATATCCGCCGATAACAAAGAGGTGGTTATGTACGATCCGATGCCGGGCCAGGAGAAGATGATCTCGGTCAGAACCGAGCCTTCCAACAGCCCCGCGTAACTCAGCGCGATAACGGTGATCAACTGCACCTTGATATTGCCAAAAGCGTGGCGCCAGATCACTGTGCGTTCCGGCAGGCCCTTGACGCGGGCGGTGGTGATATATTCCGAGCTGAGCTGTTCAAGCATGAACGAGCGTGTCATCCGGCTGACGTAAGCCAGCGAATAATAGCCCAGCAGGCTTGCGGGCAGGACGATATGCGAGATGGCATTGCGGAAAATTTCCCAGTTGGCATCAAGGGCTGCATCGATCAGGATCATGCCGGTGACACGCGGCACAATATCGACATAGAAAATATCCAGCCGCCCTGATCCCGCAACCCAGTCAAGTTTGGAATAAAAGATCACCAGCGCGATCATCCCGATCCAGAAAACCGGCATCGAATAGCCAATAAGGGCAACAACACGCGCCACCTGATCAATCCATGTGCCGCGCTTTACCGCCGCAAGCACCCCAAGGGGCACGCCGATAAAAACGCCAATCATGGTGCCAAGCGTGGCCAGCTCAAGCGTGGCGGGAAAGCGGCGTTTGATCTCTTCTGCGACGGGGAAACCGGTGCGCAGGGATTGGCCGAAATCGCCCTGAATGACGGCAAAAACATAGTTGAAAAACTGCACGATCAGCGGTTTATCAAGGCCAAGCTTGATATAGGCCGCATCGTAGATCTCTTTGGTGGCGCGCTCGCCGACCACGGCAAGAACCGGATCAAGCGGCATCACCCGGCCAATGAAGAATGTGACAAACAACAGCCCCAGCATGGTGACTGCGATTGACAGCAGGGTTTTAACGATCTGAAGTATGATGCGTGGAAGGGGCGACTTGCGCCGCCCCTTCACCGTGTCCGTAACCGTGGACATTATTTTGTAACGGCCCAGTATGCCGCATTGGTGATCGCGCCACCCATGCTAAAGCCTTCGACGTTTGAGCGCATGCCGTTTTGCTCAACCTTTTGGAACATGATGGCAAAAGGCGATACCTTTTGGTGCTCACGTTGCAGGGCCTCATACATTGTGGCGCGCTTGGCCCGGTCCGGCTCAACAACCGCTGCCAGAGTGTCATTCGACATGTCGGGGATGCTCCATGAATTACGCCATGCCAGCAGGCCGGTGGCCTGTGCCTCATCCGAGTTGTCGGGGTTGAAGGCGAATGTACCCGCGTTGGTGTTGGGATCGGGATAATCCGGGCCCCATGCGCCGACATAGATGTCATGCTCACGCGCGCGGTAGACGCCAAGGATTTGCTTGCCGGTGCCCACTGTCAGTTCGGCCTTGATGCCGACCTGCGCCAAGGTGTTTTGCAGCGATGTGGCAATATCAATGCGTTCCTGCGCCTCGCGGACAAAGATTTTGACCTCAAACCCGTCGGCATATCCGGCCTCGGCCAGAAGTGCCTTGGCTTTTGCGATATTAAAGGAATACGGCGTATCGGAGATTTCACCCAGGTAAGTGCGGGGCAGAAACGCCTGATGCACCTTGTACTGACCCTTGAGGAAGCTGTTGGCCATGCCTTCATAGTCAATCAGATATTTAATCGCCTCAACCACTTTCGGATTAGAAAGCGCCGGGTGTTTCTGGTTCATCGAGACATACATCAAACGCCCGCGCAATTCGCTGTCAACGTTAACGCCGTCAGCACCGGCCAGACCTGCAACATCGTCAGGCGTCAGGTTGCGGGCAATATCAATATCGCCTTTTTCCAGCAGAAGACGCTGCGTGGCGCTTTCCTGAATATGGCGTACAACAACCCGCTTCATCGCCGGCTCACCCGCGTAATAATTGGGGTTTGACACCATGGTCAGGCTTTCGTTTGGCTTCCAGCCTGCCAGTGCATAAGGGCCGGAACCGGCTGTGTTGGTGCGCAGCCATTCATTGCCCAGATCACCGTCAACCTCATTGGCCATCACGGTTTTCATATCAACAATGCCGCCGATGGTGGCGGTCAGGCAGTTGAGAACAAAAGACGTGGCATAGCGTTTGTCGGTTTTGATCACCAATGTCATATCATCGGTGGCGACAATGGTTTCATTCACGTTCTCAGGGGTAAACCCAAACTGTGTCAGGATGAATGACGGGGTTTTATTGAGGATAACCGCGCGGCGCAGGCTGAATTCCGCGTCTTTTGCCGTGACGGGATTGCCCGATTGAAACTTGACGCCGGGGCGCATTTTAAAGGTGATGGTTTTGCCATCTTCTGACACATCCCAGCTTTCGGCGAGATCAGGTTTATAACCCGCAGCCAGATCATTAGGGTCAAAATTGACCAGACGGCTATACAGGTTGCGGCTGGCATCGCCACCGGCAAATTCAAACGATTGCGCCGGGTCAAGCGTGGTCACATCGTCAATCCGACCGGCGATCACCAGCATATTGGCCGGTGTCTGGGCCAGCACCAACTGCCCGGGCACGGCCAAAGCCATGCCAAGGACCACGCTGGCCATCAGGTTTTTAAACGGTTTCATAGTGTCTTCCTCTCCTCTGTTTTTTGTTGCTTCTCAGGTCTTCGCCTGTTCGCCCCAGGTTCTGGCCAATACGCGCAGCCAGTTTTCATTGCATAGTTTACGCATCAAACTTTCAGAATAGCCATGGTTTATCATCGAACTTCTTAGTTTTCCCAATCCGGCGACGTCGCTGATTGCCTCAGGCACCATCGCGCCGTCGAAATCCGAGCCAAACCCAACGCGGTCCTCGCCAAGCTTATCAATCAGGTGATCAAGATGGGCGAGCATCGTGGAAAGCGGCACATCGGGGCGCATTTGGCCATCCTTGCGCAAAAACGCGGTGGCAAAATTCAGCCCTACCATGCCGTCACTTGCGGCGATTGCCTCAAGCTGTGGATCGGTGAGGTTGCGGGCGTGATGGCACAGCGCGTGCGCATTGGAATGGGTGGCCACCAGCGGCGCATTGCTGATCCTGGCCACGTCCCAAAACCCGGCCTCATTGAGGTGCGATAAATCCACCATAATGCCCAGCGCATTGCAGCGACGGATCAGGTTTTTGCCCACCTCCGTCAGGCCACCGCCGATATTGCCATCGGCAGGGAAGCGAAACGGCACGCCTGTCCCGAAAATTGTCGGACGCGACCAGACCGGGCCAAGGGAGCGCAGGCCAGCGGCATAAAGCACGTCGAGATTATAAAGATCGGCGTCAATGCCCTCGGCGCCTTCGATATGCATGATCGCGGCGATGCGGTTTTCATTGAACGCGGCGCGAATATCATCGGTTGACTTGCAGATGCGCAGATGGCCATCGGCCTGCATCCGCTGCAAAATAGCGGCCTGTTGCATCACCACCGGCAGGGCCTCTTGCATGGGGATAGCCGGGGGCAAAGGCAGATCATATTGCGGTTTTTGCATCTCGGAATCGTGGTCATCTAAGCCTTCGGGGGATGGCACGTATATCGCAAAGAACCCGCCGCCAAAGCCGCCCTTGCGGGCGCGGGGCAGATCAATCTGGCCGTGCTGGCCGCTGGCGAATTGATCTATCGCCTCCGGTCCACCGGCGCGGTAGAGTTTGTGCAAAACGTCGTTATGGCCATCAAAGATCAATGGCATGCGGTGGTCTGGCATGTCTGTCCCCAAATGTCAGGGTTGAGCTTAGCGCTAACACGGTGTGGGCCGCCAGTGAAAAATTATAGTGCGGATATGCGCAGCTCAGCCAACCTTGCAGGCGGCAAGGATGGCCATGTTGAGGATGTCATTTGCGGTGGAATTGGTGGCGCAAATCTGGATCGGTTTATCGACGCCTGACAGAATTGGCCCGATCACCGTGGCCCCGGCCATTTCCTGCATCAGTTTGACCGAAATTGACGCCGAATGCCGCGCCGGGACCACCAGAATATTGGCCGGAGCGGTGAGGCGTTGGAACGGATAGGCCGCCTGCGCATCGGTGTTCAATGCCACATCCACCGTCATTTCGCCCTCAAATTCAAAATCGACGCCGCGCGCTTCGAGCACAAGGGGCGCGCCGTGCATTTTCTCGGCCCGCTCGGAACGCGGATAGCCGAAGGTTGAGAATGAGACAAACGCCACGCGCGGCTCAAGCGCCAAGGCGCGGGCCACATGGGCGGCGCGCTCGGCGATGTTGGCGAGGTCCTCTTCGTCGGGCCATTCATGCACTAAAGTGTCGGCAATCAGCACCACCCGGCCTTTGAGCAACAGCGCTGTAATGCCCACCGCACCATGGGCGGCGTCGGCGTCAAACACATGATTGATCAGCTCAAGCACATTGGCGGATTTGCGGGTGGCCCCGGTGACAAGCCCGTCGCCGTGGCCATGCGCCAGCATCAGGGACGCAAACACATGCCGATCCCGCGCGGCAAGTTTATGGATGTCTTTGAGGTCAAACCCCTTGCGTTGCAGGCGGGCGTAAAGGAAATCTTTGTAGTCCTCCAGATGCGGGGAATTGGCGGCGTTGACCACCTCCAGTTCAGACACCGCATCGGCAAGGCCTGCCTCTGTGAGCTTGGCCTTCACATCGGCCTCGCGGCCCACCACCAGAGCATGGCCAAAACCGGCGCGCTGATATTGCACGGCGGCGCGCAGCACGCGCGGGTCATCGCCTTCGGTAAAGATCATCCGGGCCTGAGCGTTGCGGGCGCGGGCGTTCAAAGAGCGCAGGATGCTGGCGGTCGGGTCCATCCGTGATTTCAGCGAGGCCTCATAGGCGTCCATATCCACAATCGGACGACGCGCCACGCCGGTGTCCATGCCGGCGCGCGCCACGGCGGGGGGGATGGTGTAAATCAGCCGCGGATCAAACGGCGCGGGGATGATATAATCGCGGCCAAAGGTGAGTTTACGGCCGTATGCCATATCGACCTCTTCGGGGACATCCTCGCGCGCGAGGCTGGCGAGGGCATGGGCGCAGGCGATCTTCATCTCATCATTGATGGCGCGGGCGTGGACATCCAAAGCGCCACGGAAGAGATAGGGAAAACCCAGTACGTTATTGACCTGATTGGGATAATCCGAGCGACCGGTAGCGATGATGGCGTCATCGCGTACTGCGTGGGCCTCTTCCGGGGTGATCTCAGGATCGGGGTTGGCCATGGCGAAAATCACCGGGTTGGGGGCCATGGAGGCGACCATCTCGGGGGTTACGGCCCCTTTGGCGCTGACGCCCAAAAACACGTCTGCGCCCTTCATGGCGTCGCTAAGTGTGCGCAGTTTGGTGTTGGCGGCGTGGGCCGATTTCCATTGGTTCATGCCTTCCTTACGGCCCTGATAGATCACGCCTTTGGTGTCGCAGGCGATGCAGTTGTCATGGCGCGCGCCCATGGATTTCAGAAGCTCAATACAGGCGATGCCCGCAGCCCCCGCGCCATTGAGAACGATGCGCACATCCTCGATCTTTTTGCCCGAGATGTGCAGCGCGTTGATCAGGCCGGCGGCACAAATCACCGCTGTGCCGTGCTGATCATCGTGGAAGACGGGGATGTCCATCACCTCTTTGAGCTTTTGCTCGATGATGAAACACTCGGGCGCTTTGATGTCTTCAAGGTTGATGCCGCCAAATGTCGGTCCCATCAGGCGCACAGCGGCGATGACGGCGTCGGGGTCTTCTGTATCCAGCTCAATATCAACGGCGTTCACATCGGCGAAACGCTTGAACAGGACGGCCTTGCCCTCCATCACCGGTTTTGAGCCAAGAGCGCCGAGATTGCCAAGGCCCAGAACGGCGGTGCCATTGGAAATGACCGCCACCAGATTGCCCTTGTTGGTGTAATCATAAGCGCATTCGGGGTTCTCAGAGATGGCAAGGCAGGGCACGGCAACGCCCGGCGAATAGGCCAGCGACAGATCGCGCTGCGTCATCATTGGCACGGTGGCTGTGATCTCAAACTTGCCGGGGGTTGGTTCAAGATGAAAGGCAAGCGCCTCTTCGCGGGTGTATTTGAGTTTGGGCATATTTTCCTCACTTTTCGGCCCTATCGGCCAAATCACAGCTGAGTCATAATTGCAATAATATGCTGCGCCAGTAATAATGTGCTGCGCCAGTGCGGTGCAGTATATGAAGACACCGCCTAGCCACTGCCAATCAGCACCCCGGCGGCGAACACTAATGCACCGCCCAGCACCACCTGAAACGCGGCGCGAAAGAATGGCGTGTCCATAAAGCGGTTCTGAATCCAGGCAATTGTCCATAGCTCAATCACCACCACGATCATGGCGATGGTTGTGGCGGTCCAGAAATCGGTGATCAGATAAGGCAGCGCGTGGCCCAAGCCGCCCAGCGTTGTCATGATGCCTGAGGCAAAGCCGCGCTTGACCGGCGAGCCGCGACCGGACAGCTCTCCATCATCGCTGGCGGCTTCGGTAAAGCCCATCGAGATGCCCGCGCCAACCGATGCGGCAAGGCCGACAAGGAAGGTGGTCCAGGTATCCTGGGTGGCAAAGGCGGTGGCGAAAATCGGTGCCAGTGTGGATACCGAGCCATCCATCAGCCCCGCCAGACCGGGCTGCACCCATGTCAGGATAAACTGCCGGTGGGCGGTGCGGCCTTCAGCGTCGATGGCATCTTCGTCAAGGTGTTCAATCGCCAGCGTGGTGGCGGCATATTGGTGGCCGGCCTCGGCGGCGGCCAGAGTGCCCAGCAATTTTCGGGTGCCGGCATCGGTGCTTTTGGTGGCGGCGGTGAGATAGAATTGCTCGGCGTCACGCTCCATCGCGGCGGCCTCATCGCGGATGCGCTCAATCGTGAGGTTCTGCATCAGCCAGACCGGACGCCGGGCGTAAAACCCCGCCACATGCTCGCGCCGGATCAGCGGGATGACATCGCCAAAGCGCTTGATATGTATGTCAATCAACTGCTGACGGTGGCCGTCTTCCTCAGCCGCCATGCCGTCAAACACCAATGCGCTGTCGGGGTAATCCTTGCGCAGCATCTCGGCGTAGCTGCGGTAAATCCGGGCGTCATCCTCTTCCGAGGATATTGCCAGCGCCAACACCTCGCGCTCGCTGAGGTCGGAAAAACGGCGGCGGGATGAAAATCCGGGGATCATGGCGGCTCCTTTTTAGAATTATTCTAAATTACCGATGCGGATGTATTATTCAAGTCATTTGCGCCGGTATATGGCGTGTCACATTAATTGTGAAATTATACCATGGCGTTACCGGATGAAATCGTTAAACTGCCGGGAAAATCAACAAGAGTTCTGGGAGGAACACGATGCGGAAATTGATGAATACTGCGACTGTTACGGCTTTGACACTGGGTTTTGCCAGCCAGACCCTAGCAACGGAAGTGACGGAATGGAATGTCTCGCTTTGGGGTAAACGCCGGGCCTTTACCGAGCATGTTGAAAGGATGGCCGAGCTGATCAGCGCCAAAACCAATGGCGAATTTATCCTCAATATCAGCTATGGTGGCCTCAGCAAAAACAAGGAAAACCTTGACGGTATTTCCATCGGCGCGTTTGAAATGGCACAGTTTTGTGCCGGGTATCACCGCGATAAGAACCCCACCATCACCGTGCTTGAGCTGCCTTTTTTAGGGGTTGAGACCCTTGAAGAAGAAGTTGCTGTAAGCAACGCGGTTTATGCCCATCCGGCGGTGCAGGCCGATCTGGCGCGGTGGAATGCCAAGTTGCTGATGACCTCGCCAATGCCGCAATACAATATCGTCGGAACCGGTGAGCCGCGCGATTCTCTGGCCGATTTCAAGGGGATGCGGGTGCGCGCCACCGGCGGGATTGGTAAGGCTTTTGCCGCTGTTGGGGCGGTGCCCACATCGGTCACGGCGACCGAGGCCTATAACGCGATGGAAAGTGGTGTGGTTGATACGGTGGCCTTCGCGCCACATGCGCATCTGGCGTTTGGCACCATCAATCAGGCGGATTGGTGGACCTCGAACCTCAATCCCGGCACTGTGAATTGTCCGGTGGTGGCGAATATTGACGCTTATAATAACCTCAGCGATGAAAACCGCGCCGCGCTTGACGGCTCTATTGACGAGTCGCTAGCGTATTACGTTGATAATTATAATAAGCTTCTGGATAAATGGGAAGAAACCCTTGTGGAAAAAGGCGTGACCAAGGTGGAAATCCCTGAAGCTGAGCTGGCTGCATTCCGCAAAATCGCGGCTGATCCCATTCGCGAGGCATGGCTTGCAGACATGGATAAGCGCGGCCTGCCAGGGCAGGAGCTGTATGATCTGGTGCAGAAAACACTGGCGGATAAGCGCGCTGGCGAATAAGTGCGGATTAGCGCGGGTCAGTAAACCGATCAGGCGTTACATAACGGGCGGCCTTTATATGGGCTGCCCGTCTTTATAATATCCCGCAAAATACTCTGCATAATACACTGCGAAGGACACACGAGAGATGGCAGGAAGTGCAACCGTGCTGGAAGATGGCAGCCGTCTGAGCCGTCTTGACCTGCACCTATTCAGGCTGGAGCGGGTGCTGGCGCTGATCAGCGGGCTGGCGGTGTTTTCGCTGATGTTTCTGGCGGTGATTTCGGTGGGGGGGCGCAATCTGTTTAATGCGCCGCTGCCCGGTTATGTGGATTGGATTGAGCAGGCGATGCCGCTGATTGCCTTCATGGGGGTCGCTTATGTGCAGCGCGAGGGCGGGCATATCCGCATGGATATTGTGGTGGGTGCACTGAAAGGGCGGGCGCTTTGGCTGGCCGAGCTGTTCACCACGTTGGCAATTCTCATCCTGATGCTGCTGCTGGTCTGGGGATCATGGGCGCATTTCATGCGCAGCTTTGATATGGCCGCGCCGTGGTGGAGCCGCGACAGCTCAATCGACATCAGCATCCCGCTTTGGCCCGCGAAACTGCTGGTGCCGGTGGCGTTTGGGGTGCTTTGTTTGCGGCTGATGTTGCAGGTCTGGGGTTATGGCAGCGCGTTTATTCATGGCCGCGCACGGCCCGTTGCGGTGCCGCTGGTGATTGATGCGGCAACGCAGGCGGCGCTTGAGGCTGAACATGTTTCGAGCCAGGAAGATCGCCAAAAAGATGAAGGGGCTGCATAATGGAGCCGATAGATATTGGTCTGATCGTCACCGGCGGGATGCTGTTTTTGGTGGTGTTTGGCATGCGCGTGGCCTTTGCTGCGGCTTTGGCGGGTATGATCGGGATCATCTGGATTTTCTGGGCCAAGTTTGGCTATGCGCCGGATAAGTTTGGCAAAGCGCTGACTGTGGCGGTGAAAACCGCAGGCCAGGTGCCGCATTCCAAGGTCTCAAGTCAGGCGCTCAGCCTGATCCCCACGTTTATTCTGATCGGATACCTCGCCTATTACGCAGGCCTGACCAAGGCACTGTTTGAAGCCGCCAAACGCTGGATTGCATGGGTTCCGGGGGGGCTTGCGGTGGCTACGGTGTTTGCCACTGCCGGGTTTGCCGCCGTATCGGGGGCATCGGTGGCCACGGCGGCGGTGTTCGCCCGGATTGCCATCCCTGAGATGCTTGAGGCTGGATATGACAAACGCTTTGCCGCCGGTGTTGTGGCGGCGGCAGGCACCCTGGCCAGCCTGATCCCGCCCTCGGCCATTTTGGTGATTTACGCCATCATAGTTGAGCAGGACGTGGGTAAGTTACTGCTCGCGGGCTTTATCCCCGGGGTGTTCTCGGCCTTTGTCTATGCCTTTTTGATCATCGGCATGGCGGTGACGATCAAGGGTTTTGGCCCACCTGTCACCGGCTTTACCTGGCGCGAAAGATTTGCCTCATTGCCGCCGGCCCTGCCGATTGTGTTTGTGGTCATGAGCATCGTTTTCTTTGTCTATAACCCGTTTGGCGGCGATGCCTGGGGCACGCCCACCGAAGGCGGGGCCATTGGCGCGTTTGTGGTGTTTGTCATCGCGGTTTATCGCGGTATGCGCTGGGCGCAGCTTAAGGATGCGCTGCTGGAAACCGCCAAGCTGAGCGTGATGATCTTTACCATCATCTGGGGCGTGCTGATCTATGTCAGGTTTCTGGGCTTTGCCAATCTGCCCGCCGCATTCTCTGACTGGATCACTTCGCTGACCATGGCCCCGATCCTGATTTTGATCCTTATCCTGCTGGCCTATGCGGTTTTGGGCATGTTCATGGACGCCATTGGTATGCTTTTACTGACCCTGCCGGTGGTTTACCCGGCGGTGATGGCGCTGAATGGCGGCGAGTTTGTCTCAGCCGCCGACAGCGCCTTTGGCATGTCCGGCCCGATGTGCGCCATCTGGTTTGGCATTCTGGTGGTCAAAATGGCCGAGTTTTGCCTGATCACGCCGCCCATCGGGCTGAATTGCTTTGTCGTCGCCGGGGTGCGGCCGGATCTGAGCGTGCAGGACGTGTTCCGGGGTGTTATGCCGTTTTTCATCGCCGATGGGATAACAATCGGCCTTCTGGTGGCCTTTCCGATGATCGTTTTATGGCTGCCCGGGCTGGCTTGAGTCGATGAATTTTGGCCTATATACTAAAAATAATTCCCCATATAGCTTTGATAATTAAGCATAAAGTTAAAAACTGAACAGAACAGTTCATTTTCTTCTTGAATTCTAAACTAAACGGTATAGTTTGCATTCAAAGGACTAACCAGTTAAGAAAAGGAAAATGAAATGAAACGCACTCTTACCGCCCTCACCCTTGCCCTTGGCATCGCTTTTGTTCCTGCCGCCTCATCGGCTTTTAACCTGAGCAGCCTGACGCCAAACCTGACCTACCCCGAGGCCAACCCTGCGACAATGACACGCGGCATTTTCGCACCTGTGATCAAAACCCCCGCGCCTCGTAGTTTTGGCGCCGATCGATAACATTTAAGCGTTTCGTCTTATATCCTGATTCAAATGCAGTGCGAAACGCTTTAATATCTGATGTGGGCGGGGCTTTCCCGCCCACATTTTCGTGCGGTAATGCTTGCGAGAAGGGGGGCATCAAGACTAGACTGTCAATGTTCAGTCAGGGGATGCACATGCCGGTGATGGCCGCAGAAATTAAAAAAGGCCGCAAGTTTGATCAGGTCGTCGAAGGTGCGCGCGCCATTTTCATGCGCGACGGATTTGAAGGTGCCAGCGTTGATGAGATCGCCCGCGAGGCCGGTGTTTCCAAGGCCACGCTTTACAGTTATTTCCCCGACAAACGCCTGCTGTTTTCCGAAGTCGCCCGGCTGGAATGCAACCGACAGGCCGATACGGCGCTGGATGTGATTGATGAAAACGCCCCGGTAGAAGAGGTGCTGCATGTTGCCGCCGACCGGATTGTGCGGTTTTTTCTGTCCAGTTTTGGCCAGCAGGTGTTTCGCATCTGCGTCTCAGAATCGCACAGGTTTCCCGAGCTTGGCCGCCGGTTTTACCAATCCGGCCCGGCGCTGGTATGTGAGCGGATGAGCAAGGTTCTGCAAGGCTTTTGCGATCACGGCATCCTGAAGATTGACGATATGCAACTGGCCGCCAATCAGTTTGGTGAGCTGTGCAAAAGTGACCTGTTTGTGCGTCGCCTGTGTGGCATGGCTGATGAGGTTTCCGAGGCCGATATAAGCCGTGTTGTCACCGGCGCGGTTGAGATGTTTTTGGCGCGGTATCGCGCATAACCCTGTCAAGTCAGGATTTACAGGCGTGTGTTTTGGTGGATAGTTCTGCTATCAAACCTTAACGCAATGCAATGACAGGCCCTGAATTATTTTGAAACGCCTTTATGCCAAATTATTCGGTCTCGCCATTATCTGGTTTTCGCGCTTTATCACGGCGGTGCGCGGCTTCTGGAAAGGGGTTGAGCCGGGGGATGATGTTACCATCTATTTCGCCAACCACACCAGCAATGGCGATTTCATTCTACTGTGGACGGTTTTGCCGCCACATGTCCGGCGGCGCACCCGCCCGGTTGCGGCGGCGGATTACTGGCTGAACTCAAAACTCAAAAGTTTTATCGGCCGTGAGGTGATCAATGCGGTGCTGATTGACCGTAATCCTGAAACCAGAACGCTGGACCCGGTTGAGCAAATGCTTGAGGCTTTGGATGCCGGGGAAAGCCTGATTATTTTTCCCGAAGGCCTGCGCAATTCCAGCGATGAAAAAATTCTGCCGTTCAAGCCGGGGATTTACCATCTGGCCGAAAAACGCCCCGATGTGCGGCTGGTGCCGGTGTGGATCGAAAACCTTAACCGGGTGTTGCCCAAGGGTGAGATCATCCCGATCCCGTTCATCTGCACCGTCACCTTTGGCCCGCCGATTGCTTTGAAACCGGGCGAGGCTAAACGCAAATTTCTGGATCGCGCGCAAAACGCGGTGCTGGCGCTTGGCCCCGGCGAGGATATTGCCTAATGAGCAGCTATAACACAAAACTGATGGCGCTTATGGTCGGGGTGCTGATCATCCTGACCGTGGCCTCGGCCATTGGCAGCCTGCTGTCGGCGCGGCCACGCGACAGGGCCTCACGCGCGGTGATTGAAAATCTTAACGCCCGGATCAACGCCTGGTGGGTGATGGCCATTTTGCTGGGCCTTGCGTTTTGGATGGGCCGCAGCGGGGTGATCATTTTATTCGGCATCTGCTCATTCGCGTCCTTGCGCGAATTTGTCACTTTGACCAATGCGCGGCGCGCCGATCACTGGATGCTGGTGGCAGTGTTTTTCATTGTCCTGCCGATGCAATACATCCTGATCTGGACCGACTGGTACGGGTTTTTCACCATCTTCATCCCGGTCTATGTGTTCCTTGGCCTGCCGATTCTGTCGGTCATCCGGGGCGAATCCGAAAATTTCCTGATTCGCGTGGCCGAGGTACAATGGGCGGCGATGGTCACGATCTATTGCATCTCATATGTGCCCGCGCTTTTGAGCCTGCAAATCCCCGGATATGAGGGCCAAAACGTCCTACTGATCGCCTTTTTGATCATCGTGGTGCAGGCCAGCGATGTGCTGCAATATATCTGGGGTAAGCTCACCGGTAAAACCAAGATTGCGCCGCGCCTGTCGCCCTCGAAAACTGTCGAAGGCTTTGTCGGTGGGGTTCTGAGCGCCACCGTTTTGGGTGCCGGCCTTTGGTGGATCACGCCGTTTACATTCTGGCAGGCCGGGATCATGGCGATGATTATTGCCCTGATGGGGTTTTTCGGCGGGCTGGTGATGTCGGCCATCAAACGCGACCGGGGGGTGAAGGACTGGGGCGATGTCATCGCGGGGCACGGCGGCTTTATTGACCGGCTCGATTCGGTGATCTTTGCCGCCCCGATCTTTTTCCACCTGACCCATTATTGGTGGGGCCAGTGATTGCGCGGCTGGCGCAAAGCGGGCTGATGCATGTGCTTTTTGCCTTTGTGATGATGGGCAGTTGGGCCGCCTATGCCAACTGGGGTCACCCCATGCCCAAACCGCTGATTGCCGGGGTTTTGCAAGGGGCGCTGTCGGGGGCTATCACATTTGCGCTCAAGCGTTCGCTGGATTATTTGCGCGGTCATGTGGCGCGCGCATTCGGTTGGTGGCTGCCGCCGGTGATCGCTTTGAGTATCTCATTTTGCCTATTGGTGGCGGCGCATCTGGCGGCGGGCACGCCTGAGGTGGCCCGCACCATCAGCCTGCCGTTTTCCGTGGCCAGCCTTTATGCCCTGAGCTATAATTTTCTTATGTGGAGGCGCAGGCCATGACCGATAGACGCCCGATTGCCAGCCGCAACACCGGTTGGGCCAAGCGCCTGACCGAGAAACTGGCCGGGACAAATATAACCCCTAATCAGATTTCCATCGCCAGTATGGTTGCCGCCGCCCTTGCCGGGCTGGCATTTTATTTTGGCGCTTTAATGCCCGGTTTTGGCGGGGTTGTTTTGCTTATTCTGGCCGCAGTTTTCTGTCAGCTCCGGCTGATCTGTAATCTGCTGGATGGCATGGTCGCGGTGGAAGCGGGAAAATCCGCCGCTGACGGCGCATTCTGGAATGAGGCCCCCGACCGGGTGTCGGATGTGCTGATATTTGTGGGGCTTGGCATGGGCCTGGGTCAGCCCGCGCTGGGCTGGGCTGCTGCGGCGGCAGCACTCACCACCGCCTATATCCGCGAGCTGGGCCGGGCCACCACGGGCGAGAATGATTTTTGCGGCCCTATGGCCAAGCCGCAGCGCATGGCGGTGATCACCCTGGCGGTCGTGATAGCGATTATGCAACCGCTCTGGGGCGGGAGCTTTGAGATATTGCTGATTGCCTTGTGGGTTGTGGCCCTTGGCGCACTGGCCACAGCACTCAGGCGCAGCGCGCGGCTGATCACCCGGTTGAAGCAGGCGTAGGGTGGGCTTCAGCCCACCACCCTTGGGCAAAGGTGGGCTGAAGCCCACCCTACGATTACCCCTCAAACATTTCCGCCTGACGCACGATCACTTCGGCTTGTTTGATGCTGGCGATGTCCACCAGGCGCCCCTTGTAAACTGTGGCCCCTTCGCCGTTGGCCTTGGCCGTTTCCATCGCCGCAAGAATTTCACGCGCCTCGGTGACGGCTTCCTCAGAGGGGGTAAACACCTCATTGGCCAGGGCAATCTGCTTGGGATGAATCGCCCATTTGCCGACCATGCCAAGGGTCGCCACCCGCCGCGCCTGCGCCCGAAAACCCTCGTCATCCGAGAAATCACCAAACGGGCCATCAACCGGCAAAATCCCGTGGGTGCGGCAGGCCGAGACAATCGCTGTCGTGACCCAGTGCCATGGATCGGACCAGTGTTTCTGGCCGTCCT
>UOEG01000012.1_pt1 | contig 18450 bp, 18 predicted proteins | sample 1990051 | NCBI WGS metagenome assembly UOEG01 (sample SAMEA4728526, study PRJEB27164) | hydrothermal vent metagenome | biome: marine basaltic hydrothermal vent biome; feature: marine hydrothermal vent; material: mineral | place: Pacific Ocean | collected 2011-06-14/2011-07-23 | depth 1741 m | reverse complement strand
ACCGTGGCCACTGCCAAAGGCATCTGCATCGAAGATTTGGATGGTCGAAAGTACATGGATTTTCATGGTAATTCCGTGCATCATATTGGTTACGGCCACCCCCGCCTGATTGCCGCAATCAAGGCGCAACTGGATGATCTGCCGTTTGCGCCGCGCCGGTTTACTAATGAGCCTGCGGTGCAACTGGCAGAAAAACTGGCCGCAATCGCACCCGGTGATCTGGGCAAGGTTCTGTTCACTACCGGCGGATCAGACGCCAATGAAGTGGCGCTCAAAATCGCCCGCGCCGCCACCGGGCGGTTCAAAACCCTGTCGTTCTGGGATGCCTTTCATGGCGCTGGCATGGGTGCCGCCAGCGTGGGCGGTGAGGCCACTTTCCGCAGCCATATCGCCGGGCCTTTGCTGCCGGGGACCGAGCATATCGCCCCTTATGATTGTCTGCGCGCCTATAACCAGACCAGCCTTGAAGGGGCGGCACAGGCCTGCGCCAACATGGTGGATTATGTGCTGGAGCGCGAAGGCGATGTGGCTGCCGTGATTGCTGAGCCGATGCGCGCCGTGCCAACCGTGCCGCCGCCGGGGTTCTGGCGTCAGGTACGCGATGCCTGTACCCGCCACGGGGCCTTATTGATCATGGATGAAATTCCCACGGGCCTCGGAAAAACCGGCCGGATGTTCGCCTTTGAGCATGACGAAATCATCCCCGACATCGTGACCATGGGCAAGGCGCTGGGCGGGGGTATCCTGCCGATTGCCGCCTGTATCGCGCGGCGTGACCTGGATGTGTGTGGCGAGTTTGCCATCGGGCATTATACCCATGAGAAAAACCCGGTCACGGCGCGCGCGGCCCTGACCACGATTGAGATTATCGAAGATGAAGGGCTGGTTGAGCGCGCCGCCGAATTGGGGACGCGCGCCATGGCGCAGTTGCATGAGCGGCTTCACAACGTGGCTATAGCGGGCCATGTGCGCGGGCGCGGATTGATGTTTGGGGTTGATATTGTGGCTGGCGGTAATGCCCCCGATACGGCACGGGCCGAGAAAATATATTACGCCTGTCTTGAGGCAGGGCTGAGCTTTAAAATCTCACAGGGCAATGTGCTGACGCTATCACCGCCCTTGACCATTGCGCGGGCTGATCTGGACCGGGCGCTGGATATAGTTGTGACCACGATCAAATCGGCCGCATGACTTCGGTTGTATATCTGATCGGTTGGTTATTATTGGTCGGCTCAATCAAGATCAATAATCTCACGGCGAAATAACTGTTGTTCAACCTCTGCCGGGTCTTTCTCAAAGTTCCGCGCTGCCATGTGGCCGGAATAAACCGCATCCGCGATCAGGCCGGGCGCGGTCGCATCCCCAATCAGTTCAAGCGTGCTCAGGCCGCGATCCTTCAGGGCCTCATAAAGCACCGTATCGCGGCGGCGTTCGGTTACCAACAGGGTGGTGGCGCAGGCAATCCGCATGGGGTGACCGGTATAGACACAGGCAAATTCGCAAGCGTCATCGCCAACCGCACGCAACGCCTGACCCGTAATAATGCGCACGCCAAGACGCAAAAGGCTGGCCTGCACGCGGGATTGCTCAAGCGTCATTTCGGTGAAGGGTGAGACCATGCTGGCGGGGGTGACAAAGATCACCTCATGCCCGGCAGCGGCCAGATGCTCGGCCAGAACGCCGCCCAGATAGGCCTGATCATCGTCGTAAATCAGAACCGGGCCTTTACCGGGGGTCATACCCGTCATAATATCATCCGGGGTCAGCACCGGCATCTGATCCGAAACCGGCACCCCGCGCAGGGCTGAGCGGCCCTTGCCATCGCGCCGCCATTTGGCGCCGGTGGCGATGAAGACGTTTCCAATACCCAGCTCGATCACCTCATCCGCCGACAGGTTGCTTTGCATAAACATTTGCACATTGCCGCGCTGTTGCAGATCAAAAATCCGGTAATCCGCCACCCGTTGCCACGCGCCCAACCCCTTGAGAGAGGATTCGCGCGTTACCCGACCGCCCGGCGTGGCCCCGGCCTCGGCCAGCGTCACCTGATAGCCGCGCCGCGCCAGTTGCATGGCGCATTCCAGACCGGCAGGGCCAGCGCCCACAATCAGCGCGGCCTCTTCCTGGCCTTTGCCCTCAATCCGCTCAGGGTGCCAGCCCCTGCGCCATTCCTCGCCCATGGTAGGGTTTTGGGTGCAGCGAATGGGCGCGCAAAGATTGTCGGCCATGACGCAGATATTGCAGCCGATGCATTCGCGGATCTCGTCAATCCGGCCTTGCTCAATCTTTTGCGGCAAAAACGGATCGGCAATTGAGGGCCGCGCGGCACCGATGAAATCAACAATCCCGCGCCGCACCAGTGAGGCCATCATATCAGCCGAGCCGAGCCGCCCGACAGCGACAACCGGCTTTTGTGTCACCTGTTTCACGAACTCAATGAAGGGGGTCTGATAGCCGTCTTTCGGCTCAAACCGGGTGGTCATGGAATCGTTATCCCAACCGGCCACGTTCACATCCCACAGGTCCGGCAGATCGGCCAGTATCTCAACCACGGCGCGGCCTTCCTCATGGGCCTGCATCCCGTCCGGGCCGGCCATTTCATCCACCGCCAACCGCATCGCCACGGCGCAGGTATCGCCCACCGCCTCACGGGTGTCTTGCAGCACTTCGCGGATCAAGCGCGTGCGATTTTCCAGACTGCCGCCATATTCATCCGTGCGGGTATTGTATTGCGGTAGCAAAAACTGGTGCAGCAGGGTCATGTGATGCCCGGCGTAAACGTAAATCACGTCAAACCCGGCGTCACGCGCCCGCAAGGCCGCCGCGCGGTGCCACTCACGAAAGGCGCGGATGTCGGATTTGTCCATCCCCCACGCCTGTCGGCTATAGCTGTTGTCGGATGTCTGATCAGAGGGGGCCAGAATAGCCGCGCGGCTGAAATTATTGGGCGAGTGACTGCCATTATGGGCCAGCTCAACCGCCGCAAGTGCGCCTTTTTCATGCACCGCGTCGGTCATCAGGCGCAGGGCGGGGATGTCACGCGCATCCCATATCCGGCCCTCGGCTGAGGGGGAAATATCCGAGGAGGGATGAATTTCGGTTTCCTGATTGCTGACTACCGCCCAGCCGCCCTCAGCCTTGATGCCGCGCATCATTGCCTCGGCGCGCGGATGCATATGCCCCATGCCATTGCAATGCGGCACCTGATAGAACCGGTTGCGGGCGGTGACAGGGCCGATTTTTACCGACTCAAACAGGATGGAATAATCATTTGCCTGTGTCACAATAAACATCCTTTTGCCTTTGGCCTGTGTCAGAGCCTGTCGGCTGCATTGCCAATGCCGTCTCTGGTCACTACATCACTCTAGCAACCACATGACCGGTGACAAGGATTTGAGCATGACAAACCACCTTTATAAAAACGATCTGCCCGACGGGTTGGACCTTGGGCCGGTTGTTGCGATTGATTGCGAGACCATGGGGCTTAGCCCGCATCGTGACCGGCTTTGTGTGGTGCAGATGTCAGGTGGCGATGGCAATGCGCATTTGGTTCAGGTTGAAAAGGGCCAGACTGCGGCCGCCAATTTGACGGCGATGCTGGAAAACCCTGATGTGCTCAAACTGTTTCATTTCGGGAGGTTTGATATTGCCGCGATGTATCATGCCTTTGGTGCGCTGGCGGCCCCGGTTTATTGCACCAAAATCGCCAGCAAACTGGTGCGCACCTATACCGACCGGCACGGGTTGAAAAATCTGTTGCAGGAATTGCTGAATGTGGATGTCTCAAAGCAACAGCAATCCTCGGATTGGGGTGCCGGGGCGCTTACCGGGGCACAGCTCAGCTATGCCGCATCGGATGTGCTTTATCTGCATCAACTGCGCGATGTGCTGAATGGGATGCTCAAGCGTGAAGGCCGGATGGCTTTGGCGCAATCGTGTTTTGATTTCCTGCCCGTCCGGGCGCAACTTGATCTGTCGGGCTGGCCCGAGACCGATATATTCGCCCATTAAAGTGTTTGCGAGTTTATGTTGCAGCAGCATAAACTCGCAAACACAGTACAATACTTGGATGTTGTGAGCGTTTCCAGCAAACGCTGTGATTCAACGTTTACTGGAAACGCTTTAGATGGCCCGTCACGATAACCTCTACTCAAATTTTGTTGCCTGGATGAAGATCATCCTGCCGCTGGGGGCGCTGGTGCTGTTATCGACGATGTTTTTGATCTCACGCCGGTTCGATCCATCCACGGCAATCCCGTTTGCCCGCATTGACCTTGAGCAACGGGCGCAGGATCTGGGCGTGACTAACCCCACCTTTGCCGGGGTGACGGAAAATGGCACCGAAATTACGTTCAAAGCCCGGCGCGCGCGGCCCGACACCAAGGATATGGAGCACCTTTTGGCCGATGAGGTAAGCCTGCAAATGCGCCTGAATTCCGGGATGATCATTGATATAACCGCAGACAATGCCGATATGCATCAAACCAAACTGACGGCAAATCTGGATGGAAATGTGCGTATGATCACCAGTAACGGGTATGATATTACCACCGAAATGCTTTTATCGCGGTTTGACCGGTTTTATGCCGAGGCACCGGGCCCGGTCACCGGCACCGGCCCGACAGGCAGTTTTCAGGCCGGGCGGATGTTCTTGACCCGTGATAAGGCGTCCGGATACATAGATTTGCTTTTCACCGATGGCGTCCGGCTGTTATACAAGCCTTATGTAACCAAGGAATGATCCAAGTGCCCCGATTATTTGGCCTGATTTTATCTGTATTATCTGTGGTTTTTGTGTTGGCTCCGGCATTTGTTGCCGCTCAGGGCGGGCAATTTGCCTTTGGTGGCCTCAAACAAGACAGCAGCCAACCGATTGAGATCACAGCCGACAGCCTGGCGGTGGATCAAAATACAAACACCGCCACCTTTGCCGGCAATGTGTTGATCGGTCAGGGTGATATGCGGCTTGCCGCATCAAAGGTTCTGGTAATTTACCGTGCCGACAGAAGCGGCATCAAGACGCTGAAGGCCTCAGGCGGGGTGACGTTGGCCAGCGGTGAAGACGCCGCCGAATCCAGCCGCGCGGTTTATAATGTTGATACCGGACAGATCGAAATGCTGGGTAATGTGCTTGTTCTTCAGGGGCTTACGGTGATAACCGGCGATAGAATGTATGTGAATACGGCTGCCAGCACCGCCCGCATGGCCGGGCGGGTGAAAACCGTGCTTAATCAGGAACCGTCGCAATGAGCAAACCCAACCTTCATATCGCCCATGAAAACACCGGCCCCGATACCACCGGCCTGCAGGTTACTAACCTGCGCAAGAGCTATAAAAAGAAGGTTGTGATCCGCGATGTTTCGCTGAGCCTGAAACAGGGTCAGGTGGTGGCACTTTTGGGGCCAAATGGATCGGGTAAGACCACTTGTTTTTATGCCATTGCCGGGCTGATCAACCCTGAGGGCGGGCATGTTTTGATTGATGGCCGCGATGTGACCAACCTGCCGATGTATCGCCGGGCGCGTCTTGGTATTGGCTATCTGCCACAGGAGATGTCGATATTCCGGGGCATGTCGGTCGAGGATAACATCATGGCGATCCTCGATATATCCATCAAAGACCGTCACAAACGCCGCGAGCGTCTGGAAGAATTGCTGTCGGATTTCTCGGTTGAGCATCTGCGCCGCGCCCCTGCCCTGGCACTGTCGGGTGGTGAGCGGCGCCGGGTTGAGATTGCCCGCTCATTGGCTGCAGACCCGAAATATCTGCTGCTGGACGAGCCGTTTGCCGGGGTTGATCCCATATCCGTCGATGACATTCGGCATCTGGTGGCCGACCTGAAAAAGCGCGGCATTGGCGTGTTGATCACCGATCACAACGTGCGCGAAACACTTGAGATTGTTGATCATGCCTATATTTTGCATGATGGCAAAGTGCTGATGTCGGGCACGCCGGATGATGTTGTGGAAAATGAAAACGTGCGCCGGGTATATCTGGGTGACAGCTTTAGAATTTAATAAATACCCGCGCGTATAGTCACGTAACTTTCTTTCAAATGACATCAAACCGCATTGACATTGGCCCCCGGAATCGCCTCAATATAGGGTATGACGATTGCAAATCTCGTGCTGCCCCTGAAATGGGCCCCGCATTACGGGCCGGGTTTTGGGCAAGCTGCGCAAACGTCAATTTTCCTTATCCGGACCTAAGCAAAAGGCGCACTCAGGACGCGCCCGAACAAATGCCGGATTGCAATTAACAGGAGACAAAATGCGCTATCAAATCACCGGAAAACAGATCGACATCGGCGACGCCCTGCAAACTCACGTCAAGGATGAGCTTGGCTCGACCATAGCCAAATACGCCGAGCGGCCCACCAATGCACAGGTGGTTTTCTCAAAAAGCGCAAGTGAATTTGCCTGTGAAACGATTGTGCATTTGTCCACCGGGCTAACCGCACAGGCCCACGCCCACGCCCATGAGATTTACGCCGCTTTCGATCAATGCTGCGAGAAAATGGATAAGCAATTACGCCGCTACAAACGCCGCCTGAAAGATCATCACCGTAACCGCAAGGAACCGGTTGAACATCTTGGCGCATCCTCCTATATCCTCGCCTCGGATAGCAAGGAAACCGAATCAGAACCGGAAAGCCTGCAACCTATTATTATCGCCGAGATGGAAACAAAAATACCGTCGCTTTCCGTTGGCGAAGCCGTAATGCAAATGGAATTGGCAGGCGCTCCGGTACTTGTCTTTCGCAATGAGGGAAAAGAGGGATTGAACGTGGTGTATCGCCGGGATGACGGCAACATCGGTTGGATTGATCCCTAAAGCGTTTCGAGATTATATTGGGTCACAATGTTGCCTCGAAACGCTCGTAACATAAAGATAAAGAGGAGCGTTTCCACTTTATTCTGATCTAACATAAAGTGGAAACGCTTTTAAAACCCCGGAGCTTTGGCGCAACTGCGTCAGCCCGGTCGGAGTGATGCAAAACAAATGGAAATGTCTATGATCCTCAAGCCCGAGGCGGTGCGTGTTTTATCCGCCGCATCCAGCAAAAAACGCCTGTTTCATGAGCTGGGCGGCATTGCCGAGCTGGCTTATGGCGTCAAACAATCGCTGGCGGTGGATGCCCTGCAGGAACGCGAAAGCCTTGGGCCGACGGGCGTGGGCAACGGTGTGGCGCTGCCACACGCGCGGCTTGAGGGGCTGGATCAGGTTGTAGGTGCGCTGGTGCTGCTTGAAAAACCGATAGATTTTGATGCGGTTGACCGGCAGCCCGTGGATCTGGCCTTTGCCCTGTTTGCCCCAAGTGACGCGGGCGTTGAGCACCTCAAAGCGCTGGCGCTGGTGTCGCGCACTCTGCGCAATCCGGCGATTTGTGCCAAACTGCGCGCCAACACCGATCCGGCCACGCTTTATACCATTGTGACCGAAACGCAGGCGGTTCAGGCGGCTTAAGCCCAGTTTTGAAAGCCAAATAACAGGTAATCGCGCTGGTAAATCGTCTTTGCCAGCGCCTCAATCGTGCCATTGTAAATGTCTTTCAACGCAAATGGCTCATCGTCCGGGGACACGGGTGGGAGCGCTGCGTTTTCAATGCCGATTTTGCGCGCCAGCAAGGTCAGCTCCTCTGCCATGTCGGTTTCGCGGATAATCACATCCGGCAGGCAAAACTGCGCCATGCCCTGTAAAATCGCGGCCTGTGTCGCCCAATGGACATCAACCCGCACGCTGGTCTGGCCCGCAAGATTGGCCTGCAAAAACTCCAAAAAGGCAATAAACGCCTGTTGGTGCGCGTCCAAATTATACGCCGCATCGGGCAGTTTTCCCGGTAACGGCAGTTTATAGAAATTGCGCAGTTTTTTGCGGATGGCGGGATATGTGCCCGGCCCGTCCTGCAGGATTTTATCACAAAATGCCCGGTGCGCCCGTGCCACCGGATGTCGCAGAACCGTAAAACTTCGGTGCTTGGGGGTGTTTCGCATCCATTGCCGCAAAACCTGTTGATTGAGGTCCGTGCGCAGGTCATTTTGATCCGCCTTATCAAGTGCTGCCAGCCACGCGCCAACCTGATGATCCGGCCCCGACCGGACCGGCATGTATAAAAGCGGCGCCTGGGCCGCCAAAACAAACCCCGGAACCGCAGGCCCGCGACGCGGCTCAAGATTTGGCGTGCGCGATAGATCAAAACGATCAAACCCCATCAGCGCGCTTTGCATCTCCGCGTAATTTGAAACCTTATCCTTCACCCCACCCGGATTTTGCTTTTTGAGCTTGGACTCCAATGATTTCAGCGTTTCATCCAAGCCAAGATACCGCGCCAGCCCATTGATCATCTCAAGACTGTGCAGATCGTCATAAGTCAGATAAAATGCCGTTTGCCCGGCTGCCTGAAGCCCGGTCTTTAGCACCTGCTGAAACGCCTGCAGCTGATTAAAGTAACGCTCAAATTCCTCCGCGTCAAAACTGATCTTACTGTCTTTGCGGCGCTTGACGTTGGTGAGTTTCCACTGCCCTGTTTCGCGGGCGATCTTTAGGGATACATAGCTATCAACCGGGTTGCGGGTCAGAATGATTTTCGCACAGCGCGGATCGTGCAGGCAGGCCTCAAAAACCCTTGGATCATGGTCATTAAAATACCGGAACCCGCCCAGGGCCGGGCCGCTTTGTTTTATTTTATCAATCAGTTGCAGCGGATCAGCTTCACGCATTTCCATACTGATGCCCAGCATCTCAGACTTATTGGGGTAACCGATGAAATTCGGGTTGAACGCCTCGCCGTGACACTCAAATCCGGCAAAACTGTTGATATTGCTTTCAAGCAGGTTTGAGCCGGTACGCATATCGGCAAACACCACAAAATAATCAAAGGGGGCTGACATAAGGGGGTTATTTCACCTGATATTGTTTGCGTTTGGGGGGTGTCTTGTCTTGTGGATCACCCGGCATTGGAAAATCCCCCATCAAATAGGGGTGCATACCCTGATTTTGCAACTCTTGCAGGAATTCACCAAACCCTGCAAGATCGGCCATTTTTGGCACTTCAGTCAGAAGTTTCCCGTCTTTGGGGCTGATCTCATCAATGATTGCCTGAAGCGGCTCCATCGGGGCCTTGATAAATTCGGCCAATGTCCAGACCCGCAGCCTTGCCTTGGCCCAAATGGATTTCAGAATATCCATATGCTTGATCTCAGCCTGTTGGTAGCGTGCCGCCATGCTGCGAATTTCGCTGCAATCACGCTTTGACAGATATAGCGGCACCGCCCAAGCCCCGGTAATGACCGAGATATGCGCATTGGGATCCTTGGCCATCGGCCAGCTGATATTCTGCCGGTCGTGCGGCCCGAACTGAAAACACTGGCGCTCGCCCCTTGTATTCCAGATCAGGCTGGCCAGAAACGCGGATGGATTGTAATCACGCAGTTTCGCGCTATCGCTCAGGGCACCGCTGACAACCGTCTTGCCATCGGCAAATTCCGCCCGCCCAGGGGCAAACAGATGGCCATGCACTTTTGCACCTGTGGTTTTGCTTAGCCAGGTGTCAAAACCCTCATAAAGATCACCAAAGCCTTCAAACACCGAATAAGGCGCACAAGTCAGCCCACCGGCGCGATCCTCGGTTGGAAAGCGGCTTTGCATATATAGCCCGTGACGGCCATGGGTGCGGCGGTCGGCGGCGGTTACGAATATGTGATCAATCTTGCCGGGGTTCGGCTCGGTCCGGCCCATGGCGTGGGCCTGATCGGTTAAAAACGCCTGATAAAGCGCATCCGCCCGGGGCCAGATTTTACGCGCCACAAAGCAGTCCGAGCGCCGCAGTAATTGCAGGTGATCGTCATAAAACACATGCGGTTTGCCCTGATTGTCAAACTTCGACAGGGTAAGCGAGCGGCTTTCGATCTGGCGGGTATATTTCCGCGCCAGGGTCTGAAAATAGCTTTCATCAGGGATCCAGACCTTGCTGAAATACGTATCATAAACCTTGCGCTGCGGGTCGTTCAGGATGGCGGATAAGGTTTCCCGTGTCAGGCACCACCATTGCGAACCCATATGCGGATCAATCCCCTTGGGGATTTTACGTTTAAAGCCTAAACGCCGTTGCAGGGCGACGTATTTATCAAACAATTTTCGGCGCTTGCGCCATGAAAACGGAAACCGCATGGTAAAGCGTTCGCGATCCAGCCCGCCAACCGTCCAGGGCACATCGGCGGTGGTGGCCGATTCGATGAAATCCGTCTGGGGCCGCGCCGCAAGATACTCCAGCAATTCCTGCACCGGCCTAAGCGGCATACACGCGCCCGACGCCAGATAGACATGGCGCACATCCTGATATTCGTCCAGCATCACCTGTGCCGCGTTTTGTGTGGCGGCCACCAGCCCCCAGGTGCCCCATTCACAGCGGTAGCGTTTGCTGAACTGAATTTCCGGCAGATCAGACAGCGCAGACACAAACGCCTTATATTCCCCCTCCGGCACCTGACAATCAACATGGATCACCAACGGACACCCCGACGCTGCCCAATGCCGCGCCAACTGCTCGGCGCGGTCAAAGGCCGTATGGACCAGCATGACAATCCCCGTGCGCATGGGTTTCCTATCCTTTTTCACACCCAGTTTCCCTTGGACATCAGCCCAAGGAGCTCCAGTTGGCGCCAGTTTATATACTTTTCCGAGCATTTGCACCAAAGCCCTGAGTGATCGTGCCCATTTTCAGCATAGGCCTTATATTCCATACTGCCGCTATAATGTTGCTTGCGGCTTAATTCTTCATCGGCCTTGGCACAAAACATATCCAGAAACTTGGTATGAAGCAGAATGCCGCTGGCGCGCTCTCCGCCCCATTCGCCATAAACCAGATTAAGCCCGCGCGGCAGTAAGGTGTGGGTTGAACTGACATAGGTGTAATTCCTGTGCCATTTCACCAGCGGTATCTTGTTCAATGCCGGGGCCTGTTTTGGCTTGTCATGGAAAAACACCCGCGCCCGTGGCCCGCCTTGTATCCAAAGATTTCCCAACAGCTTGTTTTTCTTAATGCTGTAATTGCCGGAATCAAACCATTTGGCAATCTCAATCGGGTCTTGCCCACGCTGATAGGGCAGCGTGTCAAATCCGCCTCTTGGGTACATATCCAACAGCATCGCCCCGAATGAGCGCACTTTTGTTGCATCCAGCCAGTCCGTCAGCGCCTGTATCGGCCTGCTGTCGCAAAACGGATAGATAAACAGTTCATCAGGATCAACCACAAGCGTCCAGTGATCATGGCCGTATGTCCCTTGCAGCCAGTTCAGCCAATCAATGCCAAACCCGGCTTTTTTATAGCTCGCCTTTGTTGACCACAAAGATACATCCGGCTGTTCGGCCAGATATTCAGCCCCGCCATCACTGCTGTTATTATCAACCATCAGGAAATGCGAGATGCCCATCGCGCGGTAATATTTTAGGAAATACGGCAGGCGGATATTTTCATTGCGCAGCGTGGAAAACAGCAAAATATCATCGGGCCGGATATTTGCGGTTCTGTCGGCAATCGGCTGTAGCTTAAAATGCTTACGCCAGGCGCGGATTCTCATGCGCTTGCGGCGCAGACGCATCCGATATGATTGCCTTATGCTCAAGCCTGACAGCTCCCGGCTATTGCATCCTGAAGTGATGCGTTGTGCAGCCCCACCATGGAGACCAAGGCAAAAGTACCTGTTTTCATATCCAGTTTCCTTTTGACATCAGGCCCATGGCCTCCAATTGTCGCCAGTTGATCAATTTGGTTGAGCCCTCACACCACAAATCCGGATTATCCATCAATCCCTTATAATAACCCTCATAAAGCCGGCTATTGGCAAAATGTTCACCGCGCTTTTTCTCCTCAGTGGATTTCTCAATTACAATCGGCAGGAATTTGGTGTGCAGTAAAACACCCGACATCTTTTCACCGCCCTGATCGTCATACACATGATTGAGGCGTTTTGGCAAAAGCGAATGGGTTGAACTGACATAGGCATAACGCCGGTGCCATTTAACAAATGGCGTTTTGCCCATGGTGGGTGCCCGGCGCGGATCATTGGCAAAGAAATGCCGCGCCCGCACGCCGCCTTGTATCCACAGGTTTTCAAGCTTGGGCTGGTGCTGGATCATGTAATTGCCACCATCAAACCAATTCAGTGTTTTTAGCGGATCATCCCCCGGTTGATAGGTCTGATCCTTAAGCGGCCCCTTGGGGTATATATCCAGCATTAGCGCCCCAACAGATTTTATACTGTTCTGCTCAAGCCAATTCACAAGCGCGGACAGGGGGCGGGTATCGTGATAAGGGTAAACAAACAGCTCATCCGCATCCAGCGTCAGGCACCAATGACCATGGGCATAGCGGATTTGCAGCCATGTCAGCCAATCCACCCCAAACCGCGACAAGCGATAGCTGTGGCCGGTTGACCACAAAGAGACATCCGGCTGCTGCGCCAGATACTCTCGCGTGCCATCGTCACTGCCATTCTCAACAATCAGAAAATGCCCCACCCCCAGTTTGCGGTGGTGTTCCAGAAAATGCGGCAGGCGGGTGATTTCATTGCGCATGGTCGAGGCCAGCAAAATATCATCCGGGGCAATCTGCGCGGTGCGGTTCTGAACCGCTTGCAACTGCCGCCGCTTGCGCAGGGCGCGAAATAACAAACGCCGCCGCTTCCACCGCAGCCGATAGGCAAGTGCCAGTTTTTTTAACCTAGCCATAAATCATAACGCCCGTTCGCCATCGCCTTATCCTGAAGTTCGGTGTTATTTGCTGTAATGTCCAGTTTGCTGCCAACGCCAGGCATCAGCGATCATCGCGCGCATATCCGACCGCGTGGGTTTCCAGCCCAGCTCAGCCTCCGCCCGGGTTGAGCCGGACACCAGTTTGGTGCAATCCCCGGCGCGGCGCGGCCCCTCAACAACAGGCACCTTGCATTTGGTCACGGCACTGGCCTGGTCAATCACCTCACGCACGGAAAATCCAGCGCCGGTGCCCAGATTGAACACGTCCGACCCCTTGTCCGCCTGTAGCCATTTCAGCCCAAGAATATGCGCCTCAACCAGATCCATCACATGCACATAGTCGCGAATACAAGTGCCATCAGGGGTGTCATAATCACTGCCATAAATCGTCAGCGCTGCACGCTTACCCTCAATAGCGTCCAGTACCAGCGGCACCAGATGCGTCTCAGGCTGATGAAATTCGCCTACCTCCGCCTCTGGGTCGGCACCTGCCACGTTGAAATACCTGAATATCACATGCCTAAGCCCATAAGCGGTTTCAAAATCCCGCAGCATGTCTTCAATGGCGCGTTTGCCGGCACCATATGCGTTGATCGGGTTTTGCGCGCAGGCCTCATCCAGCACCACATTATCGTGATCGCCATAGGTGGCGCAGGTAGATGAGAAAACAAATTTCAGACATCCGGCCGCCACCGCCGCGTCCAGTAATGTCAGTGATCCTGCCACGTTATTACGCCAGTAAAGCCCCGGCTGATGGATGCTTTCGCCGACCTGACTGAGGGCTGCAAAATGCATCACCGCCGTTGGTTGATACGTTGCAAATACCTGATCCAGACGGGCGCGATCATTCAGATCACCGCGCTCAAACGGGCCAAACTTCACCGCCTCTTCCCAGCCGGTGCAAAGATTATCATAGGTCACCGGCGTATAACCCGCCGCCTTCAGCGCCTTGCAGGCATGAGAGCCGATATAGCCCGCGCCGCCAGTCACAAGAATATTGCTCAAACCCCGGCCCCCGGCACTCTATTGCGCCGCTTTATGCGAATGCACAATGTCATTCAGATAGGCCCAAAGATCATCACGCAAATCACCGCGCGCCAAGGCAAAAGCCACCGTCGCCCGCAGGAACCCGGCCTTTGATCCGCAATCAAACCGCTCTCCCTTGAAGCGGTATCCATATACCTCTTCACCATCGGCACAGGCCTCGGAAATTGCATCAGTTAGCTGAATTTCCCCGCCCGCGCCGGGTTTCTTTGCATTCAGCTTTTGCAGCACCGTGGGCGTCAGGATATACCGGCCTATAACGGCCAGATTAGAGGGCGCTTCCCCCGGTCCCGGCTTTTCAACCATACCATTGGTGGAAATGATCGAGCCTTTATCCTCTTTCACATCCAAAATCCCGTATGATGAGGTCATATGATCGGGCACATCCATTGCCGCCACGATATTACCCTGGGTTTCCTCAAACGCTTCAACCATCTGTGCCAGACAGGATTTTTCGGCGGCGATCACATCATCAGGCAGGATCACGGCAAACGGCTCATTGGCAATCAGACGCCGCGCACACCACACCGCATGGCCAAGGCCAAGGGGTTTGTGTTGGCGCATATAGGCAATCTCACCGCTTTCCATATTGGTGGATTTGAGGATTTCCAGCAGCTCATCTTTGCCACGTTTGCGCAATTCCTGTTCAAGTACCGGCGCATTATCAAAATAATCCTCAAGCGCACCCTTGCCGCGTGAGGTGATAAAGATAAATTCCTTAATCCCCGCCTCGCGCGCCTCATCAATGGCGTATTGCACCAAGGGGCGATCAACCAATGTCATAATTTCCTTAGGCACGGATTTGGTCGCGGGCAAAAACCGCGTGCCCATCCCGGCCACCGGAAATATCGCCTTGGTTACCTTCTTACGCATCAACGGCTCCTTGAAGTATATTGTATTATTATCGGATGATAGACCATGAATGTATCCAATCAGTATATGCTCGACTATTGTAATTACAGGTTAAATTCTGCCTGGCACCGGAAAATTGCGATGATTTGCTTACGCCATGCCCATTTCGGCCATCATCTTTTCTATTCGGGTAACATCTTCGGGGTTGTTCAGCTCCCAAAACTGCCGGTTTTTGGCCGCAACTTCAACACACAGAATTTTGCGGCCATTTTCCAGGAAACGCAACTGTTCAAGCCCTTCCAGCATTTCCAACACGCCGGGCTGCCAGCCGGTATAAGCCGATAACCCCGATGGGCGGTAAGCATATACCCCAACATGGTGAAACACCGGGGTGTCATCCGCGTCATCATAATATTTTTCCGTAAATGGCAGGACCTCCTTAGAAAAATACAGCGCGTGCCGGTCGGTGGTGAACACCGCCGTGGTGCCGCCAACCCGGCCATGGGCGCGGTCCTCCAGAAATCCGTTAAGCGCCCGGCCATCGCAGCGCAAAACCGGGGTGGCCACATCGGATGCCGGATCATTTTGCAGGCCCGCAATCAGGTCTTCCACAAACCAATGCGGCGTCAGCGGCGCGTCGCCCTGCAAATTGACCACAATGTCAAAGCCTCCGCCCAGATTATCCAGCGCCTCGGCACAGCGCTCGGTGCCATTGCCGCACTCGGAGGATGTCATCACCACCTCGGCGCCAAATTCGTCACAAGCCTCGCGGATTTGCGCATCATCGGTGGCCACCACCACGCGGTCCACGTCTGAGACCTGCATGGCCGCCTCCCATGACCTTTGGATCAGGCTTTTTGTCTCGCCTGTGGCCCCGGTCAATGTGGCCAGCGGCTTACCGGGATAGCGGGTTGAGGCAAACCGCGCCGGGATCACGATCAATACAGGCATTTCAGGCGTCCTTCAGCTTAACATCAGGCGAACAGGCGATAAAAAACGGATTGGCATAACCCGGTTTGCCGTAAACCAGCGGCGAGTGATCGTCAAACCGCACCACCTTGCCGCCCGCGCCATTCAGCACCGCGTGGCCTGCGGCGGTGTCCCATTCCATCGTCCGGCCCACACGCGGGTAAATATCGGCCTCGCCGGTGGCAATCAGGCAAAATTTCAAAGACGAGCCGGCGCTTTTCATATCCCGCACCTTGTATTTGCCAATATAATCATCGGTGGCCTGATCGCGGTGCGATTTGCTGGCCACGACCATCAGCGCGGCATTATCAGGCTCAGACACGGATATAGGGCTGAGACTGCCCACGCTACCCGCCACAAACGGCCCGGCCTCTTCCACCGCGCAGCCATCCGCACGGGTGAAAAACATTCGGGCTTTGGCGGGGGCATAAACAATGCCACGGGTGGGCACGCTATTCTCAACCAGAGCAATATTGACGGTAAAATCCCCCCGGCGGTGAATAAATTCCTTGGTGCCATCAAGCGGATCAACAATCAGGAAGGTCTCAGCATTCTGAGAATGGGTGCCGGCCTGTTCTTCGGTGATCAGCAGAATATCGGGGAATGCATCGCGCAGACCCGCTGAAATTATGGCATCCGCAGCTTCATCCGCCTCGGTTACGGGGCTGTTGTCGGATTTGGTTTTGACGTCGAAATTATCGGCCTGATAGATCTGCATGATCTTACCCCCGGCCGCCAGCGCCAACCTTCGCATTACGGTTTCAAGCTTGTTATAGTCCAAATTAAAGCTCCTGATTGTTGTCACGTTGATAGATTGCCCGACGTCCCTTATGCTGCGCCGGTAACGAGACAGCAAGATTTCCGTGCGAAACACTGGTAAAGGCAATTCGGGTTTATAGGTTCATGTTCGATCAGGTAAAACGCAAATCAATGTTTCAATCAGCCCTTGGAATGGCTGAGCTGACCTATCATTCGATTGTGCGCAATATCCGCAAAGGCCATAACAATGCCATCTGGGCGCTGGTCAGTAACATGATGCAGGCGGCGATTTTCATTTTGGCGTTTTATATGATGTTCATGCTCATAGGCATAAAGCGCGCAAATATTCGCGGGGATTTCCTGCTTTACATCATATCGGGCATTTTCCTGTTCATGGTACATATCAAAACCATTGGCGCAATTACCGGTTCCGATGGGCCGTCATCGGCGATGATGCAACATGCGCCAATGAATACAATTATCTCAATCGCTGCAGCAGCTATTGGCACCCTTTATATTCAGGTGCTGACATTGTTTGTGATTTTGTTTGTTTATCATGTCGCCATAACCCCGTTTGAAATAGAAGATCCCGCCGGAGCCTTTGCCATGCTTCTGATCGCCTGGCTTGCCGGTGTGGCGATTGGGTTGGTATTGCTTTCGATGAAACCGTGGTTTCCAGGCCTTGTTGCGATCTTCACAACTGTATTTCAAAGGGTCAACATGATTGCCTCGGGGAAAATGTTTGTTGCCAATACATTGCCGGCCTTCATGCTTCCGATGTTTGAATGGAACCCGCTTTTTCATTTGATTGATCAGGCCCGGGGCTTCATGTTTGTAAATTATGTGCCGCGCAATACGTCGATTGAATACCCGGTTATCGTTGCGGCCTCCTTGCTCGTGATCGGAATGATGGCTGAGTTTTATACCCGTCAGCATGCCTCAAGCAGCTGGAATGCCCGCAGATGAAACGCCTACTTGCCTTTTGCCTGCTCATGTTGCCTTTGCAGGTGGCGGCACAATCATGGCCATCGCTTTACAAGGTGGTGGGTGTCGTCGCGAACGATAGCCTGAATGTTCGGGCCGGACCCTCAGCAGGTTCTGACATCATTGGCACCCTTGCCCCCGACGCGACAGGGGTTGAAGTCGTCGGTATTTCACCAGATGGCAAATGGGCGCAGGTAAACAGCCAAGACTCATCCGGCTGGGCGTCGATACGGTTTTTATCGCAAGAACAGGAATTTGACTGGCCTCCGCCCTCACTCTCATGCTTTGGGACTGAGCCTTTTTGGTCGGCCTCCTTCATTCATTCACGCGAAGGAAATATTGTTAAATTCCATATGATGGGGATGGATGAGCAAGAGTTTCAGTTTCCGCAGGTGCGGCGCTCGGCCAATGATTCGGGTCGCTACAGTGAAACGGCATGGCCACCCCAAGGCAATAATCCATTCAATGCAATCTTCTCGGCGCAAAGCTGTAACGATGGCATGTCTGACCGGACATATGGCATATCTGTTGATATACTTGTGCCCACCAACCGGGATTGGGCGCATTATTCAGGGTGCTGTTCCATATCGCTCTGATCAACCACCCGCAGTGTCAAATTGATCCGCCCACCCTTTGGCAGCAGCTTTGACGGGCCAAAGCGGATGCGGTCGACCCCGTGATAGGCCAGCCGCGCCTGCCCACCCATCACTACCACATCACCCGAATTCAACCAGATTGAGTCTGTCTTGCCGCCCCGCGTGCTGTTGCCAATGCGGAATAATCCCTCATTGCCCAAAGACACCGACAGCACCGGCCAGGTGAAATCAGCCTCATCGCAGTCCTGATGCAGCCCCATGTGCGCGCCCTCACCGTAATAATTGATCAAACAACAATCGGGCCCCCGGGTATCACTCACCAATTCCCGCCAAAGCGCCAGCATTTGCTCGGGTATGGCAGGCCACGGCGCACCATTGGGATGCAAGGCCTCGTAGCGGTATCCGGAACGATCAGAATACCAGCCATATTTACCCGCCGATGTCATCCGCACCGACATCGGCCTGCCATAAGGCGTGTCAGGCGAAAACAGAG
>UOEG01000263.1_pt1 | contig 18893 bp, 17 predicted proteins | sample 1990051 | NCBI WGS metagenome assembly UOEG01 (sample SAMEA4728526, study PRJEB27164) | hydrothermal vent metagenome | biome: marine basaltic hydrothermal vent biome; feature: marine hydrothermal vent; material: mineral | place: Pacific Ocean | collected 2011-06-14/2011-07-23 | depth 1741 m | reverse complement strand
CTTTCTGCGGACGCATGTCGGCGGCGCTGATGCCTGCCACCTCAACCGGGGTGGTCATGGCGTCGCGGCGAAACGGCTCGCCCATTTCCTGGTTGAGCATCACCTCAATGAAGGTGGTCTTGCCGTCTTTCTGATCCTTGACCGCCGTGGCCAGCGCATCGGTCAGACCCTGCATGGTGGTCGCGATCACGCCCTGCACGCCGCAGGCCTGCGCGATGCCCGCATATGACACGTTATAATCCAGCTCGGTGCCGACAAAATTGTCATGATACCAAAGGGTTGTGTTGCGTTTTTCCGCGCCCCATTGGTAATTTCGAAAGATCACCATGGTGATGGCGGGCCAGTCTTCGCGGCCGCAGGCGGTCATTTCGTTCATCGAAATCCCAAACGCGCCGTCGCCGGCAAAGCCAACCACCGGCGTATCCGGGCGGCCGATTTTGGCACCTAAGATAGCAGGCAGGGAATAGCCGCAGGGACCAAACAGACCGGGGGCCAGATATTTGCGGCCCTGCTCAAATGTCGGATAGGCGTTGCCGATGGCGCAGACATTGCCGATGTCCGAGCTGATGATGGCATCCTTGGGCAACGACGATTGAATCGCCCGCCACGCCTGACGCGGCGACAGGTGATCAGGCTTGGCGGCGCGGGCGCGCTCGTTCCAGTCAATGCCCTCGTCCGTGTCATCCTCATGATCCATCGAGGTCAGGGCTTGTGCCCAGGCGGATTTGGTTTGCGCGATCAGGGCAACCCGGTCTTTGCGGCCTGCATCTCCGGCGGTGCCTGACAGCCCGGCCAGGATTTGCCCGGCCACCTGTTTGGCGTCGCCCGCGATGCCGACGGTGACCGGCTTGGTCAGGCCGATGCGGTCGGGGTTCATGTCGACTTGGATGATTTTCGCCTGCGTCGGCCAGTAATCAATGCCGTAGCCCGGCAGGGTTGAGAACGGGTTGAGCCGTGTGCCAAGCGCCAGCACCACGTCGGCCTTGGCGATCAGTTCCATCGCGGCGCGGCTGCCGTTATAGCCCAGAGGCCCGGCAAAAAGTGGATGCGATCCGGGGAAGGCATCATTGTGCTGATAGCCACAGCACACCGGCGCATCGAGCCGCTCGGCCAGCGCCTGAGAGGCCGCAATCGCGCCGCCGATGACCACGCCCGCACCGTTCAGAATGACGGGGAATTTAGCGCCTGACAGCAGCTTGGCCGCCTCGGCAATCGCCGCAGACCCGCCAGAAGGCCGTTCAAAATCAACGATTTGCGGCAGATTGATGTCAATCACCTGTGTCCAGTAATCACGCGGAATATTGATCTGACAAGGGGCCGACAGACGCCGCGCCTTGGTGATCACCCGGTTGAGAACTTCGGCCATGCGTGAGGGGTCTCGGACCTCTTCCTGATAGGCCACGCAATCGGCGAACATGCGCATTTGCTCAACTTCCTGAAAGCCGCCCTGCCCGATGGTTTTATTGGCCGCCTGCGGCGTGATCAGCAGCATCGGCGTGTGGTTCCAATAGGCGGTTTTCACGGGCGTCACCAGATTGGCAATGCCGGGGCCGTTTTGGGCAATGGCAATCGCCATCTTGCCGCTTGAGCGGGCAAAACCATCGGCCATCATCCCGGCGGTATACTCATGGGCGCAGTCCCAAAAGGTGATCCCGGCCTTGGGAAACAGATCCGAGATCGGCATGAAAGCCGAGCCGATAATGCCAAAAGCTGTATCGATTCCATGCATTTGCAGGGTTTTTACAAAGGCTTCTTCGGTGGTCATTTTCATCTGTGGCTCTCCTGCGCGTGAAAGATGAGGGGCACCCCCTCGGTGGGTTAGGCCCGTTCTAGGAGGCTGTGCCTGCCGGTAATAGGGCCAGTTTCCCAGATGAGCTAGACCAGTTTCGCCGCCTGCTCTAACTCACCGGCCAAAAGGGCAATTCCTGGGGCTATTCGGTTGGTGGCGACCGAGGAATAGGCCAGGCGGTAATAGTTGCGCGGCGGGGTGGTGCCGTGAAAGAAAGATTGCGCTGGCTCAATCAGGATGCTTTTGCGCCGCAAGGCCGGATCAAGTGCTTTGGTGTCGACGCCATCAGGGGCGCGCATCCAGATCGACGAGCCGCCAAACACGCCGCGCCCGGCAACGGTAAGGTTGTGATCGGCCAGCGCCTGCTCCATCACCTTGCGGCGTTCGGCAAATATCTGACCCATGCGGCGGATTTGGCTGTCGTAGTGGCCCAGCGATAGAAAATACGCCGCCGTGCGTTGCATATGCCCCGGAGGATGCCGGTAGAGGCTGGTGCGCAGGGCGCGTAATTCACGAATAAAGGGTTTGGAACCAACGATATAGCCCAGTCTTAGACCCGGAAAGATTGACTTGGAAAAGCTGCCGACATAGATTACCCGGCCATCGGTATCGAGGGATTTGAGCGCCGGTAATGGCGCGCTGAGGAAGGACAATTCAAACTCATAATCATCCTCGACGATCAGCGCATCCATGGCGCGGGCCTTGGCCAAAAGGGCGCGGCGGCGCTCAAGCGGCATGGTGGCCCCGGTGGGGGCCTGATGGCTGGGGGTGGTGAAAATTACATCGGCCTTATCGGGCAGGGATTCGGGCGGCAGACCGTCGCGATCCACATCAATCGGGTGCAGATGGCAGCGCGATTGCTCAAGCACCGTGCGCAGGGAATAGTAGCAGGGGTTCTCAACAGCGGCGATCCGGCGTTGGGTCAGCAGCACTTGCGCAGTCATCCACAGGGCGTTCTGCGCGCCTAAAGTTACAAGGATTTCATCGGGTTGCGCCAGAATTCCGCGTCTTGGCAAAGTGTGGCGGGCGATAAACTCGATCAGTTGCGGATCGTCCTGATCAAAGTAATCGGTGGTCAGCGATTGAAAATCCTTCTGCCCAAGGGCGCGCAACGCGCATTGCCGCCAGTTGGTGTGATCAAACAACACCGGATCGGTTTGGCCATAGATGAAGGGATAGCGGTAGGCCGACCAATCCTGCGGCTTTTCCGGCACATCAGCCCCGGAGAAACGGCGGCCAAGGGCGCGGCTCCAGTCGATGCTGTCGCGGGTCGGCTCGGAGGGCGTAAATTTGGGCGGTTCTGGTGCATTATCAGAGACATAGTAGCCAGAGCGGCCTTTGGATGAAAGGTAATCATTGGCCAGCAATTCGGTATAGGCGAGGGTCACGGTGATGCGGCTGACACCAAGGTGATCGGCCAGTTTACGCGACGATGGCAGCTTTTCCCTCTTCCTGAACCGGCCCGACAGGATGCCTTCGGCGACCATCTGTTGAATCTGCACCTGCAAGGTGCCTTGCGCGTCGGAATTAAGGAAAAAGGTTTCAACGGATATTGCCATGAATCTTGTGTAGACTGGACTTATCCAAAGCGCAATCTGGTACGCTTTGCGGAGGTGCTGTTTTGTACAAGTTGTACAACATGACCATGAGTCTTGTACAAAAACCCCGGCGCGACACGCTGGCGCAGCACCCGGGCCAAATACCGCGAAATCGCGGGGCCAGTGAGGGCTGGTAAGGATGGGGGCAGTGAAATATTTTTGTTGCGCCAAGACCGGACATTTCCGAAGTTGGGGCGTGAGCCAAAGGGAGGCGAAAATGATTGCTGTGATATTTGAAGTGACCCTCGCGAAGGGATGCAAGGATCAGTACTTGGATATTGCCGCCACCATGCGGCCCCTGGTTGAGGGGATTGAGGGGTTTATCAGTGTTGAGCGGTTTCAGAGCCTGAGTGATCCCGATACGCTGTTGAGCCTGTCGCTGTTTGAGGATGAGGCGGCGGTGCAGCGCTGGCGGGAATTATCGGCCCATCGCGGCGCGCAGGCCAAGGGGCGCGGTGGCGTGTTTGCCGATTACCGGCTGCGCGTGGCGCATGTGATCCGGGATTATGGCATGAGGGACCGCGATCAGGCACCGAAAGATAGCCGGGTGGCGCATGAGGGGTAACCAGCCCCACTTTACACCGGTTTGACCTTGGGTTTCGGGGCCAGCACCTGTAACGGTTTGCGCACCGCCTCGCGCAGGCCGGGGCCGCCGGGGGCCTGTACCCGTTTGGTGGCCTCAACCATCAAAACCCCGCCCACCGCGAAGATTGAGAATGAACCGCCCAAGCGCTCCCACAGGCCAGCGGTTTTGCGCCAGAAACGCCGCTGCGAGGGGTGCTGATGCAAGGCCATGGCATGGCGGACAGGCATGAAGTTGTGCAATTTTAACTGGCTTTCGAGCTGTCCCTGACTGTAGGGGCGGCCAAAACCAAACGGGGTTTTATCGCTGCGCGACCACAGCCCGGCGCGGTTGGGCACCACAAATAAAGCCGAGCCGCCGGGGCCAAGCACGCGCCAGCATTCTTCCAGCAATGCGGTGGGTTGTTCGCTGGCTTCAAGCCCGTGCATCACCAGCAATTTATCCACATGGCCGGTTTCAATCGGCCAGTATATTTCCTCGCATAGCACGGATATATTTGGCAAACCCGAAGGCCAGTGGATCACCCCCTGCGGTCCCGGCATCAGGGCAATCACCCGCCGGGCCTCCTCAAGATAGGGCCGCAAAAACGGCACCGCAAAGCCAAAGCCCACCACTGTCTGCCCCTTGGCTTCGGGCCAGATTTTGGCAATCTCGGCGCGCAGCGTTTTTTGCGCGGCATCGCCAAGATCGCTGCGGTAATAAAAATTTCTCAGCTCCTGCACATCAAGATGCATTGCAGTGGGGCCTTTCCTGGGTCACTCTGGAGGCGATATTAAAACGTTTCGCCTTGTTTTTGAATTAGAAACATGGCGAAACGTAATGCAACCAATATATGGTTCGGGCGTTTCGCGTTCAATTAGCAAGCCAAATTGAACGCGAAACGCTTTGACCAGCGAACGGGAAATTACCATGACTTTGCAACTTCTTACCATTCCCTGCCTTTCAGATAACTATGCCTATCTGCTGCATGATCCCGCCTCGGGTGAGACCGCAGCCGTGGATGTGCCCGAGGCCGGCCCGATGATCAAAGCCCTTGAAAACAAGGGCTGGACGCTCAGCCATATCCTGCTGACGCATCATCATTGGGACCATATCGAGGGGCTTGATAAGCTGCTTGCCGTCGCCCCGGCGCGGGTGATTGGGGCCAAAGCGGATGCAAATCGCCTGCCGCCGCTGGATTTGGCAGTGTCGGAGGGGGATATTTTCCGCTTTGGCGGTGAGGATTGTCATATATTGGATGTTTCCGGCCATACGGTGGGGCATATCGCCTTTCACCTTCCCGTGAGCAAATTTGTTTTTACCGGCGACAGCCTGATGGCGTTGGGCTGTGGCCGGGTGTTTGAGGGCACATTCCCGCAGATGTGGGCAAGCCTTTGCAAGCTTGCGGCACTGCCGGCGGATACGGTTGTGTGTTCGGGCCATGAATATACCCAGGCGAATGCGAAATTTGCATTAACGGTTGATCCGGGGAATTTAGCCCTTATATCAAGGGCTAAGGCGGTGGATGAGGCGCGCGCAAAGGGCCTGCCAACGGTGCCGTCGAGCCTGCAAGAGGAGCTGGAAACCAACCCGTTTTTGCGCGCGGGAAACGCGGAAATTCAGGCAAATCTGGGCATGTCAGGCGCTGATCCTAGGGATGTTTTTGCCGAGATTCGCAGTCGGAAAGACCGGTTTTGACGGGTATCAAAGCCATGCATTCTGATCACGCGCGAGAAATATTTAAGGATTTTAACAAAAAACCCTTGAAGCGGCGGATATATCGACCAAACTTTAATACTATGGGGCCATGCTGATTAGAAACGGCCCTCAGCAGAAGGAGCATCAAGCCCGTGCCTTCATTTTCAACCACGCTGGAACAGGCGATTCACGCGGCACTGGCGCTTGCCAATGCCCGTCAGCATGAGTTTGCAACGCTGGAGCATCTGCTGCTGGCGCTTTTGGATGAGCCGGATGCCCATCGGGTGCTGAAGGCGTGTTCGGTGGATACCGAAGATTTGCGCGGCTCTTTGGTGGATTTTATTGACGATGATCTGGCCAATCTGATCACTGATATTGATGGCTCGGAAGCGGTGCCGACGGCGGCATTTCAGCGGGTGATTCAGCGCGCGGCGATTCATGTGCAATCATCAGGCCGGACCGAGGTCACGGGCGCAAATGTGCTGGTGGCCATTTTTGCCGAGCGTGAATCAAATGCCGCCTATTTCCTGCAGGAACAGGATATGACGCGCTATGATGCGGTGAATTTTATTGCCCACGGGGTCGCCAAAAATCCGGCGTTTGGCGAATCGCGGCCGGTGTCCGGTGCGCATGAGACTGACGAGGATAAAATTAATGAGGGCCTGCAATCCGATGCGGTTGAGGCCGGGGAATCGGCGCTGGCAAAATATTGCGTTGATCTCAATGAAAAATCCCGCGCGGGTGATATTGATCCGCTGATTGGCCGCAATTCTGAGGTGGAACGCTGCATTCAGATTTTATGCCGTCGGCGCAAGAATAACCCGCTTCTGGTGGGCGATCCCGGCGTTGGCAAAACCGCCATTGCCGAGGGGCTGGCGCATAAAATCGTTAAGGGTGAGACGCCGGAAATCCTGTCTAAATCAACGATTTTCTCGCTGGATATGGGCGCGCTTCTGGCTGGCACCCGCTATCGCGGGGATTTTGAAGAACGGCTGAAAGCGGTGGTGACGGAGATGGAAAACCATCCTGATGCCGTGTTGTTCATTGATGAGATTCATACGGTGATTGGCGCCGGCGCCACTTCGGGCGGGGCGATGGATGCGTCAAACCTGCTTAAACCGGCATTGCAGGGCGGCAAACTGCGCTGCATGGGATCGACCACTTTTAAGGAATTTCGCCAGCATTTTGAAAAGGACCGCGCGTTGTCGCGCCGGTTCCAAAAGATTGATGTGGTAGAGCCAACAATTGAAGATACGGTGAAAATCCTCAAAGGGATCAAGCTCTATTTTGAAGAGCATCACAGCGTAAAATACACAGATGACGCCATCAAAAGCGCGGTTGATCTGAGTGCGCGCTATATCAATGACCGCAAATTGCCCGACAAGGCGATTGATGTGATTGATGAGGCCGGTGCGGCGCAGCATCTGGTTGAGGCGTCAAAACGGCGCAAAAATATCGGCACCAAAGAGATTGAAGAGGTGGTCGCCAAAATTGCGCGGATCCCGCCGAAAAATGTCTCAAAAGACGATGCTGAGGTGCTCAAGGATCTGGAAAAATCGCTGAAACGGGTGGTGTTTGGTCAGGACCCGGCGATTGAGGCGCTCAGCTCGGCCATCAAACTGTCGCGCGCCGGGCTGCGCGAGCCGGAAAAACCCATCGGGAATTACCTGTTTGCCGGGCCAACGGGCGTGGGCAAAACCGAGGTGGCAAAGCAACTGGCGGATAATCTGGGTGTTGAGCTGCTCAGGTTTGATATGTCGGAATATATGGAAAAACACGCGGTATCGCGGCTGATCGGCGCGCCTCCCGGATATGTGGGGTTTGATCAGGGCGGGTTGCTCACCGACGGGGTGGATCAGCATCCCCACTCAGTGCTGCTGCTGGATGAGATCGAAAAGGCGCACCCGGATGTGTTTAATATCCTGTTGCAGGTGATGGATCACGGCAGCCTGACGGATCATAATGGCCGCAATGTGGATTTCCGCAATGTGGTGCTGATCATGACCTCAAATGCCGGCGCGTCCGAGATGGCCAAATCCGCCATCGGCTTTGGCCGGGATCGCCGGACGGGTGAAGATACCGCCGCGATTGAGCGCACATTTACGCCGGAGTTTCGTAACCGGCTGGACGCGGTCATTTCCTTTGCGCCGCTGCACAAGGACGTGATCATGCAGGTGGTTGAGAAATTTGTGCTACAGCTTGAGGCGCAGCTGATGGACCGCAATGTCACCATTGAGCTGAGCATGGACGCGGCGGAATGGATTGCCCACAAGGGTTATGATGACAAAATGGGTGCCCGTCCGCTGGGCCGGGTGATTCAGGAGCATATCAAAAAACCATTGGCCGAGGAGCTGCTGTTTGGCGAGCTGGCCAGGGGCGGCATCGTCAAGGTGGGTGTCAAGGACGGCAAGATTGATCTTGAGATGGAAGGGCCACAAAAGCCGCGCATCCCGGGCAAGAAAAAGCCGCCACTGCTGACGGCGGATTAAAGTATTTCAAGATTAAGCCGGCTCACGGGCTTGATCTTGAAATGCCCACAACATCAATAGGTTACGCGCGTTTCGACTTATTGTAGCGATTTGAGCAACAAGTCGAAACGCTTTAGGGTGGTTGCCGCGCTGGTGCAGCCAGACTTTTCTCATTGAGCCACAGAGTAACACAGTATTCAGAAGCTCCGGATCAGGCAGGCGCCTGGCTGGTTATTTTTCAGTGAATTTAAGCTCGATCCGCCGGTTTTGCGCCCGGGCTTCGGGGGTGTCAGCGGGATTAATCGGCTGGAACTCGCCAAAGCCATTGGCCGAAAGCCGGGCGGGCGGCATATCCAAATGGTCAATCATATAACGCACGACAGAAAGCGCGCGCGCTTGGCTAAGCTCCCAGTTATCGGCAAATTTTCCGCCTCTTATCGGGACATTGTCGGTGTGGCCATCCACCCGAAGAACCCAGTCAATATTGTCGGGAATATCATTCAAAACATTGCTTAGGATACCGACTACTTTCGCAATCTCTTGTTTACCTTTTTCCGAGAGCGTCGCCCGCCCCGGCGCAAACAGAACCTCGGACGAGAACACAAACCGATCACCGTCAATACGCACCCCTTCCTGAGTACCCAAAACATCGCGCAACTTGCCAAAAAAATCAGACCGGTATTTCTGTAAATCTTCGGTTTGCGCCTCAACAAGCACGCGCTTTTCCTCTTCCAGTTTGCGGCGCTTTCGTTCTTCTGCCGCCGCGCGGGCCAATGCGATGTTAAGATTTTTACCCAGCGACTGCAGCTGCACATCCGCCGCAACATCACGGGCCTGGGCATCATCCAAAAGCCCCTGAAGCCCGGATAATTGTTGCCTGAGCGCCGCGATTTGTTGATTTAACAGCGCCTGCTGCTTTTGCGCCTTGGTGGTCAGTTCCGCCTGATCCGCCAGCTCATTGCGGGTCTGTGCCAGCAAGGCCGCGCGCTGTTGGGCTGCACTCACCTGCTCGGTCGTGGCCTGCTCGGCGGCCAGTTTTGCCGCCAGCGCCGCCGTCAGTTGTTTGCGGATCTGACCGGCATCCAGAGCCTCAGCCGTTGCCGCCTGTTGCGCGGCCAATGCGGCAGCAAGGTCTTTCTTGAGGCGGGCAATCTCGGCGTCTTTTTCCCCAAGGCCGGATTGGGTTATATTCAGCGCCTGCCGGGTGGTATCGCGATCAAGCAAAGCCGCAGCCAACTGCACATCCAGGTCTTCGCTGGCGGTCTGGGCGGCGGCCAGCATGGCCAGAGTTTCCTCGGCTTTGCGGCGCTGCTCTTCTAATGAAAGGGTCATCGCCGTAAGCTCGGCATCGGCATTTTTCAACCGGTCGCGCAACGCCTCGGCGGCGGCGGCTTCAAGCAGACGGGTTTTTTCCTCGTCGCTCAGGCGGGTTTCAAGATTGGTGACCTGCGCGGTCAGATCAGCACCCACCTGCGCGGCCTCGGCATTTTTGGCTTGCAAATCCGCCACCAGCGCATCCAGTGCCTGACGCCGGGCGGCGGCAAGGCGGGCGGCCTCGGTCTGGGCGTCGACCTCATCGCGCAGGCCCGTGAGCGCCAGTTGCAGGGCTTCCTGCTTGGATATGAGCGTATCGCGGGTGCCTTCCAGTTCGGAAATCTGGCCAAGATTATTTTCACGATCCGCCAAAAGTGACGTGACCTGTTCTTCAAAACTGGCGATGCGGGTGCGGGCCTCGTCGATGGTGCTGGAAAGCGCGCCAACCTGAGTATCAAGATCGGCGCTGCGGTCACGCTCAAGCCCCAGAGCCTCGGCCAGTGCAGAGACATCGGCGGACAGGCTATCAAGCTCTTTAGCTTGTTTATCCAATATGGTTTCCTGACCGCTGATGGTATCGCGCAGGACAAACTGCACCACCATGAAAATGGTCAGCAAAAACATCAAGACCAGTAAAAGCCCGGTCATCGCATCGACAAATCCAGGCCAGATCGAGGCCTGAAACCGTGTTCCGGTGCGCCGCGACAAGGCCATGGCTTAGCCCTGCTCCGGGGCGCGCGGTTTTTTCGGGGTCGCGCGGCCGCTGAGCTGATTGCGGACCTGCACAATCGCCTTGGTCATCGTTGCCATATCCGAGCGCAAATCGGTCACGGTTTCCTGTCGCCCGGCGCTTAATTCTTCGAGGATGCGCAGCATCTGCACGTCGATCGAGCGCAGGCGCATCCGGCTTTCGGCATCCATGCCATCGCTTGAGTGATCCCCGGCTGTTTCACTAAGCTGGATGATCAACTGTTCCTGCCCCAGTGCGACCCGCTCTAACGTTGCGTCAAGCGGGTTTGGCGCGCTCATCTTATCCGACAAGGTCTTGACCGAAACCAGCAGGGCATTGAGTTTTTCACGGTCTTCCTCATTGGTTTCGGAATTGTTTTGCGACAGAACCATCTGCATCTGCATCGCTTCCATCTGCTCGGCCATGTAATCCATCACCCGCGTCAGTGCGCCCTGATCCCCACCGCCCTCACCATCGCCATCGCCGGAAAGGCCAAGGCGCGTGATGGTTGACATCCATTCTTCCAACTCACGGTAAAACCGGTTTTGGCCGTGCCCGGCAAACAGCTCAAGCAGGCCAACAATCAGCGAGCCAGCCAACCCCAGAAGCGATGAGGCAAAGGCCACGCCCATACCGCCAAGTTGTGATTCCAGGCCCGACATCAGCCGGGTAAAAACCTCCTGGCCGGTTTCGCCTTCCTGAGGCGCCAGCGAGCGGATGGTTTCGACCACCGCCGGGACGGTTGTAGCGAGGCCATAGAATGTGCCCAAAAGGCCAAGGAAAATCAGTAGGTTAACAATGTAGCGCGTGATCTCACGGGCCTCATCTATACGCTGAGCCACTGAATCAAGAATGGACCGGGCCGAGGAGGAGGCAATCTGCATTTTTGTATCGCGCGCACGCAGCAAAGTGGCCAGTGGTGCCAAAAGCGATGGCGCCTTGACCATCTCATGGCCGGGAGCCTGAGCCGCAAACCTGGCAATCCAGCGGGTTGAACCAATCAGCGTGAACACCTGCCAGAAACAGGCAAGCACACCGATAATAAAGACAAATCCGATAAAGCCGTTAAGCCATGGGTTGGCCTCGAACACCGGCAAAACCTGTGGCAGCGCCATAAAGGCACCGATACCTGCCAGCCCCAGAGCAAACAGCATCAATACGATCTGTCTGAAGGGGTGGGAAAAATGCGGCTCGACCTCGCGGTCCGGCTTGCCCATATGGACGCTCCTGACACTCATTCATAATTGGCATATCCTACGATAATATAGTGGCTTTTGCCAAGGGTTTATGCGGTGAGCTGGCGCACGCGGCGGGCCAGCCAGTTCAGATCAGGATCGTTGATGCCCAGCGCATCAAGATGGGCGGCGGTATTGAACAGATATTCGGTGTTGGGGCCGCGCCCGCCAACCGCATTGGCAATGATCTGCGCCTGCTCTTCCAAAGCCAGATTGCCACAATATTGCACATGGTCGGGATCAATCACATAGGTGACGGCATTGACCTGACGGCCGTCGGTAAGAGTGACGGGCAGGAGCTTCTCAAGATAGGCCGATGAGATCAGCTCGCGTTCGCGCAGGTATTCAAGGGTTGCGTCCTGCTGATCAGAGGCCACGGCAAGGGCGACGCCACAGCACCCCGCGCCCGGAGCCTCATCCAACGCCAGAACAAGGCCGGGGTTTTCATCGGTGCCGCGATGATGGATGGAGCGCATGCAAAAGCTGCGGTGATATTCGGGCAAGGTGGCGATCACCTGCTTTTGCACCTCAAAGCCGGGATTCCACAACAGTGATCCATAGCCAAAAACCCACATCGTCATTATCGCTGTTCCTTCATCCTTTGCGCCTGTAAACACTATCGCGATAAGGCATGAAAGGGGGACGGTGTGAAGTTTCTGCTCAGGTTCATTATAATCGCGGCTGCGCTTTGGGCGGGCTATTGGTTTGTCGGGGCAAGCGGCTCAAAAGCCGGGTTTGAGGCGTGGTTTGAACAGCAGCGCAGCCGGGGCATGACGGCGGAATATTCAGATTTTGCCGTCCAGGGCTTTCCCAACCGGTTTGATGCCGGGTTCAGCGATATATTTTTGGCTGATCCGCGCAGCGGGATGGCGTGGAAAGCGCCGTTTTTTCAGATACTTGCACTAAGTTACAAGCCCAATCATCTGATTGCCGTCTGGCCTGATAGTCAGACACTGACAACCCCCGATGATATTTTTGAGATCACCAGTGAGGACATGCGCGCGAGCCTGAAGCTTGAGCCCAACACGCGGTTGGGCCTGAAGGGGGCCGTTATGACCGTGGACCGGCTGGTAGTGGCCCCAACCCGGCAGGCGATTGAGCCTACATCGGTTGAAAAGATGACCCTTGCGGTTGAACATGTGGCGGACACGCCAACAAGTTATCGGTTGGGGCTGGCGGCGGCTGGGATTACACCGGCGGCGGCGCTGGTGACGCAGATTGATCCCGAGCGGACCCTGCCCAAACAGGTAAGTGAGATCAGCGCCGATATAGCCGTGCGGTTTGACCGGCCATGGGACCGTAAGGCGCTTGAGGGTGCCCTGCCCCAACCGCGCCATATTGAGATAACAAAAGTTGAGGCCAGATGGGGGCGGCTGCGTCTGAACGCGAGTGGGGCGTTAGAGATTGATGCATCGGGGATTGCCACGGGTGAGATTCGCATCAAGGCACGAAACTGGCGCGATATTATTGCGCTTGCGGTGTCGGCCGGGGCACTGACCGAAGGGGCGGCAGGCCCGGTGGAAAAGGCGCTGGGCCTGATGGCACAATCGGCGGATGATCCAGAGGCGGTGGATATACCGCTGCGGTTTGAACAGGGGTTTGTCTTTTTGGGACCGGTATCATTAGGCCCTGTACCAGCTTTGATTTTGCGCTAGCGGCAATACGATCCGCCCGGATAGCGGGCGACATCAAGGTGGAAATGATCGCGGTGATAACGGTTGTATTCTGGTCCCAACACGGTGCCAAACGGACCGCAGGCGGAATTATGAATGCGCTTTAAGGCGCGGCCTTTCGGGCCGTTATTCCAATCTTTGAGCACCGATATTTCCGAGCCATCACGCAGTTGAAACTCAGAAATATCAATGGCATTGCCCTTGGCGTGCTCAGAAATTTTGGCCCCCTTGCGGCTGTTGCGGGTGCGGCAGGCATAACCCGCCGCCACTTTAAGGCGCGCCACGCCGCCGCCATTGCCCCCGACCGCAGGCTGAAGGCCGTTATCTATCCATGATTTCAGTGAGTTAGCCATGGTGCAGCTCATTACCGATTGTTGGCTGAGCGCCACATTGCTGATCGAGCGCACACGCACGGCATTGTCGATGCCACAGCCCGGCAACTTGCCCGGCACCCGGCCAATCACCTCGCCTTGAATCGAGGGATCGCCGCAAATCGCGCCTTTGGCCTGTAAGCGCCGGGCCTTGCGCGCGGCGCGGCGTTCGGCCCGGGTCAGGCGGGGTTTGCGCCGGGGTTGATCCTGAAGAACCTGCTGCCGTGGGGTCTGGGCTGTTCTAAATGTGGGCCGGGCCACCGGGCGCAGGGACGTAAATGGCGCGGTCAAAGAAGTAAATTGCGGCGTTTGCAGCGCCACACGCGCTGATCCCGGCCGGGCCACCGGCCTGAGGGAGATATACGGCGCCGTGTCTGGAATGGTTTGCGGTGTTTGAACCACGCGCACCGATCCGGGGCGGGCCTCAGGTCGGGCTACTGGGCGCAAAGAAACATATGGAGCCTGAGCCAAAGCCGGGCCGGCAATCAATGCCAAAGCTATGATCACCCGCCAGCGCATCAATCGTGTTTACCCCGGCCAAAATCGGGGGCGTCGGTATCCTGGCCCGCCTCGATAATGCCACGCCGAATGGCGCGGGTGCGGGTAAAATAGGCGTGCAGATGATCGCCGTCCCCGGCGCGGATGGCGCGTTGCAGATCAAACAACTCCTCGGTGAAGCGGCCCAGAATTTCCAGCGTCGCCTCGCGGTTGTTCAAGAACACATCGCGCCACATGGTGGGATCAGAGGCGGCAATGCGGGTGAAATCACGAAACCCGGCAGCGGAATATTTGATCACTTCGCTGTCGGTCACGCGGCGCAGATCATCGGCCACGCCCACCATCGTGTAGGCAATCAGGTGCGGCGCGTGGCTGGTCACCGCCAGCACCAGATCATGGTGATCGGCCCCCATCTCATCGGTATGGGAGCCAAGGCCCTGCCACAGTTTTGTCACCCGCGCGACCGCGCCCCGGTCACAGCCCTCGGGCGGCACAATCAGGCACCAGCGGTTGTCAAACAGCCCGGCAAAGCCCGATTTTGGCCCCGAATGCTCGGTTCCTGCCAGCGGGTGTGCGGGCACAAAATGCACACCTTGGGGCAGGTGCGGGGTAATGGCCTCAATCACCGCGCGCTTGACCGAGCCAACATCGCTTACAGTCGCCCCCGGTTTCAACGCCGGCGCGATGTCTTGCATGACGCTTTCCATTGCCCCCACGGGCACGCACAGCACCACCAGATCGGCGCCCTGGGCCGCCTCGGCGGCGCTGTCACAAACCCGGTCACACAGGCCAATATCGCGGGCAATATCGCGGGTGGCGGTCGAGCGGGCAAAGCCGGTAACCTCACCCGCCAGCCCGGCGCGTTTCATCGCCCAGAACATCGACGAGGCAATCAGGCCAAGGCCAATCAGGGCCACGCGATCATAGATTACGGTCATTTTCTGGCCCTCATGAACGCGCCCACCGCATGGGCCACCCGGCGGCAGCTTGGCTCATCCCCGATGGTGATACGCAGGCAATGCGGCAGGTTATACCCCGCCACCCGGCGCACGATCAGGCCTTCCGAACGCAGATGCGCGTCACAGGCCTCGGCCTCGGCCCGGCTGGCAAACCGCGCCAGAATGAAATTGGCCAATGAGGTGTCCGAGGCCACGCCGTGCCCGGCCAATGCCCCGGCCAGCCAGGTGCGCAGGCGGGCGTTTTCCGTGCGGCATTTCTTCACCCACCCGCCGTCACGCACCGCCGCCCCGGCCGTGATCAACGCAGCCTGCGACAGATTGAAAGGCCCGCGAATGCGGTTGAGAATTTCAATCACCTCCGCCGGGCCATAGCCCCAGCCAACGCGCATCCCGCCAAGGCCATAAAGCTTGGAAAATGTCCGGGTCATCACCACGTTATCGCACGCATCCACCAAGGCAGCCCCGCCATCACAGCCCTCAACATATTCCGCATATGCGCCATCAATCACCAGCAGGGCGCGTTCCGGCAACCCCGCCGCCAGCCGTGCCAGATCAGCCTCGCAGACCATCGTGCCGGTGGGGTTGTTGGGGTTGGCAATAAACACCAGCCGCGTGCGCTTGGTGCAGGCGGCAAGGATGGCATCCACATCCGTCACCCGCTCGCGCTCGGGCACCTCAACCGGCGTGGCCCCGTTGGCCAGGGTTGAGATGCGGTACATGGCAAAGCCGTGCTCGGTATGGATCACCTCATCGCCCGGCCCGGCGAAGGCCTGACACAGAAAGGCGATGATCTCATCACTGCCGGCGCCACAGATAATCCGGCCCGCGTCAAGATCATGCACCTCGGCAATCGCCGCGCGCAGGGTGCTGTGATCAGACGAGGGATAGCGGTGCAGATGAAAGGCAGCCTTCTGAAACGCCTCTTTCGCGGCATCGCCGGTGCCCAGCGGATTTTCGTTCGAGCTGAGCTTGACCACATTGGCCACGCCCTCAACATGGGCGGCCCCGCCCTGATACGGCTCGATCTGCATGATCCCCGGCTGGGGGGTAATTTTGGTCATGACTTGTTACTCCTATGGGCGGTTTTAGCGGCGCGGGTCAGGCTTGGCCAGAGACAAAGAAAAAGGCCACGGCGGTTTCCCGTCGCGGCCTCAAAGCGTTTTGCGAAAAACCTGCCGCACAGGTTTTCTCAAACGCCCACAACGCTGATAGGTCATACAGCGTTTCGGCAACTCTCTATTCGGAGATGGGTGCCGAAACGCTTTAGGCAGAAATGAGATAGGTCTTAGTTCTGCGCGTAGAATTCGATAACGAGGTTGGGTTCCATCATCACCGGATAAGGCACATCGCCAAGCCCCGGAGTGCGGACAAACGTGGCTTTCATCTTGGAATGATCGGCATCGACATAATCGGGCACATCGCGCTCGGCCAACTGAGTGGCCTCAATCAGCACCGCAATCTGTTTGGAGCGGTCGCGCACTTCGATCACGTCGCCCTCTTTGACGCGGTAAGACGGGATGTTGACCCGTGTGCCGTTCACCGTGACATGGCCATGGTTCACAAACTGACGCGCGGCAAACATCGTGGCCACGAATTTGGCCCGGTAAACCACCGCGTCCAGACGACGCTCAAGCAGGCCGATCAGGTTTTCACCGGTGTCGCCCTTAAGGCGCGCGGCCTCGGCGTAGATGCGTTTGAACTGCTTCTCGGTCAGATCGCCGTAATAGCCTTTCAGCTTTTGCTTGGCGCGCAGTTGCAGACCAAAGTCCGAGACCTTGCCCTTGCGGCGCTGACCATGCTGGCCGGGCGCGTAATCACGACGATTAACCGGGGATTTCGGACGACCCCAGATGTTTTCACCCATCCGGCGGTCAATTTTGTATTTGGCAGACGTGCGTTTGGTCACGGCTGTTCTCCTTTACTTTTTTGGCATTGCAGCTTGATCCGAAAACCGGTTCCCACTTTTCGGGCTGCAATCGCATCTGCAATTCAACCGATCCGTGACAACCTGCTCCGGCTAAACCGCAACAAGTGAAGGGCGTTGTCCTCTGGCCTTATCTAAACGACAGGGTCCCGACAGGCATCCCCTTGCAGGGGCCACCAACACCAATGAATGCGCGCTTATACAGGCGCTCAGAGGGGAGTCAACCGCATTGGCCGGCGGATTCGCACTATCTATGAAATGAACGCTGTCTGGTATAGAGTATTCAGCATGTTCCAAAGGGGCAACCCCAATGAGCAAACCATTGAGGATGACATGATCCGGCATATGCCCACCGGGGTGGGTGCCTATTTCAGCCGCGCCCCGATGCCGCGTGAGATGTCCACAGGCCCTAATTTATCACAGTGCTTCGCAAGATAAATATTGTGGGCGCGCCATTCCAGGATCGGCCTCGGCCCCAGGATCGGCCTCGGCCCTTGTATCTGGCGGTCTTCAAATTTCCAAAATCACCCGATCCCTCCGTTAATTTTGAACCATATTCGCGCTCGGTGCGACATATGACTATTAAACATAACAGAAACGGAGAATAAAAATGACTCGGTATATTCCAAATATGATCCATTCCGCACTTGCCGCATCGGTTATTGTTGGTGGCCTTACTGTTACCGCCGGGGCCAAAGAGCACCCCTTGCCAGGCCAGCGCGAAACAATTCAGTTGCAGCAAGGCATGCAGGTGATTCAGCCGCGACCCCAGACCAAGGGCAAGCTTCGCCTGAAGCGAAAGCGCTCAAACTCTGGCGTTGGAGTTTTTGGTAGCAATCAGGGCAGCAACACCGGTTCTGATTTTGATTACGCCATCCGCTCTGTCGGGCAATCCGATTGCACCTATCAGGGGCAAGAACCGTCAACCGTCCGGTTCAAGGTCAAAAACTTCGGCAGCGAAAAGCCCACCCAAAGTGTTGGGGTTTTTGTGCAGTTCTATAATTCCAACATGTCACCCGGCACCGCGGTTACCAGCAGCGTGGCACCGATAAACCCAGGTCAGGAAAGGCTCGTCGTGCTTCAGGTTCCTGCCGGGGTGTCTGAGAACTTCAGCGAGGGGATACATTGGAAATTCCAGATGGTCGTGAATATCAACAATGGTGCCGGTGGTGGCATTCAGGTGCTGGAAGAAGACAACCTGGGCAATAATGTGGTTCAGGGATCTTGCTGGCTTGCGGTGCTGTGAATAGTTAACCCCTATACTGGATATACGCGCAGCCGCTAACGGCTGTGCGTTATTCGGGCAGCATGAGAGATATACCGATGGATCCCTTTGGCGGGCGACTACCCAAGGCGTTGAACCCGATGGCGGCAGGCTTGACCGGATCATGCCAAGATGGGGAATGTCCGCGCCGGACCTTGCGGATCTGATAAAATTCCTCAAAACACCGGCTGCGGGGGCTTCCTGACTGGGGGTCGCAATTCAAACCGTACTGGTTTTAATCTGATTTTCGCAAATTTCTGTCTGACTTTCAGAGGCAAACTTTGCGGCTTCACTGGCCGCAATGATACCTTGTTGATGACTTTTGGGGACAATTTCCATGACCCTATCATCTGAACCGGTAGTATCCAGATGCACACGAACAAACAGCATCCGGTTCAGCACCTCAAAGGGCGGTTCACAATGCCATAGCACAGCCCAATTCCCGGTTTCGGATTTGTTGAATGCCATCAATCTGACTGGAAACGCTTATGGGTAAATCTGTTGGATGACCTGCCCGACCTGACCGCCACCCCCAAGGGTGTGCCCTGCTGATCCGCCTGTTATGCGGGTACCGGGGCGGCCATCCAGCTCTAAGAGCGTGTCCGGTTTTGTCAGGGTAATGTCGTCCAGCGCCCCTCTGATCCAAATGCGCCCTTCCCGTTTTAATGCGTTTTGCATAGCGGGCCTAATGCGCCTCGGCCCAGTTTTTGCCTTGCCCCGCATCAACAATCAACGGCACGTCAAGATGCACCGCCGGGTGGGCGGCGCCTTGCATGATGTCTCGGGCGGCTGTTGTCACGGCATCCACGG
>UOEG01000190.1_pt1 | contig 19275 bp, 18 predicted proteins | sample 1990051 | NCBI WGS metagenome assembly UOEG01 (sample SAMEA4728526, study PRJEB27164) | hydrothermal vent metagenome | biome: marine basaltic hydrothermal vent biome; feature: marine hydrothermal vent; material: mineral | place: Pacific Ocean | collected 2011-06-14/2011-07-23 | depth 1741 m | reverse complement strand
CGCGATTGGGCGGGCATTGGGGCGACTGTGACCCGAAAAACCCCAAAAACACCCGCCGCCGTTGTTCGTTGCTGATTGAGCGCATAAGTGACGCGGGCACAACCCGGGTGCTGATTGATACCTCGCCCGATCTGCGGGCACAGCTTTTGGGCGCAGGCACAGGCGAGCTGGACGCGGTGCTATATACCCACAATCATGCCGACCATGTGCACGGTATCGATGATCTGCGGATGATCGTTTTCAACATGAAAAAGCGCCTGCCGGTCTGGGCCGATGGCGACACCCAAAACGCGCTTTATTCGCGCTTTGGATATGCTTTCATACAGCCCGAAGGCTCGCCCTATCCGGCGATTTTGGAGATGTTCACCATCAAGGGGGATGTGGTGATCGACGGCGCAGGCGGGGCGATTACCCTGCGGCCCCTGAAGGTCAATCACGGCTCGATTGATGCGCTTGGATTCAAGATTGAAGGGCTGGTTTATATGCCTGACGTCGCCGAAATTCCCGAAGATGTCTGGCCCGAGCTTGCGGGGTTGGATTATTGGATACTCGATGCCCTGCGGCGCACGCCCCACCCGACGCACGCCCATCTGGAACGGTCTTTGGAATGGATGACCCGCGCCGCGCCCACCCGGGGGATACTAACCAATATGCATATTGATCTGGATTATCAGACAGTATTGGATGAGACGCCGGACTATATCACACCCGCCTATGATGGCATGACCATCACCTTGCCGATTTAAGCCCCCTCGGATACAGGCGCTTTTTGACATCATCGCGCCGGTGTTTTTGGTTGCCGGATTGCGGTTGATTGCGTTTATATGCGCGCTGGCGCTGGTGGTGCATCCTTTGATCACAAGTGGTTTGGTCGCCGGGTTTGAATTGCAGGTGAGCGCGGTGCACTCGGCGGTACTTACGGCGGCCATGGCCCCAAGGGTCAACGGCTACATCTTTGCCGGCATGTATGGCCAGGCCGAACGGGTGGCTGCGCCTTCGATATTGATCGGGACAGTACTTTCAATGAGCAGCGTGAGGAACTGGCTGGGCGTCTTGCCATAAGACGCACGATTGTTGATGAGAGCAGCCCCAAAGTTTTTTAAAAACTTTGCGCAAATCTTTTAAATAAAAGATTTGGGGGCAGCCCCTGTTAAATGGGCTTATTCTTGCTTTGATGGCGCACCACCTGCAAAACTATTCCCATCCGCATAATCACAAGGGGCATCGCGCATTTCAAGATGCAGGTCCTTGCCAGTATAGGGATGCGCATGCGCCAAAGCCTCGTCCACCTCAATACCCAAACCCGGAGCCTTGGGTGCGGTGATGAACCCGTTTTCAACCCGGATTGAGCCTTTGATCAGCGCATCATGGAACGGGGTCTCAATAGTCTCGGCCATCAGAAGATTGGGCAATGACACCCCAAGCTGAATATTGGCGGCCCATTCCACCGGGCCGGCATAAAGATGCGGCGCCATTTGCGCGTTATAAACCTCGGCCAAGGTGGCGATTTTGCGCGCTTCCCAGATGCCGCCCACGCGGCCCAATGCCGGTTGCAGGATGGTGGCCGCGCCCTGACGCAGCACCGGGGCAAACTCGGCCTTGGTGCAGAGGCGCTCACCAGTGGCTATCGGGATACGCACGGCATTGGCCACGCGCGCCATGGCGGCCACATTATCGGGGGGCACCGGCTCTTCAAACCACAAGGGCGCATAAGGCTCCAGCGCCTGACCAAGGCGGATGGCTCCGGCGGTGGAAAATTGCCCGTGGGTGCCAAACAAGATGTCCGCACGGTCTCCGATGGCTTCGCGGATGGCTTTGCAGAATGCCACGGACAGGTTGATATCCGTCATCGCGGGCATATGGCCGCCGCGCATGGTATAGGGCCCGGACGGGTCAAATTTTACCGCTGTATATCCTTTATCCACCATCGCCAGAGCGCATTCGGCGGCCATATCGGGGGAGGTCCAGAAATCGTTCAGATCATGATGTGGTAACGGGTAAAGGTAGGTGTAGGCTCGGATGCGGTCATTCATCCGGCCACCCATAAGCGCCCAGACGGGGCAACCCCGGGCTTTGCCCAGAATATCCCAGCAGGCAATCTCAAGTCCGGAAAACGCGCCCATTACTGTGAGGTCAGGCCGTTGGGTGAAGCCTGAGGAATACGCGCGGCGGAACATCAGCTCGATGTTTTCGGCGGGCTGGCCTGCCATATGGCGTTCAAACACGTCTTCGATCACCGCGCGCATGGCGTTGGGGCCGATGGAGGAGGCGTAACATTCGCCCCAGCCGGTGAGGCCGGTATCGGTGGTGAGCTTGATCAGTATCCAGTAACGCCCGCCCCAGCCCGGAGCCGGGGGGGCGGTGATGATGATGTCGAGGTCTTTGAGTTTCATGGGCTGGCCTTTTGTGTTTGGTTTCAGATCGCTGCGCGATCCGACCCAAGCGGGGGCGTTGCCCCCGCCCCCCCCCAAGAGTTATTATTTTGAGTATTTTTGGAAAAATGAAAGGGGGGTTATTTTAGTATGATGACATTGCGCCTTGCGGTGCCGTTGCGGGTATCTTCGATGGCTTCGTTAATCTGGTCAAGGGGCCAGCGGCCTGAGATCAGCTCATCCAGTTTCAGGCGGCCCTGTTGGTAGAGGTCGATCATCCAGGGGATGTCACGCGATATGACCGCGTCGCCCATTTTGGAGCCGATCATGCTTTGGCTGGCGGCGGCGAAATTGACCGGCTCATAGGTTGAGGATGCGCCCACATGCGGCATCCCCACCATGATCACCCGGCCACCCCCGGCAAGATAGCGCGGAGCCTGATCATAGGCCGGGATTGCGCCGACGGTGACGATCACCACATCCGCGCCGCGCCCAAGCGTGCGTTTGGCCACGCGCCAGGGTTTGTCTTCGGTGGCCAGAACGCCGTCGGTGGCACCAAATTCCATCGCTGCATCCAGCTTATCCGCCCTCATATCAACCGCCATGATGCGCCGCGCCCCGGCGATGCGCGCACCCTGGATGGCGTTGAGACCAACCCCGCCCGCGCCGATCACAACCACATCCTGCCCGGCCCTGAGCCGCGCCGCATTGACCACCGCGCCGATGCCGGTGATCACGCCGCACGACAGCAGGCTGGCCGCGTCCAGCGACATATCACCGGGGATGCGCACGATCTGGCTTTGGTCGACCACCACCTTTTCGGCAAAGGCTCCGCAGGCCATTGCCTGATGCAATTTACCGCCCGAGGTGGTTTTTAGGGGGCCATGATCGCCGTCATAGGGCGTCTCACATCCGGTTGGCCGACCGGCGCCACAGCTGGAGCAATGCCCACAGGCGCGGATCAGGGTGACAATCACCGCGTCGCCCACCGCCACAGTGGCAACACCGGGGCCAATAGCGCTGACATGCCCCGCCGCCTCGTGGCCATAGACCGCTGGCAATGACCCGCCCCAGGCCCCGTCGGCATAGGAAATATCCGAGTGGCAGATTGCCACAGCGGCCAGATCAACCTCAACCTCACCTAATTCAGGCGCGCGCAACTGTACCGCCTCAATCACCAGAGGCGCGCCAAATTTGTGGCAAACAGCGGCTTTGATGGTTCGCATGGTCATCCCCGGCAAAATCGTTTTCCCAGCCTGACCCGGAAACACCACCCGGTTCAAGGCTGAATACTTGCCACCCCGGTTTTTCTGCTCAAAAATAAAACCAGACCAGCCACCGCAAGCAGTGCAGAGGCCAGAAATGGCGCGCCAGGCAGGAATACCACCGCATCTGGGGCGGTGAAAGTGGCGAACACATTTGTCATCAGCAGCGGAGACAGGACCAAAGATAATGCACCAACACTGGTGAATATACCCTGAAGCTCACCTTGTGCATCATCGGGGGTTTGCCGCGACATCAGTGATTGCAGCGCCGGGATGGCCATCGCTGCTAACGCCGATACCGGCGTCAGCGCCAGCGCCACCATGCCGTTGGTTAAAAAGGCCAATACTAGGAATGAAATCAGCGCAAAGCCAAATCCGGCGACAATCGTGCGCACCTCGCCCCAGCGCGCCAGTGCCACGCGGATCAGCCCGCCCTGAACCAGTGCCATTGAGATGCCAAACACCGCCAGTGAGACGCCGATCATCCGCGGATCCCAGCCAAATCGCGCCTTGGTGAAATACGACCAGATCGCCGGATAGGCGTTAAACGCCAGATGATAGAGAAACAGCACCATCAACAACCGCCCCTGACCGGGCAAAGCGGCAAAGCTGCGAAATACCCCCAGAGGATTGGCGCGGCGCCAGTTGAACGGGCGGCGGATGGCATCCGTCACGGTTTCGGGCAGGATGAACCAGCCAAATATCAGGTTGGAAAACGCCAGCATCGCAGCGGCATAAAACGGCGCGCGGGTGCCCAGATCGCCCAGCAGCCCGCCAATCAGCGGCCCCAGAACAAAGCCCAGACCAAACGCCGCGCTGACCATGCCAAACCCGGCGCCGCGCTTTTCCGGGGGTGAGATGTCGGCCATATAAGCCGCCGCCGTTGATTGTGTGGCCGCTGTAATCCCGCCGATGATGCGCCCGGCCAGCAATACCCAGATCGAGCCCGCCACCGCCATCACCAGATAATCCACCGTCATCACCGCTAATGACATCAGCAATACCGGCCGTCGGCCAAACCGGTCTGAAAGATTGCCGATGATCGGGCTGAAAAGGAACTGCATCACCGCAAAGGCGGCAGACATCCCCCCGCCCCATAATGCTGCGTTCGCCAGACTACCGGCACGAATTTCCAGCAGCAGGTTAGGCATCACCGGCATGATCAGGCCAATGCCCATGGCGTCTATGACCACGGTCATCAGGATGAAAATTACAGGTAGGCGGCTGGACATTAAAATCTCCGGTTCAGGGCGTGCGGCCGCCTTCCGGGAAATCTAAACTTTTGGGTTCAGCTTGCAATCCCTAAAGCATTTTAAAATGCGCCAGAATCTGCCCGTGGTCTGAGGCCAGCTTGTTATACGGGGCCTCAGGATGGCTGCCATCGGTGATATGATCGTTAAACACGCTGAAATAATCCATCTCGCCGATGCGGCCCGCATATTCGGGGTGAAAATGCCGTGACATGAATATCTGATCTATCGATTCGAACACCCCGCCAAAGGCCGAAGTATAAACCATATCGCGCAGGGATTTGCGCACAAACATCTTTTCAGCCGAATGCAGGCGCACGCGCTCAATATCCTCACGGATTTGCGCGTTTTCCTCATCCGAATAGCGGTCACTTTTGGCCTTGGCATCATGGCGCAGCATCCAGGCATAGTTCTTGAACGGGCTTTCACCGGCGATGATCTCGGAACTGACCGCATATTCGCCATCGTTGAAATCGCCCACCACCATCACCGGGTTGCCGGCCTTCAGCTCCTTCACGATCTCACCGCGCAAAACCCAGGCCTCGGCCATGCGCCTGAGCGCCGAGCGCAGACTGCCAAGCGACCGCCCTACCGGGTCATATTGCGTCAGATCTTCCTCAGGGGCAAACTCCTGATCCCCGGTTTTGATATGCTCGCCAAGCTTGGATTTGAGGTGGCAGTTGAACAGGGTGATCACCTGCTCGCCCACCGGAATGCGCGCCTTCAGGATCGGCCGTGACAGGCGTTTGATGCGGAAAAAACCCGCCTCCTCGCCCTCCTGCCCCCGCAGCGGCTGAAATGGAATATCCAGCGGCTCGGGCAGGTCTTGGATGATCTCGGGCGTGCCGACAAAACCAAAGCGCGACAGGATCGCCACCCCCGGACGGCGCTGCCCCGGCTCGCCTGTGTCGGCGGCATTGGGGGCAAAAACCAGCGTCGCCTCATCGTAAGGATCAACCTTGAGTTTACGAAAAATAACCTTGCGGTGATAGCGTTTGGATTTACCCGGGATCGTCGCCGCGTTCAGCGCGCGCGCACGGGCGTTGGTCTCGTCCAAAACTGATCTCAGCGCGTCTTCCTCAAATATCTCCTGAAAGCCCACAATATCGGCGTCCATGGTCAAAAGCTGATCCGCCATCCAGTCTTCTTTCCAGGCGTATTCATGCGGCGTGTAGGTCTGATACTGGTAATATTCCTTATCCGCGCCAATCAGGTTTTTGACGTTAAAGCTGGCAATGGTGAAGTCGGTCATATTTTATTCCCATACTGATTAAGAGCGCTCTGAAACATTTCCTTGTCCACATTGCCGCCCGAGATTGTCGCGATAACTGTATCGCCTTCGATCTGCTCCTTGCGAAACAGCGCCGCCGCCAGCGCCGCAGCACCGCCCGGCTCGGCCACCAGTTTCAGCCGCGCCCAGATCAGCGCCATAGCGTGCAGGCATTCGTCTTCCGTAACCACAAGGCCCGGGCCACAAAGGCGCTTAATCACCGGAAAGGTAATTTCGCCCGGCGAGGGCGTGATGATCGCGTCGCAAATGCTGCCGGACATCTTGGCGTTACGCTCGCGCCTGCCGCTGATCAATGAGCGCGCGGTATCGTCAAACCCCTCCGGCTCACAGGGGCGCGCACGCAGCCCCGGCGCATCAGCCTCCAGCGCCAAAGCAATGCCCGAGGTCAGCCCGCCACCGCCGCAACACACCAGCACATCGGCGCGTTCAATGCCCAAAGCGCGCGCATCCTCAGAAATCTCAAGCCCCGTGGTGCCTTGGCCCGCAATCACCAACGGCTCATCAAACGGCTTGATCAGGGTCAGGCCGCGCTCAGATGCCAGCCGCGCACCAATGGCATCGCGATCCTCATTGGCGCGATCATACAGCACCACTTCAGCGCCCAGCGCTTTGGTGTTTTCAATCTTCATCGCAGGCGCATCTTCGGGCATGATGATCACCGCCGGAATGCCGTGTTCGCGCGCCGCCAGCGCCACGCCCTGCGCATGATTACCGCTGGAAAACGCAATCACGCCGCGCGCGCGGATGTCCGGCTCAAGCGCTGATATGGCCGAGCGCGCGCCGCGATATTTAAAACTGCCGGTGTGTTGCAGGCATTCAGGCTTCACATAGATCCGCCGCCCGGCAATCTCATCCAGAAACGGCGACGACAACAGCGGCGTGCGCCGTGCATGTCCGCGCAGGCGTTCTGCCGCAGCCCGGATCATTGTGATGTCGATCATAGAGTTAGCTCCAGCAAGGCCTTGATGGCTGTCATCGCCTGCGCCTCATCCAAAAACGGCACATGGCCGCGATTGGGCACAGTGGCCACAATCATACCGGGGTGGCGGGCCTGCATTTTCTCAACCGTGGCAGCCTCAAGTAAATCCGAATTTTCCCCGTGGATCAGCGCCAAAGGCAGGCCCGTCAAACAGTCAAATAACGGCCACAGATCGGGCACCTCACCGCTGTCAACCTGCGCCTGAAAGGCATCCCCCAGCTTTGCGTCATAGCGCAGGCGCAACCGGCCCCCTTGCGCCTGCCATAAATGTTCGGCGTGCTGCCGCCAGCGTTCCAGCGACACATCCGGAAACCCCTTGGCAAGACCGGATTTCAACCCCTCAGCCGCCTGATCATAGCTGGCATAATCCGGGTCATGCCCGATATATTTTATGATCCGTTCCAACCCGCCCAGCGATATATCCGGGCCAATATCGTTCAAAATAACGCCCCTCAGCCGCTCTTTGAACATCTGCGCCAAAATCATCGCAATCAGCCCGCCGCGCGAGGTGCCGATAATGGCCACCTGCGCCAGCCCCAGATGATCCAGCAGTTCAACCGCATCATGGGCTTCACGGATGATGTTATAATTGTTGAAATCCGGGTCGTAGTCAGATTTGCCGCGCCCCCGGTAATCCATCCGGATCAGATGCACACCCGGCAGATGCGGCGCCATAAAATCAAAATCCCGCGCATTGCGTGTCAGCCCGGCAAGCGCCAGAACCGGCTGGCCCGTGCCCGAATCTTCATAATAAAGCTTAAGCCCGTCGGATGTGGTAAATTCAGCCATTCAAACCCCCGCCAGTTCAGGAATACCGCGCAGATCACTCAGCCGGTGTTTGGGCTGCGCCGGCAGTCTGTCCACCGGCTCCCCGGCGCGATTGACCCACGCGGTGGTAAAGCCATATCCAGCCGCCGCACAGGCATCCCAGCAGTTGGACGAGACAAACAGCACCTCATCCGGCGCACAACCAAACCGCTTGCCCACCAGATCGTAAACCACTGAGGCGGGCTTAAAAATGCCCACATCCTCAACCGACAGCACATCATCCAGAACCCCGCCAATGCCCGCCGATTGCACCGCCCCCGCCAGCATCTCGGGCGCGCCATTGGACAGGATCGCGGTATTCATCCCGCCCGCTTTCAACGCCGCCAGCATGTCAGGCACTTCCTCAAACGCATCCAGCTCCCAGTAGAGTTGCAACAGACGCGCGCGCAGGTCGGAATCATCGCCCATGCCCTCGGCCTCCAGCGCCCAGTCAAGCCCGTCTTGGGTAACCTGCCAGAACTCAAGATGTTGGTTCATAACTGCCCGCAACCAGGTGTATTGCAACTGCTTCAATCGCCAATGCCCGGCAATCGCGGGCCAATGGGCTTTGAAACCCTCACGCCCCGGCTCAGCGGCGGCATTGCGCGCGGCGGCGGCGACATCAAACAAGGTGCCGTAAGCGTCAAATATACAGGTGGTGATTGGCATGATCTGCCCCCTCTTGTCATTCCGGCGCAGAGTGGCACGGATCAGGCAAAGGGAAAAGGCCCCCACATTTTTGTGATCACCGCAACGCCCGGCAGAGTTGATTTGGGTCAAGGCCCCGCGCGCGTTTTTATGAGACACTTCATGCCACAGGAGGGAAAATTACAATGCCCACACATAAAGAATACCGCGCCACCCTGCTTTCGCGTCTGGCCGAATTGGACACCCGCCTGCACCGGATTGAATGCGAGCTGGACGAGCCTAATTCAAAAGATTGGGAGGAATCAGCAGTTGAAAACGAAGGCGATGAGGTGCTTGAGCAGCTAGGCCATAGCGGCCAAAAAGAGATCGCCCGCATCCGCGCCGCCTTAAAGCGCCTGCGCGATGGCACCTATGGCATCTGCGTGCGCTGTGGTGAGCCTATCTCACCCAGGCGGCTGGATGTACTGCCCGACACCCCCCTGTGCCAAACCTGCGCTGCGGCTGTATAAATCAGGCTAAGGCCCCTCTGAAAATCCAAAGATATTTGCCAAAGGGGCCTTATTCAGGCTCCCCTAACTGTTGTGATACGCCGCCTCGCCGTGGGTGGAAAGATCAAGCCCCCGGACCTCATCTTCGTCCGAGACGCGCAAGCCAATGGTCAGGTCGATGCCCTTGAACAGAACAAAGGCCACAACCGCCGTCCAGATCACCGTGATGCCGACGGCCTGCGCCTGAATCACGGTCTGCCCGATCATATCATAGCCGTCTCCGCCCATGCCCCCAAGCGACGGCGCGGTGAAAATACCCGTGCCGATAGCGCCGATAATGCCACCAATCCCGTGAATGCCAAACACATCCAGACTGTCATCATAGCCAAGCTTGTTCTTCACCGTGGTGACAAAGAAAAACGTCACAACCGAGGTGCCGCCGCCCAGAACAATCGCCCCCACCGGCCCAACCGAACCGGCGGCGGGTGTCACCGCCACCAGCCCCGCAATCATCCCCGAGGCAGCACCCAGCAAGGAAACCTTACCGCGCAGGCCTCCCTCAACGATAGCCCAGCCAAGAATGGCCCCAGCGGCGGCCGTAAACGTGTTGATCATCGCCAGCCCGGCACCGCCATTGGCCTCAAGATTGGACCCGGCGTTAAACCCAAACCAGCCAACCCACAAAATGCCCGCGCCCACCAGCGTCAGCGTCATCGAATGCGGTGCCATCATATCGCGGCCATAGCCCTTGCGCTTGCCAATCATGATCGCGCCCACAAGCGCCGCCACACCCGCATTGATATGCACCACCGTGCCACCGGCAAAATCCAGCGCCCCAAGATTAAAGATATACCCGGCGCTGTCCCAGACCATATGCGCCACCGGGAAATAGGCAAAGGTGACCCAGCCAAGGGTGAAAATCATCACCGCGCTGAATTTTATCCGCTCGGCAAAGGCCCCGATGATCAGCACCGGAGTGATGGCTGCAAATGTCATCTGAAAGGCAATAAACACATATTCGGGGATGACCACGCCGTCGCTAAAGGTGGCCGCCATCGATTCTGGCGTAACCCCGGCCAGAAACAGCTTACCAGTGCCGCCCCAAAACGGGCTGTCACCGCCGCCAAAGGCAAAGGAATAGCCGTAGATCACCCAAATCACCATCACCAGCGCGGTAATCATCGTGGTCTGCGTCAGCACCGACAGCATATTTTTGGTCCGCACCAACCCGCCATAAAACAGCGCAAGGCCTGGCAGGATCATGAACAATACCATCACGGTTGAGAAAATCATAAACGCGACATCGCCCTTGTCCATCGTCTCGGTGACCTGCTGAGCCTTTGCCGCTGTGGCGCTCAACAGGGCCGCGCTTGTCAGAATGTAATGTGAAAGTTTCATCGGTTCCCCTCGTTTCAATCCCGCCACTGCGGCGCTTGAACGAGTTGTTGAACCATTAGGGGCCGAGGGAAAGCTCTGAGCGCGAGACTTTTACCGCTCAGCCTGAAAAATGATGATTTATTACGCAGCCCCACGCGGTTGCCTATGTATTAGGCAACCCGGAAAACCCACGCTTGATATGGCTGTATCTGCACCACAATCAGGGCCTATCCCAGTATAACACCCAAAACCACCATCATCAGGCCGATGACCGACAGAAAAAGCGCGCCCGAGTTCACCGGCACAACCTTCTGAACCACCGCCCTGAGCGCATCACCCTCCAGACCCGCCTTGCGCGCCTTCCAGACGGTCATGATGCACCAGATCAATCCGGCAAGCCCCAGCAGAGAAACAAGCGCCCCAATCCCGATCAGAATTTCCATCACACATTCCCCCCTATGTCACCCGGCCCTAAATGAGTTGGCAAATAACCGCAAGCCCTCCACAAGCCCTCTACAAGCTCTATGCCCGAATGCATCTTGCGGGCGCAGGCGCGGACGGCTAAAGCGTTTCGGGGAAACTTGATTCACGAGTTTTTACCGAAGCGCTTTAATCAGGGGCTTCAGATACGGCAGGAGGTCCCGATGAACGATATGAACACCGACAACAGCTACCGGGTGACCGCAGATGAGCTGCGCCAGTTCATTGAGCGCTATGAGCGCCTTGAAGCCGAGAAGAAAGACATCGCTGACCAGCAAAAAGAGGTGATGGCCGAGGCCAAATCGCGCGGCTATGATACCAAGGTGCTGCGCAAGCTTGTCACCCTGCGCAAGCGCGATAAGGATGACATCGCCGAAGAAGAAGCCGTGCTTGAGATGTATAAAGAGGCCCTAGGGATGTAAGAGGGATGTAACGCCTCAGGGCGTGATCAGATTGACATTGGGAATGCGCGATATAACCGCCAGATCCTCATCATAAATCTCGGTCAGGCGCTCGACCATCTCATGGTCCCATCCGGGCACGTCTATTTCATGATCAAGCGCGCCCTCAATGGCATATTTCTCCAAAAATACTGCGGCAACATGGCGTTTTTGTGCCTCTGACAATCCGGGTTTTTCCGTTAAATAAGCCTCAAACCGTTTCATCCCCTCAGGCCGCATTATCTCCTGCATCAAAGCGTACTCGCCCTTCAGCGGCTGACCGGGCTTCAGCCCCGCCATCTCGCGCATGATCCGCCCCCAGATCAGTGGCGTATCCTCATTGCACCAGATTGTAATGCCAATATTCGGCGCCGCCTCGTGCATCCGGCGGATCAGATCAGACCAGCGAATATCAAATGGGCTATTGTCTCGCAGGAAATGCTCCATCGTGGCGAATCGCGTCTTGCTTAGAAGCTGCGGCAGAAAAGTCACCGGATTGCACAGCCCCATAAAAAGCTCAATCTGATCGCCAAAAAACATCCTCTGGTAGAACCCCAGCCGGGTTTCGGCCGTCTCATAAAGAATGCCACCATAGGCTGCCATCTTTGGGGTGCCGAAAAACCTGTGGTTACTCAGGATCAGGCGCTCAGACGTATCGCCTTTCAAAATGGTATCCAGCAACACATCCCGGGTGTCGTCCGAAATCCCAGTATCCAGCGCCCTGTGCAATACATCCCGGATCAGTTGTTGGTACTCCGCCGGCACGGGCACCTCCGTGCCATGCTCTGCCAGCACCCCCCGATTTTGCAAAAGGCACTCATTCAGCTTGCCTTCATCGGTTGCATGCGCACCTGCGTGCAGGACAATTTTCATAGTATTTCCATGCCGGGATTAATCTGTCTCACCACTATATTGGCCTTTTTCAAAGAGTTAAACCGCCAAGCGGGATCAACGCCCTACATATTCGGATAATTCGGCCCGTCCCCGCCCTGCGGCGTCACCCATGTGATATTCTGGCTCGGGTCTTTGATGTCACAGGTTTTGCAATGCACGCAGTTCTGGAAATTGATCACAAACTTGTCGTCCACCACCTCATACACCCCCGCCGGGCAATAGCGCTGCGCCGGCTCGGCATACTCCGGCATGTTCACCTTCATCGGTATATCCGGGTCTTTCAAATGCAGATGCGGCGGCTGGTTTTCCTCATGATTTGTCATTGAAAAGCTCACATTGGTCAGCCGGTCAAAGCTTAGCGTGCCATCGGGCTTGGGATAGTCGATAGGTTTGTAATCCTTGGCCTTGCCGGTGGCCCCGGCATCGTTTTTGCCATGTTTGAGCGTGCCCAACAGGCTGAACCCGGCGGTGTTAGTCCACATATCAAACCCGCCCAGAACAAGGCTTATCAGCATCCCGAACTTTGACCAAAGCGGCTTGACGTTGCGCACTTTCTTCAAATCTTTGCCAATCGGCCCTGTGCGCACTTCCACCTCATAATCACTCAGCTCATCACCCGTGCGCCCGGCCTCAATCGCGCGGTGCGCGGCCTCGGCTGCGGCCTTGCCCGACAGCATCGCATTATGATTGCCCTTGATGCGCGGCACGTTGACCATGCCCACCGAACAGCCCAGCAATGCCCCACCCGGAAACACCATTTTCGGCATCGACTGATAGCCACCCTCACTAATCGCCCGCGCGCCGTAGGCCACCCGCTTGCCGCCCTTCAGCAGCTCGGCCACCATCGGGTGATGCTTGAAGCGCTGAAACTCCATATAAGGAAACAGATAGGGGTTTTTATAGTTGAGATGCACCACAAATCCCACGTAAACCTGATTGTTTTCAATGTGATAGATGAATGATCCACCGCCGGCGTTTGATCCCAAAGGCCAGCCCATCGTGTGGGTCACACTGCCCTCACGGTGCTTATCGGGGTCAATCTCCCATATCTCTTTCATACCAAGGCCAAATTTCTGCGGCTCATGGCCCTCGGACAGGTCATATTTCGTGATCACTTCCTTTGACAATGATCCGCGCACGCCTTCGCTGAGGAACACATATTTGCCGTGCAATTCCATGCCCGGCTCATAATTCGGCCCTTCCGTGCCATCGGCGTTTTTACCAAACTCCCCGGCCACCACGCCCTTAAGGCTGCCATCCTCATTATAAACCAATTCGGAGCACGCCATGCCGGGGAATATCTCAACCCCCAGCGCCTCGGCCTGCTCGGCCATCCAGCGGCAAACATTGCCCATGCTGACGATATAATTGCCATGATTGTTCATCAAAGGCGGCATCGGCAGGTTAGGAATGCGAATTTGGCCACCTTCGCCCAGCATATAAAACCGGTCACTTTTCACCTTGGTATTCAGCGGCGCGCCTTTGTCTTTCCAATCCGGGATCAGCGCATCCAGCCCGCAGGTGTCCAGAACCGCGCCCGACAGGATATGCGCGCCCACCTCAGAGCCTTTTTCCAGCACCACAACCCCACGCTCAGGGTCAAGCTGTTTGAGTCGAATCGCAGCGCTCAGCCCGGCAGGGCCAGCACCAACAATCACCACATCATATTCCATCGCTTCACGGGGCTCGGTTGTCATCACTCTATCCTTATCTGGCAGGCGTCATATGGCTGTTTCGTCGTTACCGTGCGATCTTGCACAAGGTCAATCAGAACTGCGCGTTAAAACCGGCGGAAAACGGCAAAATTTCCCGGATTGAGGCACGAATACACTGAGTTTCCTTTATCTCCCTTGCATCCGCCCGCCCGCTCAGGGCACTCTGGCCTGAAATATAACAAACCACACCGGGGGTCAGGCACCCTGTGCCCCGGCTTAATACACTGGACAAGATCATGGAAAAGATCCCGATGACCGCCGCGGGCTATGCCGCCCTTGAGACCGAGCTGAAGCACCTCAAATCGGTTGAACGCCCCGCCATTATCCGCGCCATCTCTGAGGCACGCGAGCATGGTGATCTGTCGGAAAATGCCGAATACCACTCGGCCAAGGAAAAGCAGTCCTTTATCGAAGGCCGGGTGAAAGAACTGGAAGCGGTGATAAGCCTGGCCGAGGTGATCGACCCGGCCAAGCTTTCCGGTGCAATCAAGTTTGGCGCCACTGTGACGCTGGTGGATGAAGACACCGACGAAGAAAAAACCTGGCAGATCGTGGGTGAGCACGAGGCCAGCATTGAACGCGGCCTGCTCAACATCAAATCCCCCATCGCCCGCGCCCTGATCGGCAAAGAAGAAGGCGACAGCGTTGAGGTCCACACGCCGGGCGGGGACCGGTCCTATGAAGTGCTGAAAATCGTTTATGCCTGAATGAGGATCATAAAAGCGCTCCCCCGATTGCAGCGCCTTTAGGTCTATGACAAATCCGGCGCACCCCGTGTCACCGCGATTGAGGTGACAGCCTTTGTGATGACCCTCATCTGGCTGATCCTCACCGGGCTTGCGTTTCTTGTGTTTGAGCCACGCGGCGCCTTTACCGGCCGGGGCAGTGCGCTGCATTTCATCGTGGTTTTGATGGCCATTCTCATGCCGGTGGCACTGATCTGGGCGGTGGCCACAGCAGCCCGCAGCTTTCGCCAGATGCAGGATGAAAATCAGCGGCTTCAGGCGGCTGTGGATGCCCTACGACAGGCCTATATCGCGCAAAATCAAGGCCATAGCGCCGCGAGCGATACATCTCTGGCCAAAAAACTTGATGAAATCGCCGCCTTGCAACGCAAAACCGAAGCGGCCCTTGCGGCCCTCTCTTCTCTGCAGGGAATTGCGGAACGAGCCTTGTCACCCCCCGCCGATGACATCCCGCCAATGGGCAACTATCAGGTTGACCTTCCCCTTGGCACCCCGACGGCACCCCGACCGAAAATATCCACCCACCGCTTGAACGCCCCGACATTGCCCGCTGCGAGGTATGACGCCGCTTTGCCGAAGGCGAACGCGGTCAGGCCGTGGCCGCCCTTGGAGGGGTACGCGACCGCACGGCGCGCGCGTTTATGCTCTTGGGCCGGGTAACAGGTACGTTTAATTAGGGAGCTTCTCATCTCACACGCACAGTAAAAGTTTTTAAGAAAAACTTTTGGCAAAACTTTTTTTAAAAGTTTTGTTGCCAACCGACTTGAATTGTCAAAAGCGTCAACCCCATTTCCGAACAGAAATCGCCACCCCACCCAAAACCAGCGTACACGCAATGACAAACCGCAGGCTCAGGCCCTCGCCAAGAAAGACAATGCCGCCACCAAGGGCAATCACCGGCACCGTCAACTGCGCCACTGCCGCAATTGAGGCAGGCAAGCGCGGCAACACCGAATACCACAGCGCATACCCAAAGGCCGAGGTCACAACCCCCGATATAACAGCCAGAAACGCGCCCCAAACACGGATCGGCAAAGCGTCAGGCAACACCAGCAAGGCAGCAATCCCAAACGGGGCCGCCAGCATGAAGTTCATCGCCGTGGCCTTCAGCGGATCCGTGGTCTTGCGCCCATGCAGTGAATAAATCCCCCAGCCAAACGCTGCCAGCCCCATCAAGACCGCGCCCCCAACGCCCGGCGCTTGCACCCCCGCAGGCCAAAGCAGATATGTCAGCCCGGCCATGGCCAACAACGCCCCAACCCAGCGGTTAAGCGGCACATTTTCCCCCACCAGAACCGCGCCCGCAAACATGGTGATCTGCACTCCGCCAAACAGGATCAGCGCTCCAACCCCGGCCTCAAGCGTCACATAGGCAAACGAAAACCCCAGCGCATAAAGCGCCAGCATCAAGGGGCCGATTGCACCACAAACCCCACGCGGTAGGGCGGACTTCATCCCATCCCCCCTAAGCCAGACCAACACCAACAGCGCCAGCGCGCCTGATCCCAATCGGATGACAGCAAAGCCTGCGGGGCCAATGGCACCATCGGCCAGCGCCAAACGGTTCAGCACCGAATTAGCGGCAAAGGCGATCATTGTGAGGGACGTGAGAAGGGTTAGGCGCATGGCGTGCAGTCTAGTGCCGGTGTTGGCATGAAAACAATGTCTTATCAGGGGGAATATGAAAAGGGGCCGCCCGAAGACAGCCCCTGATTTTTTATTGAACGGTTAGGCTCTCGGTGTTTGGCCCGGGCCAAGCACCTGTCGCCTGACGGTTAAATCCGGAAAGGATTTAACCTTACATCATGCCGCCCATTCCACCCATGCCGCCCATATCGGGCATGCCGCCACCGGCGCCTTCTTTGGCGGGCTTGTCGGCAACCATGGCTTCTGTGGTGATCAAAAGACCAGCAATTGAAGCCGCATCTTCCAATGCAGTCCGCACAACCTTGGCCGGATCAATCACGCCAAACTTAAACAGATCGCCGTATTCTTCGGTCTGTGCGTTAAAGCCAAAGGATGCATCATCGCTTTCGCGGATCTTGCCAGCCACAACCGCGCCATCAACACCGGCGTTTTCAGCAATCTGACGCAGCGGAGCTTCAAGCGCCTTGCGCACGATGTTCACCCCATTGTCCTGATCCGAGTTGTCGCCCTTGACGCCCGACAGCTTTTTCGCCGCCTGAATCAAAGCCACGCCACCGCCAACAACAATGCCTTCCTGCACGGCCGCACGGGTCGCGTTCAGGGCATCATCTACGCGGTCTTTGCGCTCTTTCACTTCAACTTCGGTCATGCCGCCAACACGGATCACCGCAACACCGCCTGCCAGCTTGGCAACACGTTCCTGCAGCTTCTCACGGTCGTAATCGGATGTGGTTTCCTCAATCTGCGTGCGGATTTGAGTGACCCGCGCTTCGATTTCGGCTTTTTCACCGGCACCATCAATGATGGTGGTTTCATCCTTGGTGATGTCCACTTTCTTGGCCGAGCCAAGCATCTCCATGGTGACGCTTTCCAGCTTCATCCCCAGATCCTCGGAAATCACCTGACCACCGGTCAAAATGGCAATATCCTGCAGCATCGCCTTACGACGATCACCAAAACCGGGGGCTTTGACAGCGGCAATCTTCAGGCCACCGCGCAGTTTGTTCACCACTAAGGTGGCCAGCGCTTCGCCATCAACATCTTCGGCAATGATCAACAGCGGCTTTTGGCTTTGGATCACCTGCTCAAGCAGCGGCACCATCGGCTGCAGGCTTGAGAGTTTCTTCTCGTGCAGCAGGATCATGCAATCTTCCAGCTCGGCAATCATCTTGTCGCTGTTGGTCACGAAATAGGGGCTGAGGTAACCACGATCAAACTGCATACCTTCGACAACATCGGTCTCGGTTTCCAGACCTTTGTTTTCTTCAACAGTGATCACGCCTTCGTTGCCAACACGCTGCATCGCATCAGCAATCTGCTGACCAATATCAGATTCGCCATTGGCTGAAATTGTCCCGACCTGCGCCACTTCGGCGCTGTCTTTGACTTCGCGTGAGGCGGCTTTGATCGACTCAACAACGTTCTTGGTCGCCAGATCAATACCGCGCTTCAGGTCCATCGGGTTCATGCCAGCGGCAACCGATTTCAGGCCCTCAGCAACAATCGCCTGCGCCAGAATTGTGGCCGTGGTGGTGCCGTCTCCGGCCTCATCATTGGTGCGGCTGGCCACTTCTTTGACCATCTGCGCGCCCATGTTCTCAAACTTGTCTTCAAGCTCGATCTCTTTGGCAACGGTCACGCCGTCTTTGGTGATACGTGGCGCACCAAAAGATTTGTCGATGATCACGTTACGGCCCTTGGGGCCAAGTGTTACCCTGACCGCATCGGCCAGGATATTTACGCCGCGCAGCATTCTGTTGCGGGCATCGGTGTCAAATTTGACGTCCTTGGCAGACATGATGTCTCTCCTTGACTATCTGTTATAAATTAGGGGTTGGAAACGGCTTCAGGCAATAACGCCCAGAATGTCGCTTTCTTTCATGATCAGCAGCTCTTCACCATCAAGGGTGATTTCAGTGCCCGACCATTTACCAAAGAGAACCCGATCACCGGCCTTTACGGCCATCGCGATCAGCTCACCATTGTCCTTGCGCGCGCCTTCGCCACAAGAGACAATTTCGCCCTCGCTGGGCTTTTCCTTGGCGCTGTCAGGAATGATCAGCCCACCGGCTGTTTTTTCGTCGCCTTCAACGCGGCGTACAACGACGCGATCATGTAGCGGATTAAATGCCATCTTCGAGGCTCCTCTAATCTCAAAGTTTCTTATCTGACCCCTCCCCAAAACTCTTGGTGGGGCCGTTAGCACTCACCTAAGTCGAGTGATAACGACGCATAGCTAAGGATGCCAACAAGCGGAGTCAACAACTAAGCCACAATTATTTTATTCGCGCGATTGCCCTGCCCGCCTGGGCCATCTGCGCGGGCACCGATCTGATCGCAGAGCTTAACGCAGTCGAGCGTGCAAACCTTGAAACCCGCGCCCAAAATACCGCCTTCCCGCAGGGCATTTCCTGGCGCGCCCGCAAAGGCAACAGCACGATCACCCTGTTTGGCACCTGCCATTGCCCCCAAAGACAAAGAGCCGCCCTTGAATGCCGGGCAGCGCCTGCCCGTGGGGTGGCGCCGCAACGGATGTAATCTGTCCCTTTATCTTAGCCAAACACATCCCTGCTTCTGAACGAAGTGCTGCCCTCACCAAAGCGCCAGCCCGCCCAAACGGGCAGACGCTGCCCGGCGGCGCGATGCGCCTTGAGTCCGGGCTGAATGGCAAGAACCGCAAACGTCTGCTAAGCGGTGTGAGTTCAACGGGTGGTCGCAACACTTTAGTCTTTTTGGAAAGATGGAGTGTTAGGCATGAAGTATCGTCAGCGTACGTTTTACACCGATCAACAAGCTTTGCTTAGTTTCAGCATGGTTCATTTAAGCGAAATTATTCCACTTCAATTCGGCCATAGCGGCTATGAAATGTTATTTCT
>UOEG01000306.1_pt1 | contig 19307 bp, 19 predicted proteins | sample 1990051 | NCBI WGS metagenome assembly UOEG01 (sample SAMEA4728526, study PRJEB27164) | hydrothermal vent metagenome | biome: marine basaltic hydrothermal vent biome; feature: marine hydrothermal vent; material: mineral | place: Pacific Ocean | collected 2011-06-14/2011-07-23 | depth 1741 m | reverse complement strand
CCCACCGCCGTCAGGTCAATATTGATAAACGCCGTGCATTCCTCGCGGCCATTGCCAAACACCACCGCCTCCAGAATATTGGGAAAAAACTTCAGTTTGTTCTCAACATATTTCGGCGCAAACAGCGCCCCCGACGCCATTTTGCCCACATCTTTGGCCCGGTCGATGATCCGCAAATGCCCGGTATCATCGTCAATAAAGCCCGCGTCGCCAGTGGCCACCCAGCCCTCGGCATCCTTGGTATCCTTGGTGCTGGCCTCATTTTTATAGTAATATTCAAACGTGCCGGGACCGCGATAAAACACCTCGCCACTCTCGGCAATCCGAATCTCAACCCCCGGCGCGGGCACGCCCACGGTATCATTGCGCACCTCGCCGTCAGGCTGCAGGGTGATGAACACGCTCGCCTCAGTCTGGCCATATAGCTGCTTAAGATTGATCCCCAACGAGCGATAAAATTCAAACAATTCCGGGCCAATCGCCTCCCCGGCAGTATAGCCCACCCGCACCCGGCTCAGACCCAGAGTATTTTTCAACGGGCCATAAACCGTGAGATTGCCAATCATGTATTTCAGCCGGTCCCACAGGCCCACAGGTTTGCCATCCAAAATCGCCGGGCCAACTTTGCGCGCATGCGCCATGAAGGTATCAAACAGCCATTTCTTGAGCCGCCCGGCATCCTCCATCCGGATCATCACATTGGTAAGCTGCGTTTCAAACACCCGGGGCGGGGCAAAATAATAGGTCGGGCCAATTTCACGCAGGTCGGTCATCATCGTCTCAGGGCTTTCGGGGCAGTTGACACAAAACCCCGTCCAATAGGCCTGCCCGATCGAGAAAATGAAATCCCCGACCCAGGCCATCGGCAGATACGCCAGCACCTCTTCGCCCGGCCCCAATGTGTCAAACTCCGACGAGGATTTCGACGCCTCAATGATGTTGCGGTTCGACAGCACCACACCCTTGGGTTTGCCGGTGGTGCCCGAAGTGTAAAGCATCACGCAGATACTGTCATAATTCAGCTTGTCACGGCGGGCCTGAAGATCGCTGATAAACTCATCGCGCGCCGCGCGGCCCTGATCCTGAATATGGCTGAACTCATGCAATTTATGGTGGTCATATTTGCGCATCCCGCGCGGGTCGATATAGACCATCTGCTCAAACAGATGCAGGCCATCCTGAATTTCTATAATCTTATCAACCTGTTCCTGATCCTGCACAATGGCAAACCGCGCGCCGCAATGCTCCATCACATAAGCCATCTCATCGGCCGAGGCATCGGGATATAAAGGCACAGGAATCGCCCCGACCGATTGCGCAGCAACTATGGCCCAATAAAAATACGGCCGGTTACGGCCGATGATGGCAACAAAATCGCCCTCGTTCACGCCCAGATTGATCAGCCCCAGCGCCAGCGCCTCAACCTCCACGGCGGTCTTGGCCCAGGTCCAGCTTTGCCAGATGCCATATTCCTTTTCCCGGTAGGCGGGCTTATCCCCGAACCGGTTGGCATTTTGCTGCAAAAGCGCCGGAATGGAGCCAAGCCCCTCCGCCGCCTGTACCGGCTTACCCAAAATATTATCCTCCCGAAATGCCCGGACGACGGGCAACAGCACACGCCCCAGACGGTTCTCTGGCGATTCTCTGATCCCCCAAAGGTGCGCTTTTCATGCTGGAGGTCAACTTTTTCCTGAACATTTCCCAATCCTTACGAATTGTAACAGGGGCATGAAACAGCTTTGCGCGAACGCCAAACAGGTGCTAGCCATAGGCAAAGGACACCCAGATGAGCCCCGGTAAACCCAATCAAAGCGCCATGACAATGGCCGGTCTGAACCTGATCCAGCAGGCGCTGTCGATCTATGACAGGGGCCTTAAACTGGCGGTCTGCAACCGGCGTTTTCAGGAAATGTTCGATCTGCCCGAGCGGCTGATCACTCCGGGCGCGGATTTTGCCGATACCATCCGCTTTCTCGCCGAGCGCGGCGATTACGGCGAGGTGGATGATCTTGAGAGGTTCGTGCGTGCCCGTGTTGAGCAGGCCCGCGCGTTTGAGCCGCATTACATGGAACGCCCCCGCGCCAATGGCCGGATGATCAGCGTCGAAGGCTCGCCCCTGCCCGAAGGCGGCTGGGTCACGGTCTATACCGACATCACCCACACCAAACGCCAGGAAAGCCTGTTGCAGGCGCGATCAGACGAGCTTGCCGATCAGTTGCAAACCTATTCCGAGGAACTCTCGGCCACCAACCGCGCCCTTGAGGCCACGATAACTGCGCTGGAAGAGGCCAAGCGACAGCTTACCGCGTCCGAGGCCCGCACCCGGCTGACCACGGAAATGATGCCGGCCCATATCGCCCATGTCGGCCCCGACCGCTGCTATACCTATTCCAACCGGCGGCTGAGCGCGATCATGCCTGGCAGCGCGCCCGAAATCATCGGCCTTCCAATCAGTGATGCGCTTGAGCCGCAAGCCTACGCCGCCATCAAATCCCGGCTGGATCAGGCGTTTGACGGCAAGGCGTCGGTGTTTGAGTTCACCCACGAGGCCAGCTCGCGCCGCATCCGGGCGGCGTTTACGCCCGACGGCACGCACGATGGAAACCGGGGGGGCGTTTATATCCTGTCGATGGATATCACCGAAGAGGCCCAGACCCGCGCCGCCCTGCAACAAACCAAACGCCGCGAGTTGGCGGCACAATTAACCAGCGGTCTGGCGCATGATTTTTCCAACCTGCTGACGATTATCCTTGGAATGCAATCCAAGCTGCAACGCATGAAACTGCCCGATGACGCGGGCAAACTGATCACCGCCACCCTGGCGGCGGCGCGCCGGGGCGGCGGGATGCTCAACCGCATCGCAGATATGACCGGGCCACGGGCGCACCGCCCCGCGCCGGTTGTGCTGGCGGATTTTCTATCGGAATTTGCCACGCTGGTGCGCGCCACCCTGACCGAGCGCACGGTGTTCGACATCAACAACCTGACCACGCAATCCACCCTGATGCTGGATGCCGGAATGCTACAGGATTCGCTGCTCAATCTGGTGCTGAACGCGCGCGATGCCTGTGGCGCTGCGGGGCAGATCACCCTGACAGTGCAAACCGTGCAAAACACCTGGATTGAGTTTGCCGTCAGCGATACCGGCACCGGCTTTAGCGCCCCCGCCCTCAGCCACGGGTTTGATCCGTTTTTCACCACCAAAGGCGGCGAAGGCTCGGGCCTGGGCCTGAGCATGGCCTATAATATGACCACATTGGCGGGCGGGCGGATGACGCTGGCCAATACCCGAAGCGGCGCGCGTGTGGCTTTGCGCCTGCCGCTGCGGGCGGCAGATGCGGCCACCGAGCCGGGCCTGATCCTGCTGGTCGAAGACAGCCCCGATTTGCGTAGCACCATCCGCGACATGCTGCGCGGCGCGGGCCATATGGTGGTTGAGGCCGCCAGTGTTGATGAGGCCTTGGCGCTGTTGCCGCAACTGCCCGAAATATCCATGCTGCTGTCGGACATCACCCTTGAGGGCGACAAATCCGGGCTTGATCTGCTCCGGGCCTTGCCCAAAGATCACTATCCGGCCTATCTGATGACATCGCTGCCGCCCGACAATCCGTTGCATCAGGCCGCAGGCCATTTGGCCCCAGTCCTGCGTAAGCCATTTTCGGCGGCTGAACTACACGCTTTCCTGCATAATGGACCAACCCCATGACCGCGCCTTTAGTAACTATTCTGGATGATGAACCGGCCATCCGCACCATGCTGGCCGATGCGCTGGAAGAGGCCGGGTTTCGCACGCTGACATTCGCCCGCGCCACCGAATTTGAGGCGTCGCTGAAATCCATCACGCCGGATGTCTGTCTGGTGGATCTGTCACTGCCGGATCGCGACGGGCTGACTTTGGTGCACCGTTTGGCGCTGGAGCAAGGCGCCACTGTGATCATCATCTCGGGCCGCGCGCAGGTGCAGGACAAGGTGACAGGGCTTGAACTGGGGGCCGATGATTACATCATCAAACCGTTTGACCCCGCCGAGGTGGTGGCCCGCGTGCGTGCCCGCCTGCGCAGTAACACCCCAACGGCGCACCCCCATGACAGGGCCAAATTCAACGGCTGGACCGCGCATTTTGACCGCTACATGCTGGAGGATGAAACCGGCGCGGAAACCGCCTTTTCCCATGCCGAGGGCGAGGTGCTGCGGCTGTTTCTCGACCGCCCCAAACGGCTGATCTCGCGCGAGGCGATGCAAGAGGCCCTGGGCGGGGCGGCTGTGGAAAGCTTTGATCGCGCGATGGATGTGCGCATCTCGCGCTTACGCACCAAACTGCGCGAAGACCCGAAAAACCCCCGCCTGATCAAAACCATCTATGGCGCGGGCTATATCTTTTTGGGGGATGTCAGTTGGGGATAGCAGTATTCGTATCCAACAAGCCACAAATCATCGCTTTGCGGGCAAGCCGGAATTCGGGTGGCGCGAGGCAGGCATAAATCAAAGATACCTCCGAATAAGCGGGGGTTTTGAAAAAATGTCAGCCCCCGACCGGGTGGGGGCTGAATGCTTCATCGGTCACAATCGCAACATTCATGAAAACACGCAGTGTTGCAACAAATTGCACCGCCAGCAAAAGCCCCCGCCGTGGGGCGGGCGGGGGCTGACATTTTTTCAAAATGCCGGGACGTGCCTTGTTCAATGGTTCCATAATAATAGCCGCCCGTCTTTAATCTGTTTTGTCCGATCACAATTTGGGTCTATCTTGGTCAGGTATTTCCCAAGGGTCGTCGAGTTGCACTGGCACATATCGCTCGCCATCATGATCTGCTTTGGGCAAAAAAGTCACCAGCGCCACTTCAAGTGCGTATCCTTTATTGTTGACATGCTGCTGCCTGAAGTTACCAAAATAGGTCAGATATCCTAAGCCTTCCAATTCGCAACACAGTTCTGCAATGCTAACGGAATATTCGAGCCGTTGCGAGTGCGTGCTGATCTCCCAAATATCCTCTAGATCAGTGATCCACTCAGAGATGGCAGCAGATATTTGCAACGCATCATCCTGCTCGATAGCAGATGCGTCCAACATGCCTCCGTGCCACTCTCGATTGCGGGAATAGAAATCATTCGCCGTCCTTATCGGTGAGGTGGGCACGAGGGTTGTCTTGCGCAGTGAACGAGTAAGCTCCTTTTCAAGTCGTTCCTCTTGCTCGGGCGTTGGTTTGGAAAACACTGACACGTCGAAGCCTACCGCTCGGGCGATGCTCCGCAGGGTCTGCTCCTGAGGAGTGTGTCGGCCGCTTTCCACCTTCTCAATAGTACGTGCACTCAACCCTGCCGAATCTGCAAGGTTCTCTTGCGTCCATCCAAGAATTTCCCGGATGTACCTGCATCGGCCTGCGATATATTCTGCATTTCTTTCCATTGTATTCATCGTATCCATAAGATCACTCCATTTCACCAATGGAAAGATCATTGCACAGTGATTATCATGTGTCCCCGAACGCAACCCGAACGCATGTTTAGTCGACCTCTCCATCTCGCGCGGCAGCCGGTAACGGCTGACAAGCACCTGCCCCAAGGCTAAGCTCATCCCAAACCAATAACGAAGAGGCGCGAAAAGTGGCGGAAATCATTCTTGTACGACACGGACAGGCCAATTACACCGCCAATTCCGAGGCCGATTATGACAGGCTCTCAGAGCTGGGCCAGCAACAGGCCCGCTGGCTCGGCGCACATCTCACCACCACCAATCCGCATTTCGACCGGGTGATCACCGGCACATTGATCCGCCAGATCAACACCGCCCGCGCCATGGGCTATGACCGGGCCGAGCAGGATACCGCCTTGAACGAATTGCCATATTTCGCCCTCGCCCAAGCCCTGGAGGCGCAATTCAACGTGCCCGCGCCACAAGACGCAAGGGATTTTGCCGCCCACCTGCCTGCCGTCATCGACCATTGGGCGCAAGGCAAACTCACCGGCGTGCCGGAAACATTTGAGGCCTTCACAGCCCGCGTCACCAACCTGATTGACACGCTTTGCAGCCACTCAGGCCGCATCCTTCTGGTCACCTCCGGCGGCGTTATCGGCATGATCATGCGCCACGCTCTGGGTCTCCACAACGGAGCCACCTCAAAAATGATGTTACAGATCATCAACAGCTCTTTGCACCGGCTGGAATACGTGCATGATCAGTTGATGGTCGCCGGGTTCAACGCCACGCCCCACCTTGACAGCCCCGACCGCGCCTATGCAAAAACCCATGTCTGATACTTTATAAGGACCCGCCCGATGAAGCTTTATTACGCGCCGCAAACCATCTCAATCGCCGTGGCCATCGCCCTCCATGAGGCCGGGGTTGAGTATACCCCGGTGATGCTCAACTTTCCCACCGGCGAGCAGGGCAAACCGGATTACTTAGCCATCAACCCCAAAGGCCGGGTGCCCGCGATTGTCACCCAACAGGGCATTCTCACCGAAACCGGCGCGTTGCTGGATTATGTCGCGGCGCTTGCGCCCAAGGCCAGTCTGGTGCCGGATGATCCGTTCAAAGCCGCGCAAATGCGCGCCGTGATGTATTATCTGGCCAGCACCATGCATGTGAATCACGCCCATAGAGTACGCGGCCAACGCTGGGCGGATCAGCAAAGCTCATTTGATGACATGGCGCAGAAAACCCCACAAACCATGACCGAAAGCTGCCGTTTTATTGAGGACCACGCCCTGCAAGGCCCCTATGTGATGGGCGATGAAATAACCCTGGCGGATTGCTATCTGTTTATTGTCAGCACATGGCTTGAGGGCGACGGTGTTGACCTTGATGCCTTCCCTAAAATCACCGGTTTTCGCGAGTTGATGAACAGTCGCGCTTCGGTGATCACCGCGCGCGAAATGGGTATGCTTTGAAAGGATAGTCATGACACATCTGTGGGTCCGGGCTGAGCAGCGCCCGAATGAAGAGCGCGTGGGGCTAACACCCGATGGGGCCGCTGCATTGATCAAAGCAGGCCTCACCGTGACGGTGGAAGAAAGCCACGCGCGCGCCATTGGCATTGAGGGCTATCGCGACGCCGGGTGCACCATCGCGCCCGAATATAGCTGGCCCGACGCGCCACGGGATGCCATCATCTTTGGTCTCAAGGAACTACCCGAGGACGGCACCCCCCTGCCGCACCGCCACATCATGTTTGGCCATGCCTTCAAGGGCCAGCATTCCGGGCGCGCCCTGCTTGAGCACTTCAGGGCCGGGGGTGGCACGCTTTATGATCTGGAATATCTGGTGGATGAGAACGCCCGCCGCGTTGCCGCATTTGGCTATTGGGCGGGCTATGCCGGGGCGGCGGTCTCGCTGAAATGCTGGGCCGCGCAACAGCGGCGGCAAATCTGCGGCGCGGTCGCAACTTACCAAGGCAAAGACGCATTGCTGGCGGATTTGAAAGCCGATCTTGATACAGCCCGCCCCACCGCAATCGTCATCGGTGCCTTGGGCCGGGTCGGCAGCGGCGCCTCGGACCTTTGCGAGGCGCTTGGCGTAACAGTCACCAAATGGGACATGGCTGAGACCGCCAGCGGCGGGCCGTTCCCTGAAATCCTGACCCATGACATTTTCATCAACTGCATCCTCGCCCGTCCCGGCACGCCGGTGTTTGTGCCCAAATCCGCCCTGACGGCCAACCGGCAACTCTCGGTCATCGGCGATGTCGCCTGTGACCCTGACAGTGATTATAACCCGGTGCCGATTTATGATGCCGCCACCAGTTGGGCCGCACCCGCCACCCGCGTTCACGGCAATCCGCCGCTTGATGTGATGGCGATAGACAACCTGCCCTCGCTTTTACCGGTCGAGGCGTCCGAGGATTTCGCCAAGCAGCTCTTGCCCTCGCTGTTAAGTCTGGGCACTCTGGACGCGGGCGTCTGGGGCCGGGCCAAAGCCACGTTTGATGACAACATGAAAGGGATATGAGCATGACAATCCATTGGTGTGGCACTGGCCTGTCGGCCATCCCCGGCCTGCGCCGCCTGATCGAGGCGGGCCATGATGTGACCGTGTGGAACCGCAGCGTTGACAAGGCCCAGGCGGCGGTGGGCGATCTGACCCAAAATATTCAGGCGTTTGACGCGGATACCCTTGCGGGCAACGTGAAGCCCGGCGATGTTGTGGTCTCGATGCTGCCCGGTGACTGGCATGTGCCTTTAGCTGAGATGTGCCTTGAAAAGGGGGCCAATTTTGTCAGCTCATCTTATATTTCGCCGGAAATGCAGGCGCTGAATGAGCAGGCATTGGAGCGCGGCGTGGCGCTGGTGAATGAGGTCGGGCTTGACCCCGGCATTGATCACCTGATGGCGCATCATCTGGTGGCGAACTACCGCGCCTCCACCGCATATGACGCGCAAAATGACCTCTCTTTCACCTCCTATTGCGGCGGCATCCCGGCCCGGCCCAACGCATTCCGCTATAAATTCAGTTGGTCGCCTTTGGGGGTGCTCAAGGCTCTGCGCGCACCCTCGCGCTCGATCCGGCATTATACCGAGCTGAATGTCACCCGGCCGTGGGACGCGATCAGCAGCTATATCGCGCCGCTGCCCGCCCCGGAAAGTTTTGAGGTCTACCCCAACCGTGACAGCCTGCCCTTCATGGCCGATTACCAGTTTGATCCGGCGTGGAAAATCAAAGAGTTTGTCCGTGGCACCCTGCGCCTCAATGGCTGGGCCGAGGCGTGGAAAGATGTGTTTGCCGAGATCGAAACCTTAGAGGGTCCGTCAGGCGAGGCGCGCCTCATCGAGATGTCTGATCAGTTCTGGGATGAAAACGCCTATGATGAGGGGGAACCCGACCGGGTGGTGCTTTTTGTCTCTCTCAAGGCCGAAAAAGACGGGCGGGCGGTGTGGCACAAAACCTACGCCCTGGACGCCCAAGGCGATATGCGCGGCACGGCAATGGCGCGTCTTGTGTCGGTTCCGGTGTCGCTGACTGTTGAGGCGGTGATAAACCGCGAAATCCCCGTAGGCGTCACCGCCGCACCACATGATCCAAAACTGGTTGAACGTTTCCTGGACGAGATCGACAAACTGGCACAATATTTACAGGTGATTGATCATATGTAACAGAACGGTGGCGGCGAAGGGCTGGATGATCCCGGCGCGCCGGATATATGTATACTACCGATAATCCCGCAAGCAAACACATATGGAGATACAAATGCCCGCTATCATGATTGCCCTGAATACTATTAACCGGGAAAACCCCGAAGCCTTAGCAGCCTATGCCGATGGGGCGATGCCCCTTATCAAAGCCGCAGGCGGCAAACTTGCCGGGCGCTATGTTTATGAAGAGACAATCGTTGGGGGCGGCTTTCCCGATGTTGTATTTACGGTTGAATTTCCCTCGGCTCAGATCATCAAAGATTTGTTTAACAGTGAGGCTTATCAGGCCCTGATACCGCATCGCAACAAGGCGTTTACATCCTTCAATGTTTGCATTTGCAATGCGCCGTGATCGGCATACACTCTGTATCTGACATGACAAACCACGCGACACCAGCCGATACCCTCGCCTGCGTGACCGATCTGCGGCAAGAGCTTGAGCGCCGCTCGCCACTTGATAACCAAGGCTATGCCGGGCGTCTTGGGATCAACCGCTGCAAAGCCCGGCAGCCATTGACGCGCATGTGTTTTGGGGTGCCGACGGTGATGATGACAATTACCGGCCGCAAGATCGTCTCGGTTGAGGATGAAACTTATGAGCTAAGCCCCGGTGATATGCTGATGCTGCCCGAGGCGGTGGATTTTGATGTTGAAAACATACCCGACCCGGCGCTGGGGCGGTATCTTGGGCTGGCGATCCGGTTTGATACGCAAACCCTGTCGATCTTTCGTGATCTTTATGGCGATCAGTTTGATAACTGGGATCTGACGCCGCGCTGGCATGTGACCGGCAGTGCCAAAACCATCGCCGCCACGGCAAGCTGGATTTCATGGATCAGACGGTTCTCAACCGATCAAACCCAGGTGCGCCACCGGATGATTGAACTGATGCTGCTATTTGCCGAACAGGGCGTTGCCGGCAATCTGATCTTTCAGCTCAGCAACAGTTGGCGGTTGCGCGTTAAACAACTTTTTGAGCTGGACCCCGCCCGCACATGGCGGATTAAGGATATCTGCCAAAGGCTGAGCGTCAGCGAAAGCACCCTGCGGCGGCACCTCAAAGATGAAGACATCGGGTTTCGTGAATTGCTGGAAGAAGTGCGGCTTGAACACGGAATGGCATTGGTGATGTCCACCGATATGCTGATCAGCCAGATATCATTCAGCAGTGGCTATCAATCCCAATCCAGATTTTCCGAGCGCTTCAAAAAACGCTTTTCCATGAGCCCGGTTGAGTTACGGAATTCGCGCAAGGCCCCCGGCGGGGATGGCAAAGTGGTGCCGCTTGGTCTGGCCGTTTCAGGCGATTAACCGGACGATTGCGCATAGCCAAACAGGGCCAATTCGGCCTTGGTGTATTTGAGATATTTTTCACGGGAGGAAGAATTATGACGATCGGTTATCAAATTACGGGAAACGGGCCTGTGCGGCTGCTTATGCTGCATGGCTGGCTTAGCGATCAGGGCATATATGATGGGATTATGCCATGGTTTGACCCCGCGAAATACACCGTGGCGCGGATGGATTACCGTGGCTACGGGCGGTCGCGGGGTATGAAGGGCGATTATTCCATTGCCGAAATAGCCAAAGATGCGCTTGGGCTTGCCGACAGTCTGGGCTGGAATTCTTTCCATGTGCTTGGGCACTCGATGGGCGGAATGGTTGTGCAAAAGATGGCCCTGATGGCCCCAGACAAGGTTATTTCCGGTATCGCTGTCGCCCCGGTGCCTGCGTCCGGGTTTGAGATGGATGACGGCACCCGCGAATTTTTTGAATCCTCCGCCGATGACGATGCGGCCCTGACAGAAATATTTAACATTCTGACCGGACAGCGCCATGCTCCGGCAGTGCTTGAGGCCCTGACCCGGTCCGCCCGCAGCGCCACAACCCGCGCGGCTTATCTGGGGTATCTCACGGCCTGGACGCAGACCGATTTTGCGGCCGATGTGGCACAAATCAAAATGCCGGTTACAGTCATCGCAGGGGCAAAAGACGGTGCCCTCGGGCCGGAGGTTATGGAAAACAGCTATATGAAACAGCTTGGCAATTCCCGCCTGAAAATTATTGATGCCGCCGGGCATTATCCCATGCTGGAAACACCGCCGGAATTCTTTAGCCTGATAGAGGCAGGTCTGTAATAAAACTCTTCAATGTCTACAAACCACTCACGGTAAACTTCTGGGGGTTTCAGCCACCTCTTACCAGATCATCCTCATCATCCGAGGCAGAAAGCCCCAGTTCCTCAAGGCCGTTCTCAAGGTGATCCGACAAATGCGGCGTGCCCAGCAGGTAATCCGCCGTTGGTGTGGTTGCCTCCTGACGCGCGGTGGCCTTGGCCTCGGCCAGTTCATCGCGGGCAAAACTGTCACGCCCGATCCACATCACCGCCACAAGGCTGACCTGCTCATCTTCGCTCAGGCAATCTATGAAGGCGCGCAGCTCGCCCTCGGCGCGGTCAAGTTCGCGCGCCATGAGGATGATCTGCGCGATCTTATAGGTGGTAATATCAAGCATGTTTTTCTCTCCTGTCAGCGCGGGTCTGGTAACACTGTGATCCCTACCGGGGCCATCCGTCTTTGATCTTGCGCAAACGGGCGGGCCGCTAACTGCGCTGTGCTATCTTAATATCTTGCCATCGGGCCATTCCAGCGTGTGATTAAGCGTAATTTTCTGCACCTCCCCGGCGGGCAGATCAAAATCCCATTGCAGCACGCCGCGCTGGCCATCCACATCCTGCGTATCTGGCCGGGGCCGCGCGCCCCATGAAATTTCAAGGTCTTCCTGTTCCGAAAACGGCACCCGGTCAATCAACTCAATCGCCCAAGGCTCACCCGTCAGGTTTTCCACCTCGATCAGCACTTCCTCGGACAGCTCACTGGATTTTGAGATCAGCCCCCGGTCGCCTTCATTGCGGTTTAAAACCGTGCGGCTCAGTTGCAGCCCCTCAATCGGGCCAAATCCCAGGTCCGCCTCGCCCCCCGCCGGGATCAGGCCAAGCTGGCTCTGCCCGATATAGCGGCCATCCATATACAGCATCATCTGCCCCGGCAGGATCAGCTCGCCCATATCATTGCGAAGCTGCGCGATAAGATAGGCAGTGCCATCCATCAGCGGCACGGCGCGGGCGACAACATCCGCCTTGGTCGAGAGCGTGCCTAAAGCAATCCGCAGATTATCCGCGTTTGAGGCAATAGTAACCGGCTCGGGGTAGCTATAGGTCACCGCCAACCCGTCAAATTCCGCACTGGCCATGGCATCCGCCTCCATCAGCGCGGGCATGACGGCCCCGTTCATTTCCAACACCGCACCAAGGCTTTGCACGACGCGGCGTTTATCAGGCTGCACCGGGTCTTCGATCCAACGTTGCCACGGGCCGATCTCACCCGGCGCGGTGCGCTCAGAGGGGCGCACGGTGGACAGTGTGAGCGCCACATCCGTCCAGTTTTCGCCGCTGCTTTGCGCCACAAACGCGCCGCGCTCGATGTCCAGCGCGCCCGAAGCCCGGTCCAGTTTCACGTCATAAATCGGTTGCCATTCAGCGCCCCAGATATTGTAGGTAATGGTCAAGGCCCCCTCAATCGCCTGCGGCCCCGATACGGAAACCACCAGCATCGCGCGGGCCTCAACCTCAGGCACCAGCGCCTTCAGCGCCTGTCGTGCCTGATCCAGATCCTCGCGCAGGTCCTTCAAATCACGTTCGGCCGCATCGGCCCTGAGGCGCGCGTTTTGCCCGGCTTTTATCGCCGTCAACGTCTCATCACCAATCATACCCACAAGATCGCGCAGCGCCGCCACGCCCAGTTGTTCGATGCCGTCGCCCTCGCCCAGCTTTTGCAAGAATGCCACCCGCGCGGCGGCGGCCTCATCCTCCAGGCGGATCGCCTCAACCCCGGCCCGCCCATCTCGCAGGGCTTGTTCCAGTTGTTCAACCTTGGCCTCGGCAGCCTTGATCGCCGCATCTGTATCATCCCCGCGCGGTGGCACAAAATCATTGCGCACGGTGACGCTGCCCATGGCGGCCCCCGTTACCGATACCCGCACCGAATCTAACGGGGTGTCGCGCGGCAGGTCGGTCAGGATCAGGTCATGCTGTCCGGCGGGGGCGCTAAACGGCACCTCCCGGATGATTGTGGCCCCGCTTGGGTATAGGGTAACGGCGGTGACATCGCTGCTCAGGGCAATGTCATCGGCCATCGCGATATAGGGGATAAAAGCCAGAATAATGGGTAAAATGCGCATCAATGGTACTCCTCGTAATTACCCCTGAAATATCCCTGTCTATGATGGTAATAGCAAGCTCTCAGGTTTTGAATGTGCGACATACTGCTTGGCGGCTGGCGGGGGGCACTCTTACGCCCGGTTATTTTTGCCGCCTGAGCCAGCTGATAAAGGCCCGCGCGCAGGGGCGCAAAATGCCCGGGTGTGTCACGATGAAATAGCCGCTGTTGCCCTCGTCGCGAAACAAAAGGCGCAGCCGCCCCGCCGCCACATCCGCCGCGACCGACGACATCGCCGTCAGGATAACCCCCTGCCCGGCGCGTGCCCCGTCCAGCATCAGGTTGCCCGGCACCTCGGTCACGCTTTTGCCCCGGCCCTTTGAGACCCCATGACTGCGCAACCAATCTTCGGTCTGATTTGTGTCAATCTCTTTCAGCCACGGATACTCCCGCAGATCACTGGCCTTGGTGAACGGCCTGTCGCCCACCAGCTCGGGGGCCGCGACAACAACCATATTTGTCGGCACCAGCATTTCCGCCTCAAGCCCCGGCCATGCACCCGCGCCAAAGCGCAGCCCCAGATCAATGCCGCCCGGCTCGGGGTTGGTCAGTTGGGTTGAGGGGTTGATCATCAGGTCAATGCCCGGGTGGCGTTTGGTGAAATCACCCAGCCGGGGCATCAGCCAGCTGGTGGCAAATGATTGCGTCGTGGACACCTGTAAGGGCCGATCCGCATCGGCGCCGGTCAGGGCCTCGCAAATGCGGGCAATCCCGGCAAACCCACCGGTGACCGCATCGGCCAGTTGCCTGCCCGCATGGGTCAGGTGCAACTGCCGGGCGCTGCGATCCACCAGCGGCACGCCAAGATGCGCCTCAAGCGCCTTGATTTGCTGGCTGATGGCGGCGTGGCTGACATTCAGTTTTGCCCCGGCGGCAGCGGTTGATCCGGCCTCGGCCAGCGCCGCGAAGGCCCGAAGCGATGTGAGGGGCGGCAGGGATAACCAATCCATATGTAAGTTTACCTAACATGTCAGAATATTTCCTGAGTCGCATATTGGCAGATTTTTTCCCATATTCAAAGGATGAAACAGCAATATGAAAGGAAACACTATGCTGAGTATCCTCGCAAATTCTTACCTGACAGCCACGCGCAGCACGACGTATAACCACTGGGGGCGTCACACCCGCTATGACACGCGCCGCTCGGCCGGGATTGAAGCGCAAAAGACAGGATGGCCGCGTGATTGATCCCTATATTGCACGCCCGCAACAGCCGCGTGCCAGCAAACCCTGGCCGTGGCGCGGCGGCAGGTGGGCGGCCCCTCAGCCCCTTGCGGGACGGCCTCGCGAAGCGCGCACGTCAGGGCGCGATGAGCGCTTTCGCTTGACAGGCAGGCCCTGAATGGGGGTAAAAGTGGCACCGGCCCTCCAGGAAACGCGCGAACAGGACGGAAGGCCAGTGCCGGACCCATGGACGATTGCACGCCCGTGGGTTTTCTTTGTCAGCCAGGCAGCGCTTATTCGCCGCCGCCCAACTGATGAACATATGCCGCCACAGCGCGAATCTGCGCCTCGGACAGGCGATCAGACCAGGCGGGCATCACCCCAAAGCGGCTGTTGGTGATGGTCTGTTTGACGGTGTCAATATCACCGCCATAAAGCCAGATCGCATCCGCCAGATTGGGCGCGCCAAACTCACGGTCGCCGGTGCCGCTATCTGCGTGGCAGGCCGCGCAATTATCCGCGAACACTTCCCTACCCGCTACCGCCATTTCGGCGTCAGGCGCAGCGCCGGAAAGTGAGATCACATAATTCGCCGCCTGCTCAATCTCTTCGGGTTCCAGAATGCCACCAAAGGCGGGCATCTGGGAAAAGCGGGTATCCTCATCAGCCTCATAGCGGACACCGTTGTTGATGGTGGTGTACACCGCTTCAATATCACCGCCCCAAAGCCAGTCATTATCCAGCAGATTGGGATAGCCCTTAGCCCCCGCCGCACCCGAGCCATGGCATTGTGCGCACCAGGTCCGGAACACCGCAGCCCCGGCGGATTTGGCATATCCCGCCAATTCCGGATCCGCGTTGATCGCCGTCAGATCAGCCGATGCCAGCTTAGCATTGACCGCCTGATTGGCGGCTTCGGCTTTGGCAATATCTGCCGCAACATCGCCGCGTGTTGACCAGCCGAGCAAGCCCGGAGTAGCCGACCGAAGGCCTGGCCAGGCCGGATAGGCGATGGAATAGAGCACCGCCCAGATGATGCAGGCATAAAGCGTCCACAGCCACCAGCGCGGCAATGGGTTGTTAAACTCTTCAATCCCATCCCAGACGTGGCCCGTTGTGCTGGGATCGTCATTCGCTTCTTGATCCTGTTTTTTTGGTTTCTTAGCCATTTTAGGTCAGGTCTCCTTGGCATTGCCCGCGGTATTATTCACTGAATCATTCACTGGCGCGGGTTTGTCTTCATTGCGAAAGGGGATGCCTGCGGGGTTTTCGTAGGTTTTTGTGGCACCCGGGCGGAACACCCAGATGACGACGCCAAAAAAGAACCCGGACAACAGCAGCAAAAGCCATCTGTCAGCAAAGGCTACAAGCATGTTATAGGTATCCATGTTTTTACTCCCTCCCTCTCAACGGCTGGCATCAGGTATGAAGGTTGAAAAATCAACCAACGTGCCCAGCATTTGCAGATATGCAATCAATGCGTCCATCTCGGATATGCCCGCAGCACCATCAAAATTGCGCACCTGAGCTTTGGGATACCGTGCCAGCAGCCCATCAAAATCACTATCTGGATCCGCTTGAGCCGCAAAATCCGCCAGTGCGGTTTCAATCATCTCATCGCTATAGGGCACACCCACAAAACGATGGGTTTTCATCAGGTCCTGAACGTATTTCCCATCAATCAGCGTGTTCGTGAGAAAGCCGTATTTCGGCATCACCGAGGCGGGCACAACCGATTGCGGATCGCTCAGATGATCCACATGCCATTCATCCGAATAGCGCCCGCCAACCCGTGCCAGATCAGGCCCGGTGCGCTTTGATCCCCATTGAAACGGGTGGTCATATTTACTTTCGGCGGCCAGACTGTAAGGGCCGTACCGCTCAACCTCATCGCGCAGCGTGCGGATCATTTGTGAGTGGCAGACATAACAACCCTCGCGGATGTAAATATCGCGCCCGGTCAGCTCAAGCGGCGAATAGGGCCGCATGCCTTCCACATCCTCAATGGTGTTTTCCAGCCAGAAAAGCGGTGCGATCTGCACCAGCCCGCCAATGGCCACCACCAGAAAGGCAAAAACCGCCAGCAGGGTGACATTGCGTTCAAGAATGTAATGTTTGTCAAGAAGTGCCATTTATCTGTCCCTTCCTATTATTCTGCCGGGACAGCGGAATTGACATCGGCAATTGCCGGGCTCCGCTTGACGGTCATGAAAAGATTATAGCACATGACAAGCGCACCAGCGAGATACATCACCCCACCTAGTGCCCGCACCACATACATCGGAAATTTGGCCGCAACAGTATCGGCAAACGAATTCACCAAAAATCCGTTAGCATCCACTTCGCGCCACATCAGCCCTTCCATGATACCGGTCACCCACATCGACGAGATGTAGAGGATGATACCAATGGTCGCCAACCAGAAATGCCAGCTTACCAGACTCAGGGAATACAGCCGCTCCCGGTTCCACAGTTTTGGCACCAGAAAGTAAAGCGCGCCAAAAGTGATCATCCCGTTCCAGCCCAGCGCGCCGGAATGCACATGGCCAATGGTCCAGTCGGTATAGTGCGACAGTGAATTCACCGCCCGGATTGACATCATCGGCCCTTCAAAGGTCGACATGCCGTAAAACCCGATTGAGATCACCATCATCCGCATGATCGGGTCGGTTCTGAGCTTGTCCCAGGCCCCCGACAGCGTCATCAGCCCGTTGATCATGCCGCCCCATGACGGCATCCACAGCACGATGGAAAACACCATCCCAAGGGTCGTCACCCAATCGGGCAGCGCAGTATAGTGTAAATGGTGCGGACCGGCCCAGATATAAAGGAAAATCAGCGCCCAGAAATGGATAATGCTGAGCTTATAGCTGTAAACCGGGCGCTCGGCCTGTTTGGGCACGAAATAATACATCATGCCCAGAAAACCAGCCGTCAGGAAAAAGCCCACGGCGTTGTGGCCATACCACCATTGCACCATGGCATCCTGCACGCCCGAGAACACCTGCACCGATTTTGACCCAAAGATCGACACCGGAACGCTGAGGTTGTTGAACACATGCAGCATTGCCACGGTGATGATGAATGACAGATAAAACCAGTTGGCCACATAGATATGCGGCTCTTTGCGCCTTACCAGCGTGCCGATAAACACCGCCAGATAGGTCAGCCAGATAATCGTCAGCCAAATATCGACATACCATTCCGGCTCGGCGTATTCTTTGGATTGGGTGGCCCCCAGCAAATACCCCGAAGCCGCCAGCACGATGAAAAGCTGATAGCCCCAGAACACGAACCATGCGGCATTGCCGCCCCAGAGGCGCGCCGCACTTGTGCGCTGCACCACATAAAACGAGGTGGCGATCAGGGCGTTACCACCAAAGGCAAAGATCACGGCCGATGTATGCAATGGCCTGAGCCTGCCAAAATTGGCATAACCCTGAGCCCATTCAAAATTAAGCCCCGGAAAGGCCAGTTGAAAGGCGATGAACGTGCCCGCAAGAAAGCCGACAATCGCCCAAAAACAGGTGGCAATCACCCCGGCGCGGACAACACCATCGAGGTATTCGCCGGATAAATCCAGCTTCAGAACCGGCTCATCGGTCTGGCGCAGCGTCCATACGAAAGCCGCAAATGCCGCCAGCGCGATGGTCAGCGCATTTACCATATAAGCCGCATCGCGGGCGAAATTAGCGGCAATCAATGCAAAAAGCGTAATCAGCCCAAACGCGATCAGCTTGAAATAGTTTGTCATGGTTGGTTCCCTCGTCAGCACACGCTTAGATCTTGCATGATTCGATCATAGTCACACAAGCACGTAAAGATTTTTTATAGCCTTGTGTTATTATGCCTCATCTTTCTTTGATCTGTATCAATAAATGCCCTTCGCGCTTCGGGTTTGATACGGATCAATATAAGAACTCCTCATTTGGGTATTCTGTACCCTGTCAGCTATCATAAAAGGGCCCGAGAGATGACCTATAATTGCTTGTTTTCCGTTCTCACCGATGCGGCATTGGCCAGCCACACCCTTGAGCACGCCGTTGCGATGGCCAAAGCCCATGATGCGCACTTGGATGTTTTGTGCCTTGGGGTCGACCGCTCTCAGGCGGGGTATTATTATACCGGGGCCAGTGCGATTGTGCTGCAAGAAACCATCACCCGCGCCCATTCTGAGGCGCAGGCGGTTGAGACCATCGTTAAAAACACCCTTGAAGGCAGCAGTATCCGCTGGAGTTCGGACAGCGGCGTGGCACAGTTGGCCGATCTTGGCCGGCATGTGGCGGCGCGGGCGCGGTTCTCGGATATGGTGATCGTGCCGCAGCCTTACGGCGAAAGCCGGGGGGCCGAGTTGGAGTCCGCCGCCGAGGCGGCGATGTTTGAAGGCCACACCCCCACCCTGATCGTGCCGGAAAACGCCGCCCCCTGCCCTGCGCCCAAATGCGTTCTGATCGGCTGGAATGAAAGCATCGAGGCGCTGAGTGCGGTGCGCGCCGCGATGCCGATGCTGCGGGCGGCGGATGTTGTGCATGTGGTGGTGGTTGATCCGCCTTCTCACGGCCCGCACCGGTCTGATCCCGGCGGGAGGCTGTCGCAATATCTGGCGCGCCACGGCGTGACGGCAGAAATTGATGTGCTGTCCAAGACATTGCCACGGGTGGCGGATGTGCTGCTGCGTCAGGCCCGCGATATTGATGCCGATATGATTGTGATGGGCGCTTACGGCCATTCGCGCTT
>UOEG01000287.1_pt1 | contig 19863 bp, 19 predicted proteins | sample 1990051 | NCBI WGS metagenome assembly UOEG01 (sample SAMEA4728526, study PRJEB27164) | hydrothermal vent metagenome | biome: marine basaltic hydrothermal vent biome; feature: marine hydrothermal vent; material: mineral | place: Pacific Ocean | collected 2011-06-14/2011-07-23 | depth 1741 m | reverse complement strand
CCCGACGTTGAAATCTGCGCCAAGGCTTTCAAGATGGGCCTGAATGTTTGAGCTGTCGGGGATCAGCCTGTCGCCTGCCCTCAGCACCGGCAGGCGACCATAGGGCATTTTTGCCGGGTTGGACATATATTCGGGCTGCCAGTCCTGCCCTGACATGTGCAGCAAACACATGGCCTTGAGGCAAAACGGGCTAAAGCTGGGTTGATCAGAATTTCCGGGGAAGGTAAGCAGAGTAAGCACGGGGTGGGTTTCCTTGACTATGAATTTTGCCCGTTCTTACCAATCCGTACTGTCAATCTTTGTCAGTATGTTGGGGGGCGCGGCCACACCCCCCAACTTACCTCAGCTTGCCACTTTGTAGGCTGCAAAGGCCGCGTCAACCTCGGTTCCGGCAAGGTGATTGACGTAGTTTGAGTAGGTTTTGCAGGCGATGGCCTGCACGATACCCAACGAATGCTGCACGGTGAACCCGGCGGCAAGGAAGCTGTCAACCTCAGCCTGATCCGGCAGGCCGCGCTTTTCCGTCATGATCCGGGCGAATGTGGCCAGCGCGTTCAGCCGCGCATCGGGCAGTGCGGTGCCTGCGCGCAGGGCCGCAAGGCTATCGGCTGGCACGCCCGACATTTTATCGGCGATCATCGAATGCGCCGCCGTGCAATAGGTGCAGCCGTTGACACGGCTGATGCTGAGGAAAACGGTTTCCTGCTCGGCCGGGGTAAAGCCTGCGTCGGCGCGAAAACTTTGATAAGACGCCATATAGCCGGTCAAAACGCCCGGAAGCGCGCCCATAAACCCATACATATTGGGGATAAAGCCCAGTTTAGCCTTGGTGGCGTTGAGAATTTCAGCAACCTCAGGCGGGGCTGTTTCAGGGGTGGCCGGGGTGATGTCGAGCAATGCAGTACGTGTCATGGGTTGTCCTTTTCATTTACAGAATGATCATTTCATATATTGCCAAATCAACACTTACAAGCTATTTCAGAACAATGAGTTCAAATAGTTGTGATAGCCGCCGCTTATCAAAGCCACGGGGGCGGCCCCGTGGCTTTGATGAGACCCTTGCCATAGAGGCCGCGATGCGGGTTTTCTGGGCGCAGGGCTATGCGGCAGCGTCGGTCGATACACTGAGCCGGGCGATGCATGTGCCGCGCGCCAGCCTTTATCAGATGTTTGGCGATAAAGAGGGGCTGTTTCTGGCGGCGATCCGGCATTACCGCGATGTCAGCTTTGCCCCGGTGATGCAGCTTCTGACCGGCGGCAAAACCCTGCGCGATGATCTGACGGCTTTCTTCAATGGCCTGATTGAGTTTGCCACCCGTGATGCGCAAACGCCGGGCTGCCTGATTGCCTGTGTGCTGGCGGATGCGGCGGGCGATGATGCAAAGATGCGCGATGAACTGACGCAAAAGTTTGACCATGTGGAGCGGGCCTTGTCCGACCGGGTGGCGCAGGCGCAGGCGCGCGGCGAGATCCCGGCCAATCCCGCCGCAAATGATCTGGGCCTGATGCTGGCGGCAACCGCCCGGGGCCTGATGGTGCGGGCGCGCACAGGTTGTCCGGCAAGTGATTTATACCCTGCCGTCACGGCGACGGTTGATCTGGTCGCCCAAAAACCGCATTGATTGCTGACATTTCCTGTCAGGACATGCGAGGATACTCAGACCATGACCCGCACCCATCGCCTGTTCCAACTGATGCAAAGCCTGCGTGAGGCCCCCCCGCCCGCCACGGCGCGAGATCTGGCGCAAATGCTTGAGGTCACCCCGCGCACGATTTACCGCGATATTGATACGCTGCGCAGTCTTGGCGCGGTGATCGATGGCGCGGCGGGGTTTGGCTATACCCTGATCGAAGACGCAGCCATGCCGCCCCTGAGCTTTAGCAATGATGAGCTTGAGGCGCTGGTGCTGGGCCTGCGCGAGGTCGGACAGGTGGGCGATCCGGCGCTGATACAGGCGGCGCAATCGGCCTTAAGCAAACTGCGCGCGCGGCTGCCTGCGGCTCAGGCGCACCGGTTGCAACATGCGGTGCTGACCGCGCGGCGGTTTGCCCCCCTGCCCGAGCCAGGGATTGATGTAACCGTGCTCAGACAGGCCACATGGGACGAGCGCACCATCCGGTTTGATTATTGCGATGTGGACGCCCGTGAGACCCAACGTAGCGTTGATCCGCTGTCAATTATTTACATGCAGGCGTCGCATTGCCTGCTGGCGTTTTGCCATCTGCGTGATGATTTCCGGGCCTTTCGGCTGGACCGGATGCGGACGCTGGAAATAACCGACGCCTCATTCAGGCCCCGCCGGGTGCCGATGCTGCGTGATTACTGGGCGCAAATGCAGGCCAAAGGGGCCTCATGAGCAATTCCTCGCAGGGATGTGTTTTGATACCTTCCGGTTTAATGGTATTCACGCTAAGATGGGTAAAAACCATTGTAAAAATCATTGAGGAAAAGAGCAGGCAATGTATACCCGTTTACTTCTGATCGCTGCTTTGGGCGGATTATTTGGAATACCCGCGCTGGCGTCCCCGGTTGAGACTTCGCTCAAACCACAGCTCAGGCCTGAGCATCTGAAATCGGTGGATATGTCATCAGTGCTCAGCGCGGTCCCCCAACGCAAGATACGACCGATGCTGCGCCCTTCAGCTCAATCCGCTGGCCAGGATCAGGCCAATGCGGAATTGCTGCAACTCGCTTCCGTAAACCCTGAATTTGAGCGCTGGATCAAAAATTTCAAACCACGCGCACTTTCCGCCGGAATCAAGGGCGGAGTGTTTGATCAGGCGTTTCGCGGGGTGAAATATAATACCGACGTGATCGCAAAAGACCGTCACCAATCGGAATTCACCCGGCAAATCTGGGACTATCTGGATAGCGCTGCCTCACCGGTGCGGGTGGAGAACGGCCAAAAAGCGCTGAGCCGATACGGGGATACCTTGCGCCGGATTGAACAGAAATACGGCGTTGATAAGGAAATTGTCACGGCAATTTGGGGCATGGAAAGCACCTATGGCACGCGCCGGGGCACCATGCCTTTGATTGAATCGCTGGCGACGCTGGCCTATGACGGGCGGCGCGGAAAGTTCTTTGAAGGACAGTTGATTGCGGCGCTCAAGATCATTCAGTCGGGCGATGTGGCCCCAAGCAACATGACCGGAAGCTGGGCCGGGGCGATGGGCCATACGCAGTTTATTCCCACCTCATATCTGGCTTATGCGGTGGATTTCACCGGCGATGGCAAACGCGATATATGGTCGGATGATCCGACGGATGCTTTGGCCTCAACCGCCGCCTATCTGGCGCGGTTCGGCTGGACAAAGGGGCAGCCCTGGGGCGTGGAAGTGCGCCTGCCCAAAGATTTCAACCATGCGTTGGCGAAGCGCTCTGATAAGAGATCCCCGGCGGCATGGGCCACCCTTGGGGTAAGGGATATTTATGGCAAGCCGGTAAAGAATTATGGCAAGGCGTCAATCCTGTTGCCTGCAGGCGCTGCGGGGGCCGCGTTTATGATCTTTGATAATTTCGCGGTGATCGAGCGATACAACAAGGCCGATGCCTATGTGATCGGAGTGGGGCATCTGGCAGACCGGCTGAAGGGCGGGCCTGCGATACAGGCAAGCTGGCCACGCGGCTATAAGCCGTTGACCTTTGAGCAACGCAAAGAAATGCAGCGTCGCCTGCAAAGCAAGGGTTTTGCGCTTGAGAAAATCGACGGTATCATTGGCCCCAATACGACCAATGCCATCCGCGCCTATCAAAAATCTGTGGGGGTAACGTCTGATGGGTTTCCCAGCCAGGATTTGCTTAAACTGTTGAAACAGCGGTGAGGGCGGGCGCAATCCTTTAGGATTTGCCATAGGTGGGTTGCACCCACCCTACACATTGAATTAAGGTTTATCGCCAATCTCACCGCTGAGGATATATTTACGGTCGGTTTTTGTAACCGGCTTGATTACCAATGTCCCAATCCCGCGTTTATCGGCAAACTGACCGGTGCCCGAGACCAGCTCCCAAACGCCATAATCATGCAGTTGCGGCTTTTCTTCACCTTTGGTGAATACCGCCCGAACCGTCCATTTCAGATAGGCCACATCGCCGTTTTCCGCTGTCATCTCAAGATAGCCCTGAGGATCAGCGTCAAAGGGTGGGTTGATGTCGTGCCAGCCTTGTTCAACCACGGATGTCCCCGCCAACAGGCCCGAGCCGGTGGCATTGCCGGTCCGGCGCACCATCAGGACAAAACGCTTTGAGCCATCCTTGAAATCCATCCGGATCTGATCGGTGGGGGTCATCACTGCTTCGATGTTGACAGGTTCAGCCATCGCAGAACCCGCCAATAATGAAAGCGCCACAGCCAGCGCTGCAGTTTTAATTCGGAATGGTTTCATGAATTTTACCCTTATGAATGTGTGCCAGGTTGACGGCCAGAATGCCGTATTACCTTTGAGTCACAAGACACAATGGTGTGATGATCTGAAACCTGCGCCTAATACTCTTCGGACGTACATTCGCCCCCCTGAAAACAGGCCGCTGCTTTTTCGCGGATGGCCTCGGATGGCCTGGAAAATCCATAGCCACCGCAGGGATCAAGCACCAGCGTGTATCCGTCAACCGTGCGCTCAAGGAAGGCAAGATAGGGCACGCCGGATGCGGGCTTTGCACACCAGGGGCCAAAGCATTTGGCGTTGAGTGTGATCGGCTTGTCAAAATCTGTGTTAAATCCGTCCAACGTCAGGGATTTACCGCTTACTCGTGCCGGGATCAGCGTGTTATTCGGTGTATCCATCTGATTGTTATAATCGACGATGGGAAGTTTACCTTCATCAAAACTGAGCTGGCCATACACTACAATATAGGTTTCCTCTGCCTCAGCGGCCTGCTTATACGTGCGCGCAACATCGGGTGCGAGACAAGATAGTGCAAGAGCGGGACCTGCGACAAGCGACAGGGCAATGGTGGTTAATAATGCAGTCCGGGTCATAACAAACCTCTGAATTCCTCTAATACGCGCTTGTAAACAGCACGTTTGAAGCTGACGATATTAGCAATCAACTGATCCGGCGGCTGCCATTGCCAGCGGGAAAACTCAGGGTGTTCGGTGATGATATTCACATCATCATCAGCCCCCTTGAAACGTAGCAAAAACCACTTCTGCTGTTGCCCGCGATAGCGGCCCTTCCATAGGCGCGGCACCAGATCATGCGGCAGATCATACGCCGCCCATTGCGCGGATTCGGCCTCAACATCAACCAGATCAGCGGGTATTCCGGTCTCTTCCCACAATTCACGCAGCACAGCATCCCTTGGGGCCTCGCCCGGGTCCACACCGCCCTGCGGCATCTGCCAGGCCGGGGTTGGATTGTCGATCCGCTGGCCCACAAACACATGGCCCGCTGGATTGACCAGCATGATACCAACACAAGGCCGATAGGGTAGCTTTTCAATTTCCTCAGGGGTCATCTGATCCTCTGATATATTTATCCGTATGGCCCGGCGGGTGCTACCGCGCGGCAGTCACGTAAGGGACTGATGAGCACCCCACCCACAGCCCTATTTCGCCCCCTCCAGCGCTGCCAGACCCTTGAGAACGTCGATGGCATAAGCCAGTTGAAAATCATCCTCGCGCAGCTTGGCGGCTTCTTCGGCAGCGGCGCGGTCCTCTTTGATCTGGCGAATTTCATCCTCAGACAGGCTGTCATTGTTCAGGCTACCCCGCAGATCAGCCTCAAACCGGCCCGCGCGTGGTTTATCCCCTGTATCCTCTTCACTCGCGGCTTTGCGTCGCGGCTGTTCAACAATAATGTCCGGCGACACACCCAGATTTTGAATCGAGCGCCCTGACGGTGTGTAATACCGCGCGGTGGTCAGGCGCATGGCACCGTCGCCCCGAAGCGGCATCACCGTCTGAACTGATCCCTTGCCAAAGCTTTTGGTGCCCACAACGATCGCCCGGCGATGATCTTTCAGCGCTCCGGCCACGATCTCGGACGCACTGGCCGAGCCACCATTGATCAGCACGACCATCGGCTTGCCCCCGGCCAGATCGCCGGCGGTGGCATTAAAACGGTCGCCATCAGCGGGGTTGCGCCCGCGTGTGCTGACAATCTCACCTTCCTCAAGGAAGGCATCCGACACCATGATGGCCTGATTAAGCAGGCCACCAGGGTTGTTGCGCAGATCCAGCACGATGCCATTGACCTTGTCGGCCCCCCCGGCCTCTTCGATCTGTTCAGCCAGACCGCTTTTGAGGTTCTTATAAGTCTGATCATTGAAGGTGGTCACCCGCAGCACAACCGTCTGCTGTTCGGTGCGCGCACGCACGGCGGTCAGTTTGATGGTGTCGCGGATGATGGTCACATCAAACGGCTCTGGCTCGCCCTCACGGGCAATGGTGATCACAATCTCTGATCCCACCGGGCCGCGCATCAGGTCAACCGCATCATTCAAAGTCAGGCCCAGCACGCTTTCACCGTCCACCTGGGTGATGAAATCGCCCGATTCAATCCCGGCAGCATCGGCAGGGGTGCCGTCCATCGGTGAGACAACTTTGACAAAGCCATCTTCCTGCGTCACCTCAATGCCAAGCCCGCCAAATTCGCCACGGGTTTGTACGCGCATATCCTGGGCGTCATTCGGGGACAGATAACTGGAATGCGGATCAAGCGAGGTCAGCATGCCATTGATCGCCGCTTCAATCAGATCAGCCTCATCCACTTCCTCAACATACTGGTTGCGGATGCGTTCAAATATATCGCCAAAAAGGTCAAGCTGTTCATATACATTGGTGGTGCTTGCCGTCTCCTGCGCCAATAGTGGTGCGGCAACCTGCGTTGTCACAATGATACCTGTTAATGTCCCGGCTGCCGCCGCCATCAGGAATTTTTTCATGTTTTATTCACCCTTGTCAGTCTTGAACCACAGCTCCGGATCCACCGGAGAATTATCTTGTCTCACCTCTATATAGAGGGTTTTGGCCTTTGCGGTAGTTGTCTCTTGCACAGTTTGCAATAAATCAGCGCCCGATTGCCCGTCAATTCCGCCCATCAGGCCCACCGGGCTACCGCCGGGCAAAACCTCGCCCGCCTGACCATAGACCACATCCAGCCCGGCCAAAACCAGTAAAATACCGGACTGCGGCTCTAGTATGATAACATTTCCGTAATCCAGCAGTGGCCCGCTATAGCGCAGGGTGGCGGCGGCGGGGGTTGTGACCAGCGCGTAGGGGGCTGTGACCATGACAATACCGGGCCGGATAATGCCGGCGGCATCGGCTTCACCTGCACGGTGCAGGATGCGGCCCTGAACCGGCAGCGGCAAATCGCCCTTGCGCCCTTCAATGCCGGGCAGGCTGCCGGGGGCCTCATCAATGGCAATATCGGATAACCCCGCAGCAAAATCCGTCAGAGTTTCAGTCGAGGCAATCAACAGCGCTGTTTTAACCGGGTCTTCGGTGAAGCGCCGGGGCAGGTCTTTGCGTTCAGATATGGCCTGACTTAGCTCAGTCCGGGCATTTTGCGCGCCGCTCAGCCCGCCTTGCAGGGTGTTCGCCGCATTTTGCCGCACCTCGCGTAAGGCACTGACTTCGAGCAGTATTTCGCGAAGGTCAGCCGCCTGCGCATTCAGGGCTGGCGTGACCTCGGCCATGATCATGCCCGACCGTGCCGTGCCCATCGGGCCTGCGGGATGCAGCAGCAGAACCGGCGAGGGGGCGCTGTCCATTGACATCAAGACGCCCAGAAGCTGAGAAATTTCCGACTCGCGCGATTGCAGATCGCCTGCCAGGGTTTGCTCTCGGATCGCAACCTGACGCAGCCCGATCCGCAAGGCGCGCAGCCCGTCTTCATAGGCCAGAATGGTCTCAGACAATGCTTTCACCCGGTTGCGGGCGGTTTCGGCCTGACTAAGCTGAAGCGCCGCCTGATCAAGCCGCGCCGCCGCAGCCCGTGCCGCTGCCGCAGGGTCCTCCTGCGCCCAGGTACTGCCCGCAATCAATACGAATATGAGCGCCGCCACCAGCCTCATGTGATCAGACTTTTGCCGGTCATCTCATCCGGCTGGGGCAGGCCCATCAGTTGCAGTAAAGTCGGGGCAAGATCGGCCAATCGCCCGTTTTTCAGGCGCGCCCCCTCAGGCCCGCCAAGCAGTATCACCGGCACCGGGTTCAGCGTATGCGCCGTATGCGGCTTGCCGGTGTCGGGGTGGACCATCACCTCACAGTTGCCATGATCGGCGGTCACGATCATCGCCCCCCCGGCTTTCTTCAACGCTGTAACGACCCGGCCCAGACCCTGATCCACCGCCTCACAGGCGACCATGACCGCTTGCAGATCGCCGGTATGGCCAACCATATCGGGATTGGCGTAATTCGCCACGATCAGATCATAGCCATCTTCAATCGCAGTCACGAAATGATCGGTCACCTCGGCGGCTGACATCTCGGGTTGCAAATCATAGGTGGCCACTTTCGGTGAGGGTGCCATATAGCGATCCTCGCCTTTTTCCGGCTCTTCCCGGCCACCGTTGAGGAAAAACGTGACATGCGGATATTTCTCGGTTTCCGCCAGATGGAATTGTTTGAGCCCGTGTTCTGCCACCCAGTGCCCAAGGGTGTTTTCAGGAATGTCATTGGGGAAAATGCAATCCATATAGCTGTCATGGCGCGAGGAATAACTGGTAAATCCGCTGACAATGGCAAAATCAGGCCGCTTTCCCGTCTCGAACGCTTCAAAGTCAGGATCGGCCAGTGCCGCCAAAATTTCACGCGCCCGGTCAGCGCGGAAGTTGAGGCACAAAATGCCGTCGCCATCACGCATTCCGGCATAATCGCCCAGCACACGGGGCTTGATAAACTCATCCATCTGCCCGTCTGCACTCGCGTCTATAATCGCCTGTGCGGCTGTAGCAGCCGAAAAGCCACGGGCGCGGGCCATCGCCTGATAGGCCATCTCAACCCGGTCCCAGCGATTATCGCGGTCCATGGCGTAATACCGCCCTGAAAGAGTGGCAACAAAGGCCCCCTTGGGCAGCGCTGCACATAACTTATCAAGATAGAGCTTTGCCGAAACCTGTGCCACATCGCGACCATCGGTAAAGGCGTGAATGGCCACGGGGATGTCTTTTGCGACCAGCGTTTCAGCGGTGGCAATCATATGATTAATATGCGAATGCACCCCGCCATCTGACAGCACTCCCAACAGATGCGCCGTGCCGCCTGATGCCTTCATTGATTGGATGAAACGCTCAATGCCCGGCAGGCTGGGGAAGTTGCCATTTTTAATGGTATTGTCGATACGGCACAAGTCCATCTCGATGATCCGCCCGGCCCCAATATTCATATGTCCCACTTCCGAATTCCCCATCTGCCCTTCTGGCAGGCCCACATCCGGGCCATGGGTGATCAGCGTCGCGTGGGGGCAGGTGGCCATGAGGTGATCAAAGACCGGTGTATGGGCCAGCACAGGCGCATTGGCGGTTGAGGTATTGGAAAGGCCCCAGCCATCAAGAATGCACAAGACAACGGGTTTGGGTGTGGTCATAGTGGCTCCTGCTTGATTGCTTGCCTTTTAGCGGGTTGCGTGATGGGGGGAAAGCAGATTTCACCGGGGGTGTCTTTGGCAATCTGGCAGGCCACAAATCTTTTAAAAAAGATTTGGCAAAAGTTTTTTGAAAACTTTTGTGGCCAGTCCAATACGCAATGATCAGGCCCGGTGATATGGCCCACCGGACAGGATTGTCGCAGCGCGGTAAAGCTGTTCGGCCAGCATCACCCGTGCCAGTATATGCGGCCAAACCATTTGACCAAATGACAGGCTGAAATCCGACCGGCGGCGCAATTCCGGAGCCAGGCCATCAGCGCCACCAATGATAAAAGTCAGGTCACTCTGGCCCTGATCCCGCCAGTCGCCAAGACGCTTTGCAAACGCAGGAGAGCTGAGAAGCGTGCCGCGCTCATCAAGGGCAATGACCACCGCAGCTTTGGGCAAGGTACGCTCCAGCAAAGCTGCTTCAGCCGACATACCGCCGCCTTTGCGGTCTTCCACCTCAACCATAGATGCCGGGCCAAGCCCAATAGCACGGCCTGTCCGCTCAAAGCGGGTCAGGTAATCATCAATCAATTCCCGCTCAGGTCCGGCGCGCAGCCGGCCCACGGCGCAGATTGCAATCCGCATTCAGCCCTCAGAGGCCGCCGCCTTACCGGCTGGCAGCCACATTTTTTCAAGCTGGTAAAACTCACGCACTTCGGGCCGGAAGATATGTACGATCACATCACCGGTATCAACCAGCACCCAATCGCCGGCATCCTCGCCCTCAATTTTGCATGGGCGGTTAAGCTCGTGTTTCAGCCGATCCACCAGCTTTTGCGCCAGCGCCGTTACCTGCCGGGTGGAACGCCCCGAGCAGATCACCATATAGTCGCCAATCGATGATTTGCTGCGCAGATCAATCTGCACGATGTCTTCGGCTTTATCTTCGGTCAGTGAGGAAAGGATACGCGCCAGCAGTGCGTCGCTGTTTGCGTGCTCTGATGAAGCCATTACAGGCCCCTCAGTATCAGCGGCAGAGGCCGCGTGGGTCGTGAAAGACAGGGCATTACACTCCTTTGTTGCGCACCATAAGCCCCGGTGCCGGGCATATCTTTAAGCTAACAAGTACCCCGTTACATTTCAATGAATGCCTTTGATTTTTGGCGGGGTTTTATATTCATGTTGCGTTAAACACGTCATTTAACCAATGGCAATAACAGTTATGTGAAAATTAAAAAGGGCGTTATAGTAAAGGAAAACCAAAAGTACGGAGGGAAAAACGTGTTCAAAAGCTTCTTTGGGGGGGCGCTAAACCTGATTGTTCTTCTCGCCATGATGCCGGGCATGGCTTTGGCTCAGGGCAAAGATATATGGGCCTATCAAAGCCCAGGCGATGCGTATTATTTTGAGGGGTTTGAATCCGCCGCCATTTTGCAATCAAACAATACCGTTGCCGTCCTTGCTTTCCCCAAGGGGGGCACCACCATGAATGCGCATGTCGGATTTTTTGCTGATGGATTTATCGCTTCGATCAAATCCTCATTAATTGACGCTGATGGTACAATCAGATCGGTTGTTGTTGATGGGGGTAATCTCAAACGCGGCGAGCTGAATGAAAATGGTTTTGTATCATATCATTATATTCTGAGCAAAAACGATGTGCCCTTGTTTCAACATGCCAGTATCTGGCGGATAGAGACCCCCAGGCAAACCATCAACTATTCGCTTAAGGGCTCGCGCCTGGCGCTCGACCGGGTTCTGGCCGAGCAAAAGCTTTATGATACCGAAAAACTGCTGGAATGAGGCAATACCCGGGCAAATGATTTGTCAGGCCCCGGATGATCCGCCATCGTTTTTTACTTCTTCCTCAAATAATCGCACTTCACGCTGCGGGAAAGGGATTGAGATGCCGTGTTCTTTGAAGGCATCCCACAGCGCCAGATAGACATTGCCCCGGATATTGGTCAGCCCTCCGGTGGGATCGGTGATCCAGAAACGCAGGATATAATCCACGCTGCTGTCGCCAAATCCGACGATATGACAGACCGGAGCCTTGAATCTCAGTACCCGATCAACCGCTTTGGTGGCTTCAATGGCAACTTTGCGCACATGATGCGGATCACAGCCGTAGGAGGTGCCGAAATGAATATCCAGCCGGACAAGATCATTGGAATGTGACCAATTAACCACCTGATTGGTGATCAGATCCTCATTGGGAATAAGGTATTCCCTGCCGTCGCGGGTGACCACCGAAACATAGCGCGCACCCAAGGAATTGATCCAGCCGAAGGTCTCGCCCAGCGATATGACATCTCCGGGTTTAATGGATTTATCCATCAGGATGATGATGCCGCTGACAAGGTTAGACACCACCTTTTGCAAGCCAAAGCCAAGGCCCACGCCGATGGCCCCGGACAGCACCGCCAGCCCGGTCAGGTCCACCCCAACCGTGCGCAGCCCGATGAAAAACGCGGCCCCATACAGCACAACCTGCAAAAATTTAACCACCAAAACCTGCATCGAGGGCGATATTTCGGGGTTTTTGCGGATCTTTGAGGCGGTGGTTGTTGACACAAATCGCGCTACGGTGAACAGCACGCCAATCACAACGATGCTTTGCAGCACCAGCCATAAAGACAGGCGCGTGGCCCCCATCTCAAGTGCTGCACTATCGAGCAGGCTTTGGGCCTCACCGGTCAGGCCCAGCACAATCAGCGTGACCCAGATCCATCCGGCAGACCGCACCACAGAACGGATAAAACCATTGCTGATCAACCGGCTCATAATCGTGATCACCAGCCATGCCAGCGCCAGATTTGCGACGATTCCGATCAGATAAGAGCGGCTTGGCCATGTGGTCATCCGCATGATCCAAAGCGTCGGCCATATGAGCATCACAAAGAAAATAAGCCTGATCCGGCGATGCGCCAGAACCGCGAACCGCATCCGCCATTTGGGCCAGCCTTCGCGCGCATGCAGCCAGTTATGCAACCGTGGTGCAAGCATATACGCCAGACAAAACGCGGCGATGATAAGGCCCAGAATGATTGCCACCTGATAGGCATTCCACGGCCGCATCAGCCCGGTTGCGAAGTCCAGCGCCCGGCCCCACAGGCTCAGCGCAATATCCTGCGCGCCTTCGGGGGCTTCCACCGGTATTGTTTCCAGACCTTCCATTGAAATCAGCCTTGCATGTGGGGCGCGATTGGGCAAGCCTTGCCAGGGGTGATTTGCCCCAAAATAACTGAGGCCAAAAATGACCACTGCCCTGATTACCCATCCTGATTGCCTTGCGCATGTCATGCCCCAAGGCCACCCCGAACAAGTGGCGCGGCTTGAACATATTCTGGCAGCCCTTGAGGGTAGGAACCTTCTGCGGTCAGATGCGCCGCTGGTGGCAGAGGATGATCTGCTGCGCGTGCATCCCAAGGCGCATATTGAGGCGATCCGCGCCGCCGCCCCGGATCACGGATTTGCGGCGCTGGATGGCGATACCTTCATGTCGCCGGGCACATTGCAGGCGGCCCACCGCGCGGCGGGGGCAGGCACCTGCGCGGTTGATCTGGTGTTAAGCGGTGAGGCGAATAATGCCTTTATCGCCTGCCGCCCGCCGGGGCATCACGCTGAGGCGGCGCAGGCGATGGGGTTTTGCCTCTATGGCACCGTGGCGATTGCCGCCAAATATGCGCTGGATCATCATGGGCTGTCGCGCGTGGCGGTGGTTGATTTTGATGTGCATCACGGCAATGGCACGCAGGATTTGCTTGAGAATGACGCGCGCATCCTGTTTTGCTCCAGCCACCAGATGCCGCTTTTCCCCGGCACCGGGGCCGCGCATGAGACCGGCGCGCATGGAAATGTGCTGAATGTGCCCTTGGCGGATGGCACTGGCAGCGCTGAGTTCCGGCGGCTCTGGGAAAATCTGATCCTGCCTGCAGTTGATGGGTTTGCGCCTGAGTTGATTATTGTTTCCGCCGGGTTTGATGCCCACCGCGCTGATCCATTGGCCGGGATCAACCTTGAGACGGCTGATTTTGCCTGGATCACCGGTAAAATCTGTGACTTGGCGGATAAGCATTGTCAGGGCCGGGTGATCTCAAACCTTGAGGGCGGCTATGATCTTGAGGCGCTGAGCAAAAGTGTTTCCGCACATGTGGATGAACTGATCAAGCGGGAAGCCCTCTGATCAGCACACCCTTTTGCAAAAAATGTCAGCCCCCGCCCGGGTGGGGGCAAGAACGCGGGTCCAGCATCGCGGGACATCGCAAAACTTTCTGCGTTTTCAATAATGTGCAACGGCGCAAAAGCCCCCGCCGTGGGGCGGGCCCACTCGGTGATTGTAAACAATCACCTGTCGGCAATGGAGTGCTGACATTTTTTGCAAAAATGCCAAAGGGGTCTCTATCTGTAGTTGAAATTTGACCAATAGGTCAAAAAAATATAGCCGGGGCGGGATTTTTCGGCTATCTTTCCGCCACGCCCCGGCGCAGCTTTGCATCATGCTGCACGGGATTCGGGGGAAATGATAATTACAATTCGACAGGAATTTAAACCAACTGGGAGGAAAATAATATGAAACTATTCGGAGTAATGACACGCAGGGTGGCGATGGCCGCAATGTTGTCTGTTGGGCTGCTGGGGGCCACTGGCGCGTCAGCGGGCGAAAAGATCAAAGTGGCGGGGATTTTCACCCTGCCGGTAGAACAGCAATGGATTGGCCGCATTCACAAGGCGCTCAATGCTGCGGCTGAGCGTGGCGATATTGAATATGTCTATTCGGAAAACGTCGCCAACACCGATTACGAGCGGGTGATGCGCGAATATGCCGAACAAGGCGTGCAGCTGGTCGTTGGTGAGGTGTTTGGCCTTGAACGCGCGGCGCGCAAAGTGGCCAAGGATTATCCTGATACGGCCTTCCTGATGGGCTCGTCCTTTGAGCCGCAGGCGCCGAATTTCTCGGTGTTTGACAACTGGATTCATGAGCCGAGTTATCTCAGCGGTATGGTCGCCGGAGCGGCCACCGAAAGCAACGTGATCGGCATGGTCGGCGGCTATGCCATTCCGGAAGTGAACCGGTTGATGAATTCCTTCATGGACGGCGCACTTGAGGTTAACCCTGATGTCAAATTTCTCGTGACCTTTATTGACAGCTGGTACGATCCGCCAAAAGCCAAGGAAAGTGCCTTTGCGATGATGGATGCGGGTGCTGACATCATGTATGCTGAACGTTTTGGCGTCTCGGATGCGGCGGTAGAGCGCGGAGCCAAAGCCATTGGCAACGTGATTGATACTTCGGGGGATTATCCCGGTACTATCATGGCCTCAGCACTTTGGCATATGGAACCCACGATTGATAAGGCCATTGCCGCAATTAAGGATGGCACCTATAAGCCCGAAGATTATGGCCAATACAGCTATATGAAATATGGTGGTGGCTCGCTTGTGGTTGACGGATCACTGGTTCCGGCGGATGTGCTCAAAAAGGTCAAAGCCCGCGAAGCCGCGATCATGGATGGCAGTTTCACCGTCAAGGTGAACAATGAACCCCCGGTTTCCAGCAACTGACCGGAGAGGGCCGGGCATAAGCCCGGCCTACTTTACCCATGACCCAACAAAAAATCCTGTCGCTGAACCGCCTGTCTAAGCGGTTTGGCACGGTTGTCGCCAATGATGCCGTTGATCTTGACCTCTATAAGGGCGAGGTTCTGGCGCTTCTGGGTGAAAACGGTGCCGGTAAAACCACACTCATGAACATGCTGTTTGGTCATTACCTGCCCGATAGCGGCTCAATCGACGTGGCCGGTGAGGACGGCGTGATGCAGCCCCTCGCGCTGGGCCATCCGCAGGCCGCGCTGGCAGCCGGGATCGGCATGGTGCATCAGCATTTCACATTGGCCGAGAACCTGAGTGCCTTGGATAACATCCTGCTTGGCTCGGAAAAGCTGTTTTCCCTGCGCCGCGACCGCGCCGGGCTGCGGGCCAAGGTTGAGGGCATTATGCAGCGCTCGGGCCTCACCGCACCGCTGGATGAGCTGGTGGGCAAACTCTCGGTGGGCGAGCGTCAGCGGGTTGAGATCCTCAAGGCGCTGTTTCGTGACGCCCGCATTCTGGTGCTGGACGAGCCGACAGCGGTCTTGACCCCGCAAGAGGCCGATACATTATTCGAAAACATCGGGATGATGACCAAAGACGGGCTTTCGGTGATTTTCATCTCGCATAAACTGCGCGAGGTTCTGGCGTTTTCCAACCGTATCGCGGTGTTGCGCCACGGGGTGAAGGTGGGCGAAATGGCCACCGCTGACGCCGATCAAAAGGCCATCGCGCGGATGATGGTGGGGGCCGATACGCCCGAGACCCCGCGCGGGGCCATCGCCCCCGGCGCGCCGGTTCTGGAGATGAGGGGCGTCAGCCTCAAAGGCCATTCCACCCGTGATACGTTATCAGACGTGACCCTGACGGTACATGCCAATGAGATTGTTGGCATCGCCGGGGTCTCGGGCAATGGCCAATCGGCGCTGGCGGCGGTGATCTCGGGGATGCGCCCCCCGGATAGTGGCGCAATCACGGTTGAGGGCGTTGACGTGACCCGCGCCGATCCGCTGGCGATGATCAAATCCGGCGTTGGCCGTATCCCCGAGGACCGCCACCATGACGGTATGGTCGGCGCGATGAGCGTGGCCGAGAACATGGTGATCGAGCGGCTTTGGGACGTTGAGTTTCAATCACGCGGGCTGCTTAAACCCGAGGCCATCGCCACCCATGCCGAAAAGCTGAGCAAAGCCTATGACGTGCGCGGCCCCGGGATTGAGGCCAAGGCGCAACTGCTGTCGGGCGGCAATATCCAAAAGCTGATTCTGGCGCGGGTGTTTGAGCAAAATCCAAAGCTGATCCTTGCTAACCAACCGGTGCGCGGTCTTGATATGGGCGCGGCGGAAGAGGTCCGGCGCAGATTGCTGGAGGCCCGTGATAGCGGCGCGGGCGTGCTGCTGATCTCGGAAGATTTAGACGAAATTCTGGGCCTCGCGGATCGCATTCTGGTGATTCACAGCGGCGAAATCCACGAATTAGTGACCCGCGACCGCAGTGAAATTGGCCTGATGATGGCAGGAGAGTCCGCATGATCCGCATTGAACCCCGTGACGCGCCCGGCCGGTTGATGACCCTTGGCGTGCCGGTTCTGTCAGCGGTGATTGCGCTGTTGCTGGCATCCATCCCGCTGCTTTTCGCGGGCGCAAATATCGCCACAGCGTATTACGAAATGGCCAAAGGCGTGTTTGGCTCGGTGTTTTCATTCACCGAAGTGTTAACCCGCGCCACGCCGCTGATCTTTACCGGGCTGGCCGCGACATTGGCATTTCGCGCCAGGCTATGGAACATCGGGGCCGAGGGGCAGCTCTACCTTGGGGCGATGGCCGCCGTGGCCGTGGGCACCGGGCTGTTTGATCTGCCGGGGTTCCTTTTGATGCCCTTGATCATCGCCTTCGGGGCCGCTGCCGGGGCGGCGGGCATGGCTGTGCCTGCGGTGCTGAAAACCCGCTTTGGCGCGGATGAGGTGGTGACCACATTACTGTTGAATTTCATCATCCTGATTTTCGTGCAGATGATGCTTGAGGGCGCGTTAAAAGACCCGATGAGCCTTGGCTGGCCGCAATCCTCGCCGATTTTGGATCAAGGTATGCTGCCGCAACTGATTGCCCGCACACGGGTGCATTCGGGGCTGATCATCGCGCTGGTGGCGGCGGTGGTGGCGCAGTTCATGCTGTCGCGTTCGGTCTGGGGGTTTCAGTTGCGCGCTGTGGGGGAAAACGCCGCTGCCGCGCGCCATGCGGGCATTGGCGTGAACCGGTCGTTGATGAGCGTGGCGCTGATTTCCGGCGCTCTGGCCGGGCTGGCGGGGGTCAGCGAAGTGGCGGGCCTCAAGGGTTACCTTACCGCCGATCTTTCCCCCGGCTTTGGCTATACCGGCATTGTGGTGGCGATGCTGGCGGGGCTGTCGCCCATCGGGGTGGTGGTCTCAGCGCTCTTTATCGCCTCGGTATTTGTTGGCGCGGACAGCATGAGCCGGGCCATGGGGGTCTCAAGTTATCTGGCTGATCTGGTGGTTTCCATGTCGCTTTTATGTGTGCTGATCGGCGGGTTTTTCGCCCGTTACCGCATCACCAGCACCAAGCCGGTGACGGGGGCCACATCATGATCGACATCCTGCAAATCCTGATTTCCGAGAGCTTTTGGACGGCATCATTGCGCATTGCTACGCCGTTGATTTTCGGCGTCCTCGGCGCGCTTTTGTGTGAAAAATCCGGGGTGCTCAATCTGGGCATCGAAGGCATATTCGTGGCCGGAGCGATGTCCGGTTGGATCGCTGTCTGGCTCGGTGCTGGCCTTTGGGGCGGCGTATTGGTGGCCGCCGGTGCGGGCGCGTTCTTTGGCCTGATCCATGCGATTTTGACGGTGCCTTTGGGCCTGTCGCAGCATGTCTCGGGCCTTGGGGTGACGATGTTTGCCACCTCTGTCAGCTATTTCGTCTACCGCACCGCGCTGCCCGATACCACAAGCCCGCCAAGGATCGTGCCGTTTCAGGCGCTGGATATTCCGATCCTGTCTGATCTGCCTTTCATCGGCCCGGTGGTGTTTCAGCAAACCGCGATGACCCTGCTGGCGCTGATCATGGTGGGCGTCGTTTGGTATGTGCTTGAGCGCACGGCACTTGGCGTGGCGATCAAGGCGGTGGGCGATAATCCCGACAGCGTTGATGCGCAGGGGCTATCGGTCTACGGGCTGCGCATCGGCACCATCATGGCCGGCTCGGCCCTTATGGCCCTTGGCGGCGCGTTCCTCACGATGTCGGCGTTCAGTTCGTTCTTTTTTGGCATGGTCAACGGGCGCGGCTGGATTTGCATCGCTTTGGTGATCTTTGCCAGTTGGCGGCCCGGCAAGGCCCTCTTAGGAGCACTTTTATTCGGCGCATTCGACGCCTTTCAGGTGCGCCTGCAAACCGAGGTCGGCGCATTTGTACCCGGTCAGGTGTTCCTGATGGCGCCTTATATCCTATCGATTTTCGCCCTTGTGGTGGCCGCCCGCCGGGCCGATTATCCCCGTGCGCTGCTGGCCCCGTGGTTCAAAGGCCAACGATAGAGGTATCACATGTTTGACCTGATCATCAAAAACGCCAGCCTGCCGGACGGGCGCAAGGGCCTTGATATCGCCTGCGCGGGCGGCAAGATCAAAGCGGTTGAAGCCGGGATCACGGCCGAGGCGGCTGAGGTGATCGACGCGAAAGGCTGGCTTATCTCACCGCCTTTTGTCGATCCGCATTTTCACATGGATGCAACGCTTTCCCTGGGCACACCAAGGATGAATACCTCGGGCACATTGCTGGAGGGCATCGCCCTTTGGGGCGAGCTGAAACCCATTCAAAGCGTGGGTGACATCATTACCCGCGCCCTGCGGTACTGTGATCTGGCGGTGTCGATGGGGTTGGGCGCGATCCGCTCGCATGTGGATGTGTGCGACGACGCGCTCAAGGGTGTGCAAGCCCTGATTGAGGTGCGCCGCCAAGTCGCCCCCTATCTTGATTTGCAACTCGTGGCCTTCCCTCAAGACGGCGTTTTGCGCGACCCCACGGCAATGGCCAACCTGATCCGCGCGCTGGATATGGGCGTCGATGTGGTCGGCGGCATCCCGCATTTTGAGCGCACCATGGCGGATGGGGCCGCGTCCGTCCGGCAGCTCTGCGAGATTGCCGAAAAACGCGGCCTGATGGTGGACATGCATTGCGATGAAAGCGACGATCCCCAAAGCCGCCATGTGGAAACTCTGGCCTATGAGACACAGCGCTTGGGCCTTCAGGGCCGCGTCACCGGCTCGCATCTCACATCGATGCATTCGATGGATAATTACTACGTCTCAAAACTGATCCCGTTGATGGCCGAGGCCGGGCTTCATGCCATTCCCAACCCCCTGATCAACATCATGCTTCAGGGCCGCCATGACACATACCCCAAACGTCGCGGCCAAACCCGTGTGCCCGAGCTGCGCGCGGCGGGCATTACCGTGGGCTTTGGCTCGGATTGCGTGATGGATCCTTGGTATTCACTGGGCCGCGCCGACATGCTGGATGTGGCGGCGATGGGCCTGCATGTGGGGCAATTATCCAGCCGCGCCGATATGGCCTGGTGCTTTGACGCGGTGACGGTGAATTCGGCGCAGATTATGGGGCTTGAGGGCTATGGCATCGCGCCCGGATGCAACGCCAACATGGTGCTTTTGCAGGCGCGTGACCCGATCGAGGCGCTGCGCCTGTGCGCCCACCGGCTGGCCACAATCCGGGGGGGACGGGGG
>UOEG01000051.1_pt1 | contig 20046 bp, 17 predicted proteins | sample 1990051 | NCBI WGS metagenome assembly UOEG01 (sample SAMEA4728526, study PRJEB27164) | hydrothermal vent metagenome | biome: marine basaltic hydrothermal vent biome; feature: marine hydrothermal vent; material: mineral | place: Pacific Ocean | collected 2011-06-14/2011-07-23 | depth 1741 m | reverse complement strand
GATGCACCCAACCAGAAATGGGCGGGCGGCATATCCTGTATCCGGACCAGTGAGGGTTGGCTGTATCCGGCCGTCATCCTTGATCTGTATTCCCGGCGCATCACCGGCCGGGCCCCTCCCATTGATACTGCGTATCGATTGCCGGGCAATGGTCAGCACCCGCATAAAGCGGGAGACCGGAACGTAAACGAGACAGGACCAATTTGCCGCCATGTAACTTCGTAGGTGCCGCTGGATTTCTGCAGTGAGCCGAGTGGATCTGTTGGAATTATCCGAAATACCCCCCCCTCAAACATCAAACGTCGCAAACACTGGCGCGTGATCTGAGGGTTTTTCCCAGCCGCGTGCAGGGCGGTGGATGCGGGACGAATGCGCCGAGTTTGAGATGTCGGATGTGGCCCAGACGTGATCAAGGCGGCGGCCTTTGTCGGCCACATCCCAGTCGTGGGCGCGGTAGCTCCACCAGCTATAAAGCGGCCCCGAGGGGATGTCGGCGCGGGTCACGTCAATCCAGTCGCCTGCGTCTTGGGTTTGGCTCAGGTGTTCAACCTCGATGGGGGTGTGCGAGACGACTTTGAGCAGTTGTTTGTGGCTCCAGACGTCATCTTCGCGCGGTGCGATGTTGAGATCACCCACGAGGATGGATTTTTGCGGGCGCTCCGCATGAAACCAGTCGCGCATCTCGGTCAGGTAGTCGAGTTTCTGGCCGAATTTTTCATTTTTAGTGCGATCGGGAATGTCGCCACCGGCGGGGACATAGAAATTGTGGATGGTGACACCGTTTTCCAGGCGGCCGGCGATGTGGCGGGCATGGCCCAAGCTGGCAAAATCCTGTGCGCCGGTCTCAACGATGGGCAGGCGCGACAGGATGGCGACGCCGTTATAGCCCTTCTGGCCACGCGCGATCATGTATTCATAGCCAAGAGCGGCAAAATCTTCGGTGGGGATTTTATCCACCGGGCTTTTGCATTCCTGCAGACACAGCACATCAGGGCCTTCTTCGGCCAGCAATTTGCAGACCAGAGGCTCGCGCAGGCGCACGGAGTTGATATTCCAGGTGGCAAGGGTGAAGGGCATCGGCGGGGATCCTTTTTAATCGTGCCCGCGACCCTAGGCGCGACAGGTTGCCGGCTCAACCGCTGATTTTGTTTTAGTTAGAGCTACCTTGGGTTTATGCCTGTGACTGGAAGGCCCAAAATGAAACCGCTATGCCTATTGCACCGTTGTAAACGCACCCTCGCGGGATCAGGTTCCGCTGACCGCTCAGTTAAAATTTCTCCAGCCTGATCTCGGCCGAGCGCGCATGCCCTTCCATACCTTCCAGCCGGCTGATTCGGGCGGTGGCGTGGGCCAGATCACGCATCGCGGCGCGACCGGTGCGTTGCCAGGTGACGGTTTTGGTGAATTTCTGCACCGAAAGGCCACCGGTATAGCGCGCCGCCCCGCTTGTGGGCAGCACATGATTGGGGCCAGAGGCCTTGTCGCCAAATGCCACGGTGGTTCCCACGCCCAAAAACAGTGATCCATAGGCCGTCAGCCGCTCTCGCCACCAATTAAGATCATCGGCCTGAATATGCAGGTGCTCGGGCGCGTAACGATCCGACAGCGCGGCCATCTCTTCTGCGGTATCGCACAAGATCACCTCGGCCATCTCCTCCCATGAGGTTTTCGCGGCCTCGGCATTGGTGCCGGGCAATGTCGCAATATATTGCGGCACCAGCTCCAGAACGCTTTGCGCCAGCGCGCGGTCGGTGGTCAGTAATCTGACCGGGCTGTCAGTGCCGTGCTCGGCCTGACCCACCAGATCCCAGGCGACAATCTCGGGGTCAGCGGTGGTATCGGCAATCACCAGACTATCAGACGGCCCGGCAATCATATCAATGCCCACCCGGCCAAAAAGCTGTCGCTTGGCCTCGGCCACAAAGGCATTGCCGGGACCCACCAGAATATCCGCCTGCGGCGCGTCAAACAGCCCATAAGCCATCGCCGCAATCGCCTGCACCCCGCCCAGATTAAGAATTGTATTCGCGCCACAGAGATCCATGGCAAAAATAACCGCATCCGGGATGCCGTTACCCGCGCGCGGCGGTGAGGCGGCAGTGATATGTTTCACCCCGGCCACCTTGGCGGTGGTGATGGTCATCAAAGCGCTGGCAATATGGCTGTAGCGCCCGCCGGGGATGTAACACCCGGCCGCATTCACCGGAATTTGCCTTTGCCCGGCCCAATGACCGGGCAGCAGCTCAATCTCGCAATCGCTGAGTGTGGCTTTTTGCGCTTCGGCAAAGCGCTCAATGTTGTTTTGGGCAAAGCGAATATCGGCCTGCAATTCCTGCGGCACCCGCGCCACAGCCTCGGCCCGCGCCTCGGCGCTTAATACAATCTCACCCGGCCAGTTATCAAACTGCCCGGCATAGCGGCGCGCGGCCTCTTCGCCGCCCAGCTCAATCGTGGTCAGCATGATGGCAACCGTATCGCGCAGATCGGCATCTTCCGAGGGCGGACGGGCGATCACGGATTTAAGCGGCGTCACAGTCATGCGGTGGCCCGCCCTGGTATGTTGATAAATTTCATCGGTGTGCTCTTCATTTTGCAGGTATCACTTTCCTGCCCTAAAAGCCGCAACTCCGGTGAAAGGGTCAATCCACAGTCCGCTGTTTTGTAATTTATCGAAACTAGTTTTCGGTTAATCGCCTGGGCCAGGGGCACCGGTGCTGATCTCTTGCTCGGGCAGCAGATAAAAACTGTCTTTCAGCCAGGATTGTTCCGACAGCACCGGCTCAACAACCCGTTGCTGCAGCAGACGCCGCATGGTTTTGAGAACCATGTTAACAACCGGTTGGGCATAAACATCGGTGGTGAACAGCGATAACGTGCGGGAAAATTCCTTGCCGGGAAACCGGTGCAGCGTGATCTGCCCCTGATAGCGCTTGGCGCGCACCAGGCTGACCGGCGTGGTGATGGCCCAGCCGCTGCCCTCGGCCACCATGCCAAGGATCGACTGATTGCTTTCCAGTTCAAACCGGTTGGGCAGGGAAATCCTCAACCGGCTTAACTGCGAGGCAATCAGCCCGCCGATGATCTGATTTCGGGCATAGCGCATGAACGGCAGCTTGCTTTTGCCATTTAGAAAATCCTCGGGTGGGATATCGCTTTTGGCCGGCACCGCCAGCACAAATGGATCACGCAACAGCGGATATTCCACCAATCCCGGCGTGTCCTGCATCGGCCGGGTTGCGATGCCAATATCAAGCTCGTGATTGCGCAGCAGCTCTAGTATTTCATGGCTCAGGCGGGTGTAATGCTTGAAGGTGCATTTCGGCATGATCTTGGCCAGAATTTGCGCCATCTCGGGCGCGATCTCGCCTTCAAAATCCTCAACAATACCCAGACGCAGATCACGCGCCTCAACAAAACTGCCTGATACCAGCTCATTTTCCGCCCGCCGGATCAGGCGCAGCGCCTCTTCGATATAGCGCAAAAATACCGTGCCCGCCGGGGTCATCACCATTGGCCGCTGCGAATGATCCAACAGGCTGACACCAAGGCAATCCTCAAGGCTGCGCAGGTGGTGTGACACGGTGCTGACCGACAGGCCAATATCCTTTGCCACCGCCTGAACCGAGCCGGATTGCGCCACAAGTTGAAACACTTCCAACCATTTCAGGCTTAGGTTTTTGCGTGGCATCGGGTGCCCCCTTTTGATATTTCAATGCCGTAAAGGGCTGATAAATTGATCCGGCGATAATAACCATAGATGCTAACTTTTCAAAACTAATTTCCATAAATTTCCAAAAAGCCGGAAATATGAATGTTTTCAAAAGAATCCATGCGAAATCAGAAAAACCATGTAAATGTAAATAAAAATAACACCAAAGGGAGAGACTATGATGAAATCAGGAATTCTAAAAAAGGCGCTTTGCGCGGGGGCGGCAAGTGCGGCCCTGCTGACGGCGGTTCCGGCGGCGATGGCTCAGGAAATCACCGTGGGTTACTTTCAGGAATGGCCGATGCCGTTCCAATACGCCAAGGTGCAGGGCACTTATGACGAAGAAATGGGTGTCACGGTTAATTGGCGCGCCTTTGATACCGGCACAGCAATGTCGGCGGCGATGGCCTCGGGTGATGTGCAAATCTCCGTAAGCCAGGGCGTGCCGCCTTTTGTGGTTGCCGTCTCAGCCGGGCAGGATTTGCAGATCGCGGATGTCGCTGTCAGCTATTCCGACAATGATAATTGCGTGGTCGCCTCGGCGCTTGAGATCGACAAAGACAGCGCCGGTGAGCTGGCTGGTAAAAAGGTTGCGGTGCCGCTTGGCACGGCGGCGCATTACGGATTTCTTAAGCAGATGGACCATTTTGGTGTAGACATCAGCACCATGGAGGTGGTGAACATGGCCCCTGCAGAAGGTGCTGCGGCGCTGTCGCAAGGCGCGGTTGACATGGCCTGCGGCTGGGGCGGAAGCCTGCGCCGGATGAAAGAAAGCGGTAATGTGCTTTTGACCGGGGCCGAAAAAGAGGCGCTGGGCATTCTGGTGTTTGATGTCACCTCGGTTCCTACCGGTTTTGCTGCTGAAAGCCCCGATCTTCTGGCGACTTTCCTTAAGGTGACGGCCGATGCCAACGCGATGTGGGCGGATGAGGCCAATCAGGCCAAAATGCTGCCGGTGATCGCCAAGGATTCCGGTATGGATGTGGACGCGACCCGTGAAACCCTTGCCACCTTTGTGTTCCCCAATGTTGAGGATCAGCTTTCGGCCAAATGGCTTGATGGCGGCGCGCAGGAGTTCATGAAAGGTGTGGCGGATGTGTTTGTGAAAGCAGGCTCAATCGATTCCGCGCTGGATAGCTATGCGGCGACGGTCAACACTGGCCCGCTGAAAACCGCGAGCGGCATGTAATCTTTCGATAAACAGCGGCGCGGGGCATAATCCCGCGCCGTATTTGACTCAAATTTTTATCCCCGAGGCCCCATGTCAACGCTGTCGATTGAAAATGTCTCAATGCGATTTGATCTGCCGAACGGCACCCATGTGCAGGCACTTGAGGATATATCGCTTGATATAAAATCAGGTGAGCTGATGGCGGTGCTTGGCCCTTCGGGCTGTGGCAAAACCACATTGCTAAATATTGTCGCGGGGTTTTTGGCCCCCACGTCAGGCACCGTCACCCTGGGCGAGACCCGCGTGATTGGCCCCGGCGCAGATCGCGGCATGGTGTTTCAACAAGGGGCGCTGTTTGAATGGATGAGCGTGCGCGACAACGTAAGTTTCGGCCCGCGCATGAAGGGCGAACCCGCGTCGAAATACACCGATGTGGTTGATCACCTGCTCGATGTCACCGGCCTTGGCGATTTCAAAGACAAAGCGATTTACGAGCTGTCCGGCGGCATGCAACAGCGCGTGGCGCTGGCGCGCTGTCTGGCCAATGACCCGGACGTGATTCTGATGGACGAGCCTTTGGGCGCTTTGGATGCCCTGACCCGCGAAAAGATGCAGGGGCTGGTGCTGAAGCTGTGGAAGGAAACCGGCAAAACCATCATCCTGATCACCCATTCGGTGGAAGAGGCGCTGCTGCTTGGTGAGCGTCTCCTGGTGATGGCCCCGCGCCCGGGGCGCATCCATAAGGAATACCGCCTGCCATTTGCCAATATGGGCGTCGGTGCCGATCTGCGTGAGGTCAAAAAGCACCCCGATTACGCCACCACCCGTGAGGAAATTCTGACCATGATCTGGGACATGGAAGAAGAGATCATGGGCCGGGCCGAGGACGTAGCATGATCATTCTTGTCATTTATATTGTCATTTTCATCACGGCCTTTATGGCGGTCCGTTTTGCCGGTCGGATGACGCAGAAATCCCAGGATTACACCTCGCTCAAAACCGTGACCTTTGGCGATGAAAGCGCGGTTATGCCCAATCGTATAGCCTCGGTCATATCGGTCGCCACGGTGTTTTTGATCTGGGGCGCATTCACCGGCTCAAGTCTTGTGCCGGTCCGCGCGCCGGGGCCGTTCATGGGCGATACCTCTTTTACCTACACCGCCTCCGATGGCAGCCGCTCGGATGATGCCACGGTTGCCGTGCGGGTGTACCGCTTTGGCGAGGATGTCACCGATCCGCAGATAAAGCCGGGCGACGGCTTTGCCAAAAACGATAGCATGAGCGTTGGCGCGTGGCGCTCAAAACTGATCCGGGTTGATAAAAACGATGAGTTGGACCGCAAGGACGGGATCACGATCACCGCCATTAACGGCACCGCCATCGCCCCCGAAGGCGAGGTTGAAGTGGACGGCGGCAAGGTGCGCATGACCCTCAAGGGCACGCTGAATTTCATCCCCTACAGCGGCTGGCAGATGGAGCCGATATGGCTGCCCTCGCCCGAAGCCGTGTTTAAGCGCACGATTGATATTGCCCAAAACGGCTATCAGAATTTTACCCTGTGGCAGCATCTTTTCTCGTCCTTGACCCGGGTTGTTGTGGGCTTTTTCCTTGGCGCTATGGTGGGTATTCCGCTGGGCTATGCCATGGGGCTTTCCAACTGGTTTCGGGGCTGGTTTGACCCGATTGTTGAGTTTATGCGCCCGGTGCCGCCGCTGGCATTGATCCCGCTGATTATCATCTGGGCCGGGATTGGTGAGGGTGGTAAGATCATCCTGCTGTTCCTTGCGGCGCTCTGGATCATGACCATCGCCGCCCGCGCCGGGGTGTCGGGCGTCAACATCACCAAAGTGCACGCCGCCTATTCGCTGGGCGCGTCCAAATGGCAGGTGATGCGCCATGTGATCATGCCCAACTCCCTGCCGGAAATCTTCACCGGCGCGCGGGTGGCGATGGGGGTCTGCTGGGGCACGGTTGTTGCCGCTGAACTGGTCGCGGCCGAAAAAGGGGCCGGCATGATGATCATGGTCGCCTCGCGGTTTCAGCTTACGGATATTGTCATCATGGGCATCATCCTGATTGGCATCATCGGCTATGGCATCGACATATTGATGCGCAAGGCCGAGCGCATATTGGTGCCGTGGAAAGGCAAAAGCTGAGCCTGAGGAAACCCTGAACAAGGCACCCCTTCGGCATTTTGCAAAAATGCCAGCCCCCGCCCGCCCCATGGCGGGGGCTTTTGCGGGCATTACGTCATAATGAAAACGTAGGATGCTTTGCGATGCCCCGCGATGCTGTACGCGCGCTCCTGCCCCCACCCGGACGGGGGCTGACATTTTTGCAAAACCCACTGCTTATTCAGAGGCTCCCTGGCACAACCCCTAATCCGCAAGGATTATTTCACCGCCCTGATCCGCAATTTCATCGGCAATGTCCCCCGGCGGCATCGCGTCGCAAATAAGCCGGGTGATGCGCCCCAACGGGCACACCTTGAACGAGGCCAGCGCGTTGAATTTCGACCGGTCCGCCAGCACCATCAGCGCCTCAGCCTGATCCGCCATCGCCGCCGCCAGCTCGGCCTCTTCATGGCCAAACTCCATCAGCCCGCTTTGGCAATCCAGCGCGCCGATGGTCAAAACGCAGTGATGCGCCCTGAACGCCGCCACCTGCGCCGTCACCATTGAGCCAAGCGTCTGCCGGTTGCCGGCGATGTACTCCCCCCCCAGCAAAAACGTGTGATTGCCGGATTTCGCCGTGGAAACCAGCCGCGCGTTCTCGGCGGAATTGGTAACAATGGTCAGGTTGGATTTCTGCGCCAGTTCCTCGGCGAAATAATACGAGGTCGAGCCGGTATTGATGAATAATGTCTCATGTGGCTGGACAAATTCCGCCGCCTTGCGCGCCACCCTGACCTTGGCCTCAACATTCATCGACAGGCGTTCCTGAAACGATCCCTCGCCAAACACCTTGGGCACAATCGCGCCGCCGTGGACCTTCTGAATCTTGCCGGTTTTGCCCAGCTCCGTCAGATCCCGGCGAATCGTTTCGCGCGAAGTCTCCAGCCGCGTCGCCAACACCTCAACCGAGACCTTTTCATTTTTCCTAACGATTTCAACAAGTTTGGCCTGCCGTTTTGATACTTTCAATTGTAACAACCTTATTATGATTGACTGAATCATAGTGCGACTGTTACCGTTTGGTCAAATGATGTGGCCATATGGTCATTTTGGGGAAGTTCTGGATCATCGGGACAAATGCGGGCAAACTTGGTGGCATTCAACTGCACCGACAGGACAAACACTTTAGAACACGACTTTGTAACAGGGAGATAAATAATGAAAACTTTCACTAAACTGATGGTATCATCTGCGCTGGCACTGGGGTTTGCCTCAAACGCATTCGCCGGAGAGCTGACGGTCTATACCGCGATTGAGGCGGAAGACCTGACAAAATACGCCGCCGCCTTTAACGAGGATTACCCCGACATCAAAATCAACTGGGTGCGTGACAGTACCGGCATCATCACCGCCAAATTGCTGGCGGAAAAAGACAACCCGCAGGCCGATGTGATCTGGGGTCTGGCCGCCACATCGCTGCTGCTGTTCAAAGGCGAAGGCATGCTTGAGGCCTACGCGCCCGCCGGTGTTGAAAAGCTTGACCCGAAATTCGTCGACAGCTCAAACCCGCCCTATTGGACAGGTGATGATGCCTGGGTGGCTGCAATTTGCTATAACACGGTCGAGGGCGAAAAGAACGGCGTGCCCGCACCGACAAGCTGGAAAGACCTGACCGATCCGGTTTATGAAGGCCAGATCATCATGCCAAACCCCAATTCATCGGGCACTGGTTTCCTGGACGTTTCAAGCTGGTTGCAGATGTTCGGCGAAGATGGCGGTTGGGCGTATATGGACGCGCTGCATAAAAACATCTCGCGCTATACCCATTCCGGCTCAGCCCCTTGTAAACTGGCGGCTGCCGGTGAAACCACCATCGGCGTTTCCTTTGCCTTCCGGGGGGCCAAATCCAAGGCCGCAGGCGCGCCGATTGATATTATCGTGCCCTCTGAGGGCGTCGGTTGGGACATGGAGGCAAGTGCGATTGTGGCGGGCACTGACAATCTGTCAGACGCGCAGACTCTGATTGACTGGACCGTCACCAAAAAGGCCAATGAGATGTTTAACGAGGGCTATGCGGTGGTTGCCTATCCCGGCGTTGCCAAGCCGGTTGAGTTTTTCCCCGAAGGTCTGCTGGACGCGATGATCGACAATGATTTTGAGTTTGCCGCCAATAACCGCGCCGATATTCTTGCGGAATGGGCCAGCCGGTATGACGGGAAATCCGACCCGAAATAACGGGCCGCAATTTCCTGAAGACACAGCCGGGGGCCGCATTTCGCGGCCCTTGGTTTATTAATACAAAGGGGGGAAACCATGCTGGATGCATCTGACACGCCATATCTGGTCATCAGGGATCTGTGGAAAAAATTCGGTGAGTTTGTCGCCCTTGAGGACATCTCGCTTGAGGTGATGGAGGGCGAATTCCTGTGTTTCCTTGGCCCCTCGGGCTGTGGCAAAACCACGCTTTTACGTGCCATCGCCGGGCTTGATCTGCAAACCTCAGGCAGCGTTGAGCAGGCCGGCAAAGATGTCTCAAACCTGCCGCCTGCGATGCGTGATTTTGGCATTGTGTTCCAGTCTTATGCGCTCTTTCCCAACCTCACCATTGAACGCAACATTGCTTATGGCCTTGAAAACGAAGGCCGCTCCAGGCCCGATATCGCCGCCCGTGTGGCGGAACTGCTTGAGCTGGTCGGCCTGCCTGAACAGGGCAAAAAATACCCCGCGCAGCTTTCTGGCGGGCAACAGCAACGCATTGCCCTGGCCCGCGCCATCGCCACTGATCCGGGGCTTTTGCTGCTGGATGAGCCGCTCTCGGCGCTTGACGCCAAGGTGCGGGTGTTCCTGCGCCATGAGGTGAAAGAGCTGCAACGCAAGCTTGGCATCACCACCGTGATGGTCACCCATGATCAGGAAGAGGCGCTATCAATGGCCGATCGCATCGTGGTGATGAACCACGGCACCATTGAACAGGTCGGCACCCCGCTCGAAATTTATCGCAACCCCTCCAGCCTGTTTGTGGCCGATTTCATTGGCGACATGAACCAGATTGCCGCCAATGTCGGCGCGGATGGCTCGGTGCGCATCGGCGGGCAAAACCTGCACTGCGCGCCGCATGACTTTGCCGGGGGAAGTGCCGTTATCGTGGCCATCCGCCCCGAGGACATCATCCCGCAAGAGGCGGGTGGCACGGCCTCTGACAGCAACAGCTTTGCGGTGACAATCACCGAGATGGAATTTCTCGGCACCTTCTGGCGCTCGGAATTGCAGGGGGCAAGCTTGGGTGATCAGCGCCTGATAACCAACTTTTCCATCAACGCGGTGCGGCGCATGGGGCTGGAAATTGGCGCATCCCTCACCATTGAATTGCCGGCGGATAATCTCAGAATTTTTGCTGCGGAGGGCACCGCCTGATGGCCTCTGCCGCTGACATCCCGCGCCCCTATGTCAAGCCAAAGCTGGGCCGCGATGACTGGACCCAGCGCGCCTTTATGGGGGTGATTGCGCTTTATCTGATCGTGGCGCTGGCGCTGCCGCTTTATGCGATGCTGTCGAAATCCTTTTCCACCTATCAGTTTGACCTGACCAATTTTGAAGTTCAGGTCAGCAACGAGGACGGCAGCTATTCAGCGCCACCGCAAACCCTTGCTGCGCTCAATGATCAGGCGCAGGTGTTTGACGCGCGCAAGCTCTCTACCGGCTCAAACGGGCGGCTGAGCCTGACCAAACTGTTCCCTGATTTCAGCTTTCGCTCGCCGGTGATGTACCGGTTCAGGGGCACCACCGCAGACGCCACCTATCTGGCCAATTCCGAGCGCCATATCGGCATGGAATGGGCCGAATATACCAGCAATGAGTTCCGCCGTCTGGTGATCCGCCCGCGCAAGGAAACCGGCCTGTCGAATTTCAAAACCTATTTTTCAACGCCCGCCCTGTTCCAGTCGATCCAAAACTCCATGGTCATCGCCGCCATTTCCACTTTGATCACCGTTTCACTGGCCTTCTGGTTCGCCTACGCCCTGGCGCGCAGTTGCATGCGTTTCAAAGGCGTCTTTCGCGTTGTGGCAATGCTGCCGATTTTAGTGCCTTCACTGCTGCCGGGCATCGCCTTGATTTACCTCTTTGGCAATCAGGGGATGTTCAAGGAATTCCTCATGGGGCAGAGCATCTATGGCCCCATCGGCATCATCATCGGCTCGGTGTTTTTCACCTTCCCGCACGCGATGATCATCATCTCAACGGCGCTGTCAATCTCCGACGCGCGGTTATATGAGGCGGCGCAATCCCTGAAGGCCAGCCGCTGGAAAACCTTCTGGACGGTGACAATCCCTGGCGCGCGTTACGGGCTTTTCTCGGCGTCGTTTGTGGTTTTCAATCTGGTGATCACCGATTTCGGCCTGCCCAAAGTGATCGGCGGCAAGTTCAATATGCTGGCGGTGGACATCTATAAGCAGGTGATCGGCCAGCAAAATTTTGAAATGGGCGCGGTGGTGTCGGTGGTGCTGTTGGTGCCCGCCATTCTGGCCTTTGGCATCGACCGCCGGGTGCAGAAAAAACAGGTGGCGCTGCTGTCGGCCCGCTCGGTGGTGTTTGCCCCCAAGCCCGATCGAAAATTTGACCGGATATTTTTCATCTATGCCACGATCGTTTCCATCTTCCTTGTGGGTATCATCGCGGTTTGCCAATACGCGGCCCTGATTAAATTCTGGCCCTATGACCTGAGCCTGTCCCTGAAAAATTACAATTTTGACCGGATGGACGGCGGCGGTTGGGGGTCTTATAAAAACTCCCTGACTTTGGCGGTTTTCACAGCGGTAATTGGCACGGCTGTGGTATTTCTCGGCGCTTATATGGTGGAAAAAACCAAAGGCTTTACCAAGGGCCGCGCGCTGTTTCAGATGCTGGCGATGCTGCCGATGGCGATCCCCGGCATGGTGCTGGGGCTGTCCTATATCTTCTTTTTCAACAACCCGGCCAACCCGCTGAACTTTATCTACGGCACGATGATCATCCTTGTGGTCTCAACCGTGACGCATTTTTATACGGTGTCGCACCTGACCGCTGTGACCGCGCTCAAGCAGATGGATACGGAATTTGAAAGCGTCTCATCCTCGCTCAAGCAGCCGTTTCACAAGCTTTTCCGCCAGGTCACCGTGCCGGTATCCATGCCTGCGATCCTCAACATCTCAATCTATCTTTTTGTCAACGCCATGACCACGGTGTCGGCGGTGGTGTTCCTTTATTCCACCGATACGGCTTTGGCCTCGGTGGCGGTGCTGAACATGGACGACGCCGGAGACATCGCCCCCGCAGCGGCCATGGGCATGATGATTTTCTACACCAATGCGGGCGCGCGCATTCTGCACGCTTTGGCCTCACGCCGGATATTGCGCAAATCCGAGGCTTGGCGGAAACCCGGCTAGGGCGCGCTCTTAAGAAACCTATGATTGAAGCGTTTCGATATATTGTTGGCACACTTCAATGTGTCGAAAAACTTTAAGGTGCGAATTTTGCAAAAATGTCAGCCCCCGCCCGGGTGGGGGCAAGAACGCGCGTACAGCATCGCGGGACATCGCAATACATCCCCCATTTTCAATAATATGCACCGTTGCAAAAGCCCCCGCCATGGGGCGGGCGGGGGCTGACATTTTTACAAAATGTCGAAGGGGGTAGTGTTCAGAGCCTCTTTTATTCGCCCAGCTTGGCGTGGACCTCATCCAGATCAATTTCCCCCACCGGCATTTTGTTGGCGGGGTCATGAAAATCATATTTGAACAGGTCAAAATCGCGCTTATAGGCCTCGTAAACCAGATGCCGCGACAGATCGTCAAAATAATCCTCAACCGGATGGGCGCGTTTCGGCCCGTGGCCCTCGGATTCGTTGAACCTCGGAATATCCGCAAGGCTCACATCATGCGGCGTGTCAATCGCATCCAGCACATCTTGCATCCCGTCATTAAACTGTTCGGTCCAGATGATTTTGTTATAACTGCCGCCATTGGCAATAAAAGTTGACACATGCCCCGATTGCGCCGACCAGTGAATATCAGGCGACATCGGCCGGTGCCAGCGGATGGTATCGCGCGAAAACAGCAAGAACCGCCGAAAGCTTGCGATCTGGTCAAACTCCTGCTTGCCATCCTCTCCGCCCACTTCAATGCCGTATTTCTGCACCAACAGCGGCACCAGCTTACCGCGATAGCGTTTGCCGTTGCGCTGAATGCCGCAAATCTTGTCAAAAAATGAGCTGAGAACCCGCGTATAAGGATTGCGCACACAGGTGAAGGCATAGGATTTATGCGCCAGCACATTGGCGCGGATCAACGGCTGACTGTCATCGCGCGCCCATTTATGCAGTCTTTCCTTATCGTCATGAATATCGCCGTCAAAAAATTCACCATAGTCGGAATAATACAGGATCTGACCAATGGTCGAGCAGGCGCATTTCGGCACCACGCGATACACAACACTTTCGCTTTGCGTCATCCAAGTGCCGGGAAACCCCAAAATCGCCACCTCTTAAGCCAAATTGCCTGCAATAATCAGACATATAGCTTTCTAGCTGGTAAAAAAATCCAAAGAAAGCCTGTTTATTCAGCGCGTCTTCAGGAATACAACATTATGACGCATATTCAGATCAGGCAAAAGCAATAATGGCAAAAATCGCATATATCCTTTTGTGCCATAAAGACCCGGACGCCATCATTGGGCAGGCTGAAATGCTGACGGCTGTGGGCGATTATATCTCAATCCATTTTGACGCCCGTGCCAACCCGGCAGATTTTCGCAAAATCCAATCGGCGCTTGCGGGCAATGCCAATGTCACTTTCGCGCGCAAACGGCTGAAATGCGGCTGGGGCGAATGGAGCCTGGTGCAGGCCACCCTGAACGCGGTTGAGGCGGCGATTGATGCCTTTCCCAACGCCACCCATTTTTACATGCTGTCGGGCGATTGCGCCGCGATCAAATCGGCGCGTTACGCGCATGATTTTCTTGATGCCGAGGATATGGATTACATCGAAAGCTTTGATTTTTTCAGCAGCAACTGGATCAAAACCGGCCTCAAAGAGGAACGGCTGATCTACCGCCACTACCTTAATGAACGCAAACACAAGCGGCTGTTTTACGCGGCATACAACCTGCAACGCAAATTGGGCCTGACGCGCAAAATCCCCGACGATATTCAGGTGATGATCGGCAGCCAATGGTGGTGCCTGCGCCGCCGCACAATCGAATGGATTTTGGATTTCACCAAATCGCGCCGAGATGTCATGCGGTTTTTCCGCACTACATGGATCCCCGATGAGACGTTTTTCCAAACCCTCGTGCGCCATATCATCCCAGCCAACGAAATCCACACCCGCACGCTCACCTTTTTGATGTTTTCCGATTACGGGATGCCGGTGACATTTTATAATGATCACTATGATTTGCTGCTCAGTCAGGATTTTCTCTTTGCCCGCAAAATCAGCCCCGAAGCGCAGGAGCTGAAAACCCGCCTTGGCGCACTTTATGCCGATGACAAGGCCACATTCCAAATTTCCAATGAGGGCCGCAACCTGTTCAGGTTCCTCACCGAGCGCGGCCGCGCCGGGCGCCGCTTTGCCAACCGCTTTTGGGAAACCGAAAGCACCCTGGGCCGCGACCGCGAGCTGATGATCGTGATCTGCAAAAAATGGCATGTGGCCAAGCGGCTGGTTGAACGCATCCGCAACGTCACCGACCTGCCGGCGATGGATTATCTGTTTAACGAAGAAGCCGCCAATCTGCCCGATCTTGGCGGCATCGAAGGCTCGTTGGAAAAACGCACCCGCCACCGCCGGTCATTGATGCGGATGCTGTTTGATTATTGCAAAACCGACCGGTTGGTTGTCTGCATTGATCCCGGCAATCTTGAGCTGTTGCAGGATTTCTGCGCTGACCGCTCAACCACCAAACTATTGGAAATCCAATGCGATTTCTCGGGTGAGTATCTGCGCGGTCATGCCATCCGCACCGGTCTTGCAGGCGAGCAGACCCCAACCGAGACGCTTGAGCGCCTGCTGCCCACCATCCGGGGCGACATCAGCTTTGAAAGCGAGCAAATCCGCGACGCGGGGTTTGACAACCACTTTATCCTGCGCCAATCCGGCAACCCCGATCTTTACGCCGGGCAGATGGCGCAATTCCTTGATATTTCGCTTGAAATGGCCGCCGAAATTGGCCGGATGGAACACCTGTTCACAGATTGAGAGCCATTATGACATACACCTATGATGACCAGAATATATTCGCGATGATCCTGCGTGGCGACATCCCCAATGATACGGTGCTGGAAACCGCGCATTGCCTTGCTTTCAACGATATTGAACCGCAAGCGCCGGTGCATGTCCTGCTCATCCCCAAGGGGCCTTATGTGTGCTTTGATCACTTCGCCAACGCCGCCTCCGAGGCTGAGATCGTCGATTTCACCCGCGCCATCGGCGAGGTCTGCCGCCTCAAAGATGTCAGCCCCGGCGAGGGCGGGAATGGCTACCGCGCGATTGCCAACACCGGCGAGGACGGCGTGCAGGAAGTGCCGCATTTCCACATGCATATCCTTGGCGGTCGCAATTTGGACCGGATGCTGCGCCCGAGCAAATAAAACCCGCATGATCCGGGTCGCTTGGGTGCCGCGCATCCGGCATCAACGCCTCATCTTTCCCCTTAAAGGATGAGCAAAATGCAAATCAGATACACCGCCATGCCCGGCGATCAGGCCCACGCCTATCGCACCGGCGCGCCCGACGCCTACGGCCACCCGCCCGAGCGGCAAATATCAGATGGCCATGGCAACCCCTGCCGCCATTGCCTGCAAGATATTCCTATGGGGCGGGGCATGTTGGTATTCGCCTACCGCCCGTTTGAAAAAACCCAGGCCTATGCCGAAACCGGCCCGGTGTTTTTATGTGCCGATGCCTGCGATGGCTATGGCCCGCAAACGGAAATGCCGCCGGTTTTGGCCACCCGCCCGGACTACCTGCTGAAAGGCTATGACGCGCATCACCGGATTGTTTACGGCACCGGCGCGGTGACCCGCGCTGAGGACATGGCAGGATACGCGGCCAGGGTGTTTGGAAATCCAAAAGTGGCCTATATCCATGTGCGCTCATCAAAGAACAACTGCTATCAGGCGCGGATTGACCGGGGTTAACGGTTTCGGGTCAGCGCCAAAAACACATCCTGCAAATCCGCCTGTTCGGTTTTGACATCGCGGATGCGGATGCCCGCCCTGTGGACCGCATCCAGCACCGCCTCGGCCGGAGTTACCCCTGATTGATAGGTAATCGCCAATTCTCCACCGGGTCGGATAATCACCTCAATACCCTGGCCCTCTGGCAGGGTTTTTACCGGCTCTTCGGGATGGATAACCATGGTTTTACTATCCAGCCGCCCCAGCAGATTGGCGGTGCTGTCGCGCGCCACCAGACTGCCGTGATTGATGATGGCAATCTCATCGCACATTTCCTCGGCTTCTTGCAGATAATGGGTGGTCAGGATGATGGTCATGCCCTGATCATTCAACTGTCGGATATTCTCCCACAGCATTTCGCGCAGTTCAATATCCACCCCCGCCGTCGGCTCATCCAGCACCAGAATATGCGGCATATGCACCAGCGCCTTGCCCAGCAACAGCCGCCGCCGCATCCCCCCCGAGAGCGTCCTTGCATAGGCATGCGCCTTGTCCTCCAGCCCGATAAGGCGCAAAATCTCATCGCTGCGGCGTTGCGATTTGGGCACGCCGTAAAGCCCCGCCTGCACCTCTAATGAGGCGCGCGGGGTGAAAAACGGATCAAGGTTCAATTCCTGCGGCATCACCCCGATTGAGGCCCGCGATTGGCGCGGGTTCACATCCTGATCAAAGCCCCAGATGGTGACGTGCCCGGCGGTTTTGATCACCAGCCCGGCAAGGATATTGATCAAGGTCGATTTACCCGCGCCATTGGGTCCAAGCAGGCCAAAAACCGCGCCCATGGGAATATCCAGATCAATCCCCTTGAGCGCAGTTTTTTCCGGGCTGCCGCGCGCCGCCTGATAGGTTTTCTCTAACCCGCGTATTTCAATGGCATTCTCGCCCATGGTGCCCTTGCCCCTGCGTGCCGGATCGCTCATACTCGGGCCTAAATCAATTCCACACAAAAGGGAACGGCCCGCGATGACAACCCAAGCCCCCGAAGTTCAGATCGTTGATAAATACCGCGTCGCATGTGATGGCGGCGAGGGCGCGCTTGGTCATCCCCGGGTCTGGTTGCAAATCCCGCAAAACCTTGGCTGGGTCGAATGCCCCTATTGCGATTGCAAAATGGTGCATCGCGATTTTGAAGGCAAGGCCTGAGCCGCAGTGCCACATTCCGGAGGCCCTGCATGAAGCAGATACCAGACGCCTCCGGCGGGAGTATTTGGAGAAAGTGAAAGGCTAAGGGAAAGGCCAGAGCCTATCCCTCAATCATTTTACAAGCCGGGTTGTTCATTATTCGCTGCCATGGATCGGGGTTTTGCGTGTTGATATTCACACGCCACCCGCCAAAGAACCCTATATTATCCGCCTGACGGGCAAAGGCGCGGGCCAGTTCCGGCACATCTTCCATCGCAAAAGAACATTGCAGAATCTGGGGTGAATAGGTTTGCATCCTAACCACGCAGGTATCATCCTCAGGGCCAGCGATGGCCCGGTTCATGGTTTTACCACTGAACAGATCCTTGAAATCCTGATTGAAGGCCGAGCAACTTCCCATTTTTTCCGCAAACCCGGAAATATCACGTTTCATGCGGATTGGCCCGGCCTGCCACGACCAGATCAGAGATCCAATGACTGCCAGCAGTAGCACAATACCAATGCGTTTAATCCAAATCATCAGGCACCTTCATTCAGTTTGGCCGCAGTATGACATAAATCGGCTTATTTGTCCAAATTCCGCCAATGCGGCTGGCACCCGGCGCTGCTTCATGGCAAACCAATAAAGCAACATCTGCGGGGGGCATGACATGACCATACAATTCGGCAAAGGCTGCCATCTGCACCTGATTGACGGCTCGGCCTTCATATTCCGCGCCTATCATGCCCTGCCGCCTTTGACGCGCAAATCCGATGGCTTGCCCATCGGCGCGGTCAGCGGGTTTTGCAACATGCTGCAACGCTATATTTCCGACAATACCGGCCATGACGCCCCCACCCATGTGGCGGTGATCTTTGACAAGGGCAGCCACACGTTTCGCAATGATCTTTACCCCGAATACAAAGCCAACCGCGAGGCGATGCCCGAAGACCTGCGCCCGCAAATGCCCCTCACGCGCGACGCCACCCGCGCCTTCAACATCGCCTGCCATGAGATCGAGGGCTATGAGGCCGATGACATCATCGCCACGCTCTCATGTCAGGCGCGCGACGCGGGCGGGCGGGTGACGATCATCTCATCCGATAAAGACCTCATGCAACTGGTCGGCGGCGGGGTTGAGATGTTTGACGCAATGAAAAACCGCCGGATTGATGTGGAAGGCGTTGAGGAAAAGTTTGGCGTCGGCCCCGACCGGGTGGTGGATGTACAGGCTCTGGCCGGTGACAGCGTCGATAACGTGCCGGGCGCGCCGGGCATTGGCGTCAAAACCGCCGCATTATTGATCAATGAATACGGCGATCTTGATAACCTGCTGGCGCACGCGGGTGACATCACCCAACCCAAACGCCGCCAATCCCTGCTCGATAACGCCGATCAGATCCGGCTGTCGCGGCAGTTGGTTGAGCTTGATTGCGCCACGCCCCTGGATTTCTCATTGGATGATCTTGAGGTGCATGACCCCGACCCCGAAACCCTCATGGCCTTCCTCGCCGAGATGGAGTTTCGCACCCTTAGCAAACGCCTCGCCGATCAGCTTGGCGTCGCGCCGCCGGTCATCACCGAGGCAGCCACGCAAGGGGCTGATGAGGCCCCCGATCAGCCGACGATCGACCCCGACAAATACGAGCATGTCAGCGATATGGCAGCACTTGACATCTGGATCAAACGCATCACCGCGCGGGGCTACGTGGCGGTGGATACCGAGACCACCTCGCTGGATGAAATGCGCGCAGAACTCGTGGGCATCTCACTTTGCGTTGACGCGGGCGAGGCCTGCTATATCCCGCTGATTCACAAAGACGGCGAGGCCGACGATCTTTTTGGCTCGGATAAACTGGCCGACGGGCAAATGCCGATTGAAAAGGTGCTGGCAGCGCTCAAGCCTCTGCTTGAGAACGACAGCATCCTTAAAATCGGCCAGAACATGAAATATGACGCCAAGATATTCGCCCGGCGCGGCATTGATGTGGCCCCCATCGATGACACCATGCTGATGTCTTATGTGCTGCACGCGGGCCTGCATAATCACGGCATGGACGCGCTCAGCCAGCGCTATCTTGATCACACACCGATCCCGATCAAATCGCTGATAGGCACGGGTAAGTCCGCCATCACCTTTGACCGGGTGCCGCTTGAGATGGCCGTCAAATACGCCGCCGAAGACGCCGATATTACGCTGCGCTTATGGCAGATATTCAAGCCCCGGCTGCACAGCGCGCAGGTTACCACGGTTTACGAGACGCTTGAGCGCCCCCTCGTGCCGGTGCTGGCCAGGATGGAGATGAATGGCGTGCTTGTCGACCGCGAAACTCTTAGCCGCATGTCCAACGCCTTCGCCCAGAAAATGGCCGCATTTGAGGCCGAAATCCACGACCTTGCAGGGCGCAGCTTCAACGTCGGCTCGCCCAAGCAACTTGGCGAAATTCTGTTTGACGAAATGAGCCTCCCCGGCGGCAAAAAGGGCAAAACCGGCGCCTATGCCACCGGTGCCGACGTGCTTGAGGATCTGGCGGCCGAACATGAACTGCCCGGGCTTGTGCTTGACTGGCGACAGCTTGCCAAACTCAAATCCACCTATACCGATGCGTTGCAGGATCACATCAACCCTGAAACCGGCCGCGTCCACACCTCTTACGTGCAATCGGGGGCCAGCACCGGTCGCTTGGCCTCAACCGATCCCAACCTGCAAAACATCCC
>UOEG01000285.1_pt1 | contig 20158 bp, 20 predicted proteins | sample 1990051 | NCBI WGS metagenome assembly UOEG01 (sample SAMEA4728526, study PRJEB27164) | hydrothermal vent metagenome | biome: marine basaltic hydrothermal vent biome; feature: marine hydrothermal vent; material: mineral | place: Pacific Ocean | collected 2011-06-14/2011-07-23 | depth 1741 m | reverse complement strand
AGGCACCCGGCCCGCGACCAGTTCCAGCACTTCGGCAAAGGTCGGAATGCCCTCCTCACCGCCAATCAGGGGGGTCTCATGAAGGTCGGCAGAATCCCTTAGCTGGATCGCGCCCTGTTCAGCGGTCAGGCGGCGCAGATCGTAGTCATGAAACACCATCGCGCGCCCGTCGCGGCTAAGCTGCAGGTCCATTTCAATGCCGTACCCGGCGGCAATCGCCGCCCGGATAGAGGCCCGCGAATTCTCAGGGCGGCCATGTTTTACATCATGCAGCCCCCGGTGCGCAAAGGGGATGCGCTTGAAATCATTAGGTAGTTTTGTCATTTGATCTGAAACACGCCTTCAATTTCAACCGCCACTCCAAACGGCAGGGACGCCGCTGATACCGCCGCGCGCGCGTGTTTGCCCGTCTCGCCCAGCGCCTCGCCGATAAAATCCGAGGCGCCGTTGATCACCTGCGGCTGATCAATAAAATCCGGGGTGGAATTGACGAACCCGCCCAGTTTGACCACCCGCACCAGCCGGTCAAGATCGCCGCCACAGGCCGCTTTGACCTGCGCCAGAAGGCTGATGGCGCAGAGCTTTGCCGCCTCCGCACCCGCCGCCACATCCATATCATCGCCCAGCTTGCCGGTGACAAACCCATCCGGCCCGTTCGAGATTTGCCCCGAGACATATAAAATATCGCCGACCTGCACATAGGGCACATAATTCGCCGCCGGGGCCGGGGCCTCGGGCAATGTCACGCCCATCGCGGCCAGTTTCGCCTCAAATTTTCCCATCTCTGCTCTCCCGCATCGGGTTGGATTCGCCCGCGACGCTAGCGGCAGATTAGCAGAAAGGAAATCAAAAAATCCGCGCCTCACGGGGTTTTCATTCAGCCGCGAAACGCCTTGGCAAAATAATCCATGAACGGCTTGACCAGATAGGCAATCGGGGTGCGGTCTTCGGTGCGGATAAAAGTCTCAACCGGCATGCCCGGAATCAGGGTCGTGCCCTCGGGCAATTTCGCCTGTTCACCTTCGCTTAATACAATTTCAGCCCGGTAATATGTCTGCTGTGTGCCCTCATCCTGAAACGCATCCGCCGAGATTTGCACCACCCGCCCGGTCAGCTCCGGCGTGCGCCGCTGATCCAGCGCCGAAAACCGCAAGGTCACCTCCTGACCGACGAAAATCTTGTCAATATCGGTGGGCTCAACCTGCGCATTGATAATCAGGGGCCGGTCCTGAGGCACGATATACAGCACCGGATCCGCCGGGCGAATGACCGAGCGCAGGGCAAAAACCTGCATCCCATACACCACCCCTGCAACCGGCGCGGTGATCTCAAGCCGCTGCATCCTCTGGATCAGGGCGCGGCGGTTTTCACGCAGCTCCAGCTCGCGGTATTGCTGGTCGCGCAGCTCGGTGATCGCCTCTTCCCGGCGGGTTGTGCCCAGCTTGAGTATCTCAATATCTGTCTCAGTAATGCGCCCGCCCGCCTGCGCCTCCTGCGCCTTAAGATCGCCCATCGTGCCGCTCATCCGGGCGTCTTCGCGTTGCAGCGCCAGCACCCGGCTGGCCTGCGCCAGACCTTTATCCAGCAGCACCTGCTGATCCGCTAATTCCTTTGAAATCAGTTCAATCTGACGGCGCAACGATACCTGTTGTGCCTTGATCCCGACGATCTGATCGGCAATCTGGCCCCGGCGTTTTTGTAGTTGATCAATCTCAGTAGCAGTGGAAAGCGCGCGCGCCTGCAACAGCCGGTTTTGCCCCGCTATCAAACCCGCCGCATCGGGGTTTGCCTTGGCCGCCTCAAGCAAAAGCGGGTCAAATTCCGCCCGATCATTCCCGTCGCGCTCGGCCTCAAGCCGCCCGCGCCGGGCCATCAGCTCATAAAGTTGATTTTCAGCGATAAGCAATTGCGATTGCAGCTCTGTCGCCTCAAGCCGGACAAGCACCTGACCGGCCTCGATACCATCACCTTCCTTGACCAAAATCTCCGCCACCACGCCGCCATCGGGGTGTTGGACCACCTGACGGTTCTGCTCCACCTCAATGCGCCCGCTGGCAATGATCGCCCCGGAAATATTGGTCAGCGCCGCCCAGGTGCCAAAGCCACCAACCAGTAAAATCAGGCTTAAAATCCCTATGATCAGCGGCGTGCGTGCCGACCATTGATTGCCTTCGGGCGCGGTCATTGCATCCCTCCCTGCCCGGCGGTCCGGGCGATTTGCGTGCGGTTTTTCACCACTTCCTGCAACACTTTTTCCTTCGGCCCAAAGGCGCGCACCTGCCCGTGTTCCAGCATGAGCAAGAGATCACATTCGGCAATCGCCGCCGGGCGGTGCGCCATGATCAGCACCGATTTTTCGGCCTGTTTAAAGCCGCGAATGGCCGTGTTCACCGCCTCACTGCCTTCATTATCAAGGTTGGAATTTGGCTCATCCAGCACCAGAATAACCGGATCGCCATACATCGCCCGCGCCAGCCCGATGCGCTGCATCTGCCCGCCGGATAAGCGGCCTCCGCCCGCCGTCACGCGGGTGTCATAGCCCTCAGGCAGTTTCAGGATCATCTCATGGGCATCCGCCTTGCGCGCCGCCGCCACCACTTTTTCGGCATCGGGTTTCAGCGACAGCCGGGCGATATTTTCCGCAATCGTGCCGTCAAATAACTGCACCCGTTGCGGCAGATAGCCAATATGCCGGCCCAAAACCTCCGGCTCAAACTGTTCCAGCGCCGCACCATTCAGGCGGATTTTACCCCCCGCCGGGCGCCACACCCCGGTCAGCGCCCGCGCGAGCGAGGATTTGCCCGCGCCCGAGCTGCCAATCACCCCCACCGCCTGCCCCGGCGGCAAGGTGAAACTAACGGATTTCAACACCGCCTGACGCTCACCAGGGGGCAAAACTGTCAGTTGCTGCACCTCCAGCAACGCCCTGGGTTGCGGCAGATCGGTGCGCGGTGGCATCACCGGCACCTGCCCCAGCAGCCGCGCCAAAGAGCGCCAGCCCTTCATCGCCACCTGCACCAGCGGCCATTGCCCAATCGCCTGTTCAATCGGGGCCAGCGCGCGGCCCATCAGGATGGATCCGGCAATCATCGCGCCGGGGCTTAATTCGCCCTGCAGCACCAGATAGGCCCCAAGCCCCAGCATCGCCGATTGCAGCAACAGACGAAAGGTTTTGGTTGTGGTGGTGAATGTGCCCCCCAGATCGGCGGATTTGATATGCTCAAGCAAGGCCCGGTCCCGCGCCACCTGCCAGCGGTCAAAGGCGGCTTGTTGCATGCCCATGGCCTGCACCATCTCAGATTCGGCCCGGATTTGATCGGAAATGTTTTGCGACAGCACCCCCGCCATCGACGCCCGCGCTACCGGGCCGCGTGTGACCAGTTGGTTAACCAATGTGACAAGGATTAAAATCGCGCCGCCCGCAAACGCCAGAATGCCAAGGAAGGGATGAAATATCCAGATGCCCGCCAGGAAAAACGGCGCCCAGGGGATGTCAAACATCGCCATCAGCACCGGCGACGACATCAGCCGCTGCACCGCTTCCAGATCGCGCAGTCCGGTGGCGGTGCTGTCATCCGGGGCCACGGCGGATTTGCGGATCACCGCCTCAAACACCCGCCGGTCAAGCCGCGACTGAAACCGCGCCGCAACCCGGCCCATGATCCGGCCCCTTGCGTAATCCAGCAGGCCCATGATGCCGTATAAAAACACCACCAGCACCGACAAAGCAATCAGCGTCTCTATTGAGCGGCTGCCCAAAACCCGGTCGTAAACCTGCAACATATAAATCGGCCCGACCAGCATCAGCAGGTTGGAAAAAAAGCTGAAAACCGCCACAAACCAGTAAAGCCCACGGCTCTCGCGGCGTGCGGCGCGCAGCTCCTGCCGCCCGGCTTCCAGCATTTTTTGATCTGTTTGCATGTGGCTTTTGATCAGTTTAGGGTTACACTTGCTTGATAATCATATATTCCTCGCCTTAAAGCTATTGTAACCTATCTGCCACAACCAAGTGGTGAACACGCCAGATTGATTTGGAAAACAGGCAAAAAGATTACATTGCATATAGAACAAACAAATGAGCGGTAAATTAACGTGTATGGTATATCCTTGTCTTATTCGCAGCCCCTTCTGCGCCCGTTAAAACTGATTGCAGGCGTTTTGTGTCTGAGTGTGCTTGTGGCCTGCGCCCGGCCCGATCCGGCGCTGACGATGAGCGGGCCTTATGACCCGAATGAGGCGACAAACCGCAAATTTCACCGCTTTAACAAGGCATTAGATCGCAATCTGGTACGGCCTGCGGGCAAGGGATATGTCGATATCTTGCCCGATGACATTGAAACGGCTGTCGGCCGCTTTGCTTTCAATCTCTCGATCCCCAGCGCTGTTGTGAACAATATCCTGCAAGGCAATATGAAGGGGGCAATCCAAGACACCTCTCGCTTTGTGGTTAATTCAACCATTGGACTGGGCGGGTTATTTGATCCGGCGACCGAACTGAATATGCCGGCGGGTACGGATGCCGATTTTGGCCAGACGCTTTATGTTTGGGGCGTGCCCGAAGGCCCCTATATTGAATTGCCCATCCTTGGGCCTGCAACACATCGGCGCGCGGTGGGCAAAGTGGTTGATATCTTTACCAACCCGATAACTTATGTGCTGGAAAAACCTCTGAACTATATCAGCACCGCGACCGCCCTTGCTGCACGGCTTGGTGAACGCGGGCGGTATTCCAATACAGTCGACCAAATCCTTTATGAAAGCGCCGATGGATATGCTCAGGCGCAATCACTTTACTATCAAAACCGCCGGTTTAAACTTGGAAGTAAAAGCAACGATGCCTATATTGATCCCTATGATGATTTAGCCAGCGATCCGTATGAGGCCTTAAATGACGAATAGTTTTACCCGCCGCCAGGTTCTTTCTACTGCGCTTTCAACCGGGTTTGCCACCCTTACTATCGCCGGCCTGCCAAGTGGCGCGTTTGCCCTAACCGATGCCCGCGCCATGGCTTTGGTCAATCAGGTTGTGGTTGAGATCAACAAAGTGATCATCTCGGGCAAACCGATTAAACAGATGATTTCGGATTTTGAGAAAATATTTAACCGATATGGCGATGTGAATATCATCGCCCGCTCAACCCTCGGTGCCGATGCACGCCGCGCCAGCAGTGCTCAGATGAAAGCCTATGTCAATGCCTTCCGTGGCTATATCTCGCGCAAATACGGCAAGCGTTTTAACGAATTCGCCGGTGGCCGGATTGAAGTTACATCTGCCCGCAAGGTCAAATCCTGGTACGAGGTGAAATCCAAGGCCTATCTCAAGGGGCAGGCCCCGTTTGAGATCAAATTCCTGGTGTCGGATCGCTCGGGCAAGAATTTGTTTTTTGATATGGTGATCGAAGGTATCAGCCTGCGCTTATCTGAGCGCACCGAAATTGGCGCCATGCTGGATCGGCGCAACGGTAATATCGACGCTTTGATCGCCGATTTACGCAAAGCGGGCTGATGCTGAAATATTTCATTGCTGATGTGCATTACTGCAATTGCTGATGTGCATTACTGCAAAGGAGCGCCCCCTCCCATTCCTGCCACCGGGCATTCAGAAGCACTCAGGTTTTATCACTGTCAACGCGCTGGTCAGTATCCAGTTTCAAAGGCGACAGAATGCTGGTGATTTTGCGCCGTGACCAGGACTTTTATCCGTGTTTGCCGGGGGGGGCATCCACAGCCTCGGCCAAATCCGACCGGTAAGGCGTTTCATCAATATTCCTATCAAGTTCATGCCCGGCTAATTCCTCGGCCCTTGTGGCGGCCACGGCGGCACGCAAATGCTGCAGGGCGTTGCGGCGATCACTTTTATCAGATTTACCCATCTGACTGTCGGCCTCTTCAAATATCCGCTCCAGATCAGAACGCCGCTCACTGCTTTGCAATCTGTCAACACCCTTGCGCCGCTTCGTCACCTTGGGCTTTGTCGGCTTTATAGCCTCTTGGGGCTTTGTCGGCATAATAGCCTCTTGAGGCCCCTCAGATGCCTCCTCAGTTTCGGCCAGTTGCCTTTGCAGGTCAGCTTCACTTTCCGGGCTTAATTCCTGCGCCTGTGACTTTGCACCCTCAGGCGTGGCGACCTCATCGGGCGCGTCCGGATCTTCCTCAATCACACCGCCATCAATCGCCGCATCAAAATCTGCGCGTTTCATTTTGATAACACGGGCAATCCGTGAAGGGCGCACAATCGGCTTGGGCGTTTCTTCTTTGAGTTTGGGCGCGTCAGCTTTAGTCTCATTCCCAGTCGTCTCCAACTCGATTTGGTCTTCGCCCACGGGTTTATCCTCTTTAAAGATATTACCCTCATCCCCCATATCACCATCGGAGCTGTCTCCTTCGGAGGCCGGATCATCTTTTGCGGCTTTAACCCCGCCGATAGGGTCTTTGCCTGAGATATTGCCCTCATCCATTAATTCAATATCGGGGCCTTGCGTTTTTTCCGCCTCATTACCCGTTACCAGCACATCCGATATGGCCGCCAGTGTTTCCTCAAGGGTTTGCCCACGGCCACCCGCCGCCTCAGAAAGGCTCTCTTCAGCATCCACCGGGTCTAAAGCACCATCTGTTTGCTCAGGTGTTTCATCTGCGGTTTCAACGTCCCCGCCAATCACACCCGCTGCATTATCAACATTTGCCAGCCTGAGAACAATCACGCCCTGCTTTTTATATCCCTCAACCGGATGCGAAATAACATCCCCGACAATCCGGGCCAGATCATCCGCAACAGGGACAGGTTTCCCTTTGCCGCGTTGAGGTTTCCCTTTGCCGCGTTGAGGCGTGTCGACTAACAAATCGCGAAAATAGTTGGCAATTGGTTCCAGAATTTCAAATTTATCGTCAAACCCCTGCAATGAGCACGAAAATGCGCCATAAGAGAGTGTGACTTTTTTATTTGTAATTGTCATTTCATACTCATATTGCTTTATTTGAATACCTAAGGTTACCATCAATGCAGGTGTACAAGTCGCCGGTTTCGCAGTTTATTAAGTACCATTTCATGGCCAGAATGTGGCTTGTTTCAGAAAAGACGCCAAACATTGGAATTACCCATGATTGTCCACTCCGCTGACCCAATAACTTTGATCGGAGGGTCAAGAAATTCCCGGCAAGCCTTGGATCAGGCATTGACTATTGCTCCTTATCTTGTTGCCGCCGATGGCGGAGCAAACCAGGCATTGGCGCATGGCATTGTGCCAAAAGCAGTGATTGGTGACCTGGACAGCCTCAATAGGGCCTCGCGCGGGGTAATTCCCGAATCCTGTCAGCATAAAATATCCGAGCAAAATAGCACCGATTTTGATAAGTGTATGCGAAATATTCAGGCCCCTCTGATCCTGGCCGTGGGCTTTACCGGTGCCCGAACAGATCATCAACTGGCCGCGTTCAACACTTTGGTCCGCCACCCGCAGCGGCGCTGCCTGCTGATTGGCGAAACCGATCTGATATTCCTCGCGCCGCCGTCTCTGAGGCTTGATCTGCCGCCCGGTTGCAGGCTGTCGCTCTTTCCCATGGGCGCAGTTGAGGGTGTCTCGGACGGCCTGCGCTGGCCGATTGCCGGGATCAATTTTGCCCCCGATGGCCGGGTTGGCACCTCAAATCAAACCACCGGCCCGGTGGATTTATCCTTCACCGCGCCCAAGATGCTTGTCATTGTGCCGGTGGATATGTTCGAACTTACGGTCGCCGCCTTGCAGGATACATTACCCACTTGGGAGTGAAACGACAGGGATGTTTGCCTTTTGCGTCACGCCATTGCCCCAAAGCGCCAAATCCCATGCACAGTTACATCAAGCATGAAAAACATATATAGCATCAGAACCGTTCAGTATTTTTGGGGGTTGAGCCTTGTCAGAAACGACGATTGAAAACATGACACAGGCGCAGAGTTAAGCAGATGTGGTGGAAAGCTTTCAAATACATCTTTGCCGGGGGCCTCATTTGGTTGATCGGCGCGTTATTTCTGGGCAGCGATCAGGGTTTTATGAAGCGATCAGAGCCTGCAGATCTGATTGTTCTGCAATTGGATACCCGTCGAGACACAAAAGGGTATACCATGTACCGCCCTGTATTCGGGCTAAAGACGGATGCCCGACCGCGCCCTGAATATTCGGGCAATACCTGGATGCGCTTTGCACCTCACCAAGCCGGTGATATTGTCTCGGGTCGCTATGATCCTGAGAGTGGCGAGATGCGCAGCAATCGGATGATGGGCCGCACATCATGGGCCGGGCGCATTGCCCAGATCGTCGGTATTTTATCGGCTTTGCAGGGTATCTTGATGCTGTTTGGTGTTCCGGAATTATTGCTGCCGCTTAGAATCAGATTTGGCCGGTAAATTGTGAATGGCATCTCCGCCCCCACAACCAACCCTGAGGGCTCGCTTATCAGCAATTAGGAATATTCACCGCCAGCCCCCCCAGCGAGGTTTCTTTATAATTCTCGCTCATATCCACCCCGGTCTGGCGCATGGTCTCGATGCAGGCGTCCAGCGGGATCAGATGGGTGCCATCGCCGCGCAGCGCCAAAGACGCCGCCGAAACCGCCTTGATCGCGCCCAGCCCGTTGCGCTCGATGCAGGGCACCTGAACCAGCCCCTTGACCGGATCACAGGTCATGCCCAGATGATGCTCCAGCGCGATCTCAGCCGCGTTTTCAATCTGCTTTGGCGTGCCCCCCAGCACCGCCGCCAGCCCCGCCGCCGCCATCGCCGCCGCTGATCCGACCTCGGCCTGACAGCCGGCTTCGGCCCCGCTGATTGACGCATTGAACTTGACCAGCCCGCCGATGGCCGACGCCGTCAGTAAAAATTCTTCCACCCGCGCCTCGGTGGCCCCCGGCACATGATCCAGCCAATAGCGGATCACCGACGGCACCACCCCCGCCGCGCCATTGGTGGGCGCGGTCACAACCTGCCCGCCAGCGGCGTTTTCCTCGTTCACCGCCATGGCATAACAGCACATCCAGTCATTGATCTTATGGGGCGCCATCAAATTGGTGCCACGCTCGGCCAATAGCGCATCATGAATGCCCTTGGCCCGGCGCTTCACATTCAGGCCACCGGGCAAAATCCCATCCGTCGCCATGCCGCGCTCAATGCACTCATTCATCGCCTTCCAGACATGGCCCACCCCCGATCTGAGGTTCTCCGGCCCGCCGCGCGCATGTTCATTCGAGCGTTTCATCTCGGCGATGGTTTTGCCGGTGGTCATCGCCATTTCCAGCATCTCACTGGCGGATTTGAACGGATACGGCACCGGATCGCCCTCATCGGTGTCGCAGCCCTCGGCCAGTTCGGCCTCAGTCATCACAAAACCGCCGCCGATGGAATAATAGGTCTCTTGCAGGATCACATCGCCCTGGCCATCAGTGCCCATCAGGATCATGCCATTGGCGTGCCCCGGCAGGTTGGGACCAAAATCAAACAGCAAATCCTCTTTGGGATTGAATTTCAGCACCGGCAGCCCCTCAGGCTCCACCACATGGGTTTCGCGGATCACCTCCAGCGCGGCCTCGGCTTTGTCGTGGTCATAGGTTTCGGGCACAAACCCCGCGAGGCCCAGAATGGTCGCCCGGTCCGAGGCATGGCCAATACCGGTGAACGCCAGTGAGCCGTGCAAAGACCCGCGCAATCCGGCGCATTCAAACGGGGCCGCGCGCATTTTATCGAGGAAACGCGCCGCCGCCACCATCGGCCCCATGGTGTGGGACGATGACGGCCCAATGCCAACCTTGAACATTTCAAAGACCGATAAAAACATCTCTGCGCCTGACCTTCCCGAAATCCGGCCCGCAAACCGGCGATGCCCGGAGCAATGTCCAGACATTCCGCCCTTATCGCAGTTGCACTCACCTGACAATCTGCCAGACGCGGCGAAAACCTGTGCAAATGCGCCGTTACGGGGGGAAATCACATTTACCAAGGGGGTAATTCGCCGGATTATGCATCGCAGCCTGTATTGCCCCTCGCCCCGGCGGGATAACTCTTTTATACATCCCCAAACATCGGGGGAGAGTCGTTTCCATGGCCACAGAATTATCACCCATAGACAAAGCCAAATTCATTGCCGCCAAACGCGCGGTTGAATTTGTCGAAGACGGTATGCGTGTGGGCCTTGGCACTGGCAGCACCGCCGCCTGGATGGTGCGCTGTCTGGGCGAAATGGTCCGCGAGGATGGCCTGAAAATCACCGGCGTACCCACCTCCACCCAAACCGCCGAACTGGCGCGGGATATGGGCATTGATGTGGTCAGCCTGGATGAGGCCAGATGGCTTGACCTGACCATCGACGGGGCCGATGAATTTGACAGCAATCTAAACCTGATCAAAGGCGGCGGCGGGGCCTTGTTGCAGGAAAAAGTTGTCGCCACTGCCAGCGACCGCATGATCGTGATCACCGATGCCAGTAAAGAAGTAAGCACCCTTGGGGCTTTTCCCCTGCCGGTCGAAGTCATTCCTTTTGGCTGGCAAACCACCCGGGCGCTGATCGAAGAGATGCTGATCGGCCTTGATGTGCTTGGCCGCGATGTCACCTTGCGGATGAGCGGCGATCGGCCTTTTGTGACCGACGAGGGCAATTACATCCTTGATCTGCACCTCAAACGCATCGGCAACCCGCATCAGATGGCGATGGTGCTTAATCAAATGCCGGGGGTGGTTGAAAACGGGCTTTTCATTGATATCTGCGATATAGTAATTCTGGGCTACGGCGATGGCCGGGTTGAACTGCGCGACATAAATGAGGGGACGGTGAAGGAAGAACGGCTTGATTTTGTCGAATCCGAGAACCTTTTCACTGATATGCTGGATTAAAGCGTTTTCCATACAATTTAGGTTACAAATTGTATGGAAAACGCCCACAACACTTATAAGGAGTACACGTTTCGCCGTATTTACTGATTCGAATGCAGGACGAAACATTATAGGCTAATATGAAATTCGACTATGATCTCTTTGTCATCGGCGGCGGCTCGGGCGGCGTGCGCGCGGCGCGTGTGGCGGCACAAGGCGGGGCCTCGGTGGCCCTGGCCGAAGAAGACCGTTACGGCGGCACCTGCGTTATTCGCGGCTGCGTGCCCAAAAAACTGATGGTGTTCGCCAGTGAATTCCCCGACATGATGGCGGACGCGCAGGCCTTTGGCTGGACCGTGCACGCCGGTGGCTTTGACTGGGCTGCGTTCAAAACCAAGCTGCATAATGAGCTGGACCGGCTGGAAGGCGTCTACCGCAACATCCTCAAATCAAACGGCGTTGACAGCTATGACGCCCACGCCACGCTGGTTGATCCCCACACCGTCGCCCTCAGTACCGGCGGGCAATATACCGCCAAACATATCCTCGTGGCCACCGGCGGCCACCCGGTCAAACCTGATCTGCCCGGCGTCGAACACGCCCTGACCAGCAACGACATGTTCCATTTCGAATCCCTGCCCAAATCCATCCTGATCAACGGCGGCGGCTATATCGCCTGCGAGTTTGCCTGTATCCTCAACGGGCTTGGGGTTGCGGTCACGCAATATTATCGCGGCGCACAAATCCTGCGCGGTTTTGATGCCGAGGCGCGCGGGCTGGTCTCCGAGGAGATGATCCAATCGGGCATTGATCTGCATCTTGGCACCAATATTCTTGAGATGACCCCGGCCGAGGGCGGCACCTCGGTCAAGGCCACCAATGGCATCACCAAAACCTTTGAAAAGGTGATGTTCGCCACCGGTCGCGCCCCCAACACCTCTGACTTGGGCCTTGCCGACGCTGGCGTGACCCTGGGCCGCAAGGGCGAAATACTGGTGGATGAATACAGCCAGACAGCCGTGCCCTCGATCTATGCCATTGGCGACGTGACTGACCGGCTGAACCTCACCCCGGTGGCGATTCGCGAAGGCATGGCTTTTGTCGAAACCGTGTTCAACGGCAATCCCACACCGGTGGATCATGATCTGGTCCCCACCGCGATCTTTACCCAGCCTGAAATGGGCACCATCGGCCTCAGCGAAGAAGACGCGCGCGCGCTTGAACCGGTTGAGGTCTACTGCACCTCATTCAAGCCGATGCAACAAAGCTTTGCCGGGCGCTCAACCCGGGTTATGATGAAACTGATCGTCTCGGTCGCCAACCGCAAGGTTCTGGGCTGTCATATCGTCGCGCCGGGGGCCGGTGAGATGATCCAACTGGCGGGGATTGCCGTCAAAATGGGTGCCACTAAGGAAGATTTTGATCGCACCGTGGCGGTGCATCCTACGATGTCGGAAGAAATTGTAACCATGAAGTCGCCCACAAGGGTCAGTTAACCCCGGGGGGCGACTTGAATATTTTGCCTGTCCTGCACAGGTTATGTATGAAAGCCTTGGAAAAGGCATCACAACAAGGGAAAGAAGCGTATGGCTGGAAATTCTGGCGGCCCATGGGGCGGCGATCAAGGCGGCGGCGATGATGACGACCGCCGCAATAATGGCGATGGCAACCGCCCCGGCCCGGGCGGGCCGCAAATCCCCGAGATTGAGCAACTGATGAAAAAAGGTCAGGATCAGCTCAGGGTGCTGATGGGTGGCCGGGGCGGCGGCGGTGGCAACCGTGATGGCGGCGGCGGCGATGGGCCAGGTTTCGGCAAGGGCACAATCTTGTTGGGCGTCGTTGTGGCGGCTGTTTTGTGGGGCATGGCCAGCTTTTACCGGGTCGATACATCCGAGGAATCGGTTGAGCTGATGTTCGGCAAATATCTGGAAACCGGCAGTGAGGGCCTGAACTTTGCGCCCTGGCCGATTGTCACCCGCGAGATTGTCGCGGTGACCGAACAAAATATTGAAGACATCGGCGTTGGCCGTGGATCGCTTGGCGGTGAAGGGCTGATGCTGACCGGGGATGAAAATATCGTCGATATTGATTTTCAGGTGGTCTGGAACATCAATGACCTTGAGAAATATCTGTTCAATCTGGCCGAGCCGCGCGAAACCGTGCGCGCGGTTTCAGAATCAGTGATGCGCGAGATTGTCGCCCGCACCGATCTGACCCCGATCCTGACCACAGGTAAAGGCGACATTGCAGGCGAATTGCAGACATTGATTCAAGAAACCCTTGATAGCTATGAATCCGGCGTCCAAATTGTGGTGGTCAACTTAGACAAGGCCGATCCACCACGCAGCGTGGCGGATTCCTTTCGTGATGTTCAGGCAGCGGAACAAACCCGCGATACCCTTGAAAAGCAGGCCGACGCCTATGCCAACAAAGTGGTGGCCGGCGCGCGCGGTGAGGCCGCCCAGATGATTGCTCAGGCGCAGGGCTACAGCGCCCGCGTTGTCAATGAGGCCGAAGGTGAGGCCAGCCGCTTCACCGCCGTCCTGACCGAATATAGCAAAGCACCCGAGGTGACCCGCAAACGGCTCTATCTGGAAACCATGGAAGAGGTGCTTGGCGGCATCAACAAGATCATCATGGATCAACAACCCGGCGCGCAAGGCGTCGTTCCATACCTGCCGCTCAATGAGCTGCGCAACAATTCTCAGGGAGGTCAGTAAGATGCGGAAATCAGCCTTAATCCTGCCAATTCTGGCCATTGTTCTGATAATCCTGATGTCATCGGTCTATATCGTTGATGAACGGCAAAAGGCCCTGCGCTTGTGGTTTGGTGAAGTCACCGCCGAAATCACCAAACCGGGCCTCTATTTCAAAGTGCCGATGTTGCATGAGATCGTGAAATATGATGATCGCATTCTGGCGCTCGACACCCAGCCGCTTGAGGTCACGATGAAAGACAACCGCCGGTTTGAGGTCGATGCCTTTGCCCGCTGGCGCATTAACGACGCCAAGAAGTTCCGCCGGGCCATTGGGTCGGGGGGGGAAGCCGCCGCTCGAAGCCGCCTTGAAACCATTCTCAATGCCGAGCTGCGCCAAGTGCTTGGTGATCGTGTCTCACAGGCATTGCTGTCTTCTGACCGGGTCGGCCTGATGAATCAAATCCGCGATGCCGCCCGCACCAAGGCCCTCAATCTGGGGGTTGAGGTTGTCGACGTGCGCATCAAACGCGCCGATCTGCCGGATCAGAACCTGGAAAAAACCTTTGAGCGGATGCGCGCCGAGCGGGAACGCGAAGCAGCTGATGAGATTGCCCGGGGTAATGAAGCGGCGCTGCGGGTGCGGGCCCAGGCCGACAAAACGGTGGTTGAAACCGTCTCGGAAGCCCAAAAACAGGCTGACATCCTGCGTGGTCAGGCCGACGCAAAACGCAACGCGATCTTTGCCGGAGCCTTTGGTGCAGACCCCGAGTTCTTTGAATTCTACCGCTCGCTCAACGCCTACCGCAAAGCTCTGAAAGGCAGCAATTCAACCATGATCATATCACCCGATTCTGAGTTCTTTAACTACCTGTTGTCGGATCAGGGCGCTGCGGCCAACTCTGCGACCAACTCTGCCGGCAATGATTGAAAACGCATTTCTGGCCGTCGGGCTGGTCTTAATTGTGGAGGGGCTGGTTTATGCGCTGGCCCCTTCGCTGGTGGAACAGATGCTAGAGGCGCTCAGGGAAATGCCAATAGACAGCCGCCGGATGCTGGGCTTGGGCGCGCTGACCGTTGGTCTGGCACTGGTCTGGGCCGCCAAAACGCTTGGTGCTTGATTTTACCCTGCTAAATAGGTCACATAAGCGTGACATAATGTTGCAACATTTGCGATCTTCAGATCAGAGCCTACATACTGTGTATATTTTATTTGTCAGACCAGAATTCGGATGAAATCCGGATTGGATTCAGACAAAAGAGGAGACCGAAAGTGACTACTAAATCCCAAGCCTACCCCAAACAAAATCCCCACGCCCTATACGCCCTGTGGCTGACGGCCCTGGTCATCGGCCTTTTTCTGGCCCAGGCACTCGCGGCGCAGGCCCGCCCCGACAGCTTTGCCGATCTGGCCGAAAAGTTTAGCCCGGCGGTTGTTAACATCACCACCTCAACCATTGTCGCCCGCGATACCGGCCCGACGCCGATTGTGCCGGACGGCTCACCGTTTGAGGATTTCTTTCGCAATTTTCGTGAACGCAACGGCGGTGATGATCAGGCGCAGCGCGCCACAGCGCTTGGCTCGGGTTTTGTGATCTCCGAGGATGGCTATATCGTCACCAACAACCATGTGATTGATGGTGCCGATGCAATTACCATCGAATTCTATGAAGGGTTTGAGCTGGAGGCCAAAATCATCGGCACCGATCCCAAGGTTGATATTGCCCTGCTCAAGGTCGAAACCGACAAGCCGCTGACATTTGTCTCATTCGGCGATAGTGATCTGGCGCGTGTCGGCGATTGGGTGATTGCCATGGGCAACCCGCTGGGTCAGGGATTTTCCGTCAGTGCCGGTATCGTGTCGGCCCGGGGCCGCGCCCTTTCCGGCACCTATGATGATTACATTCAGACCGATGCGGCCATTAACCGGGGCAACTCGGGCGGGCCGCTGTTCAATCTTGATGGCGAAGTGATCGGCGTTAACACCGCTATCCTCAGCCCCACCGGCGGCTCGATCGGCATTGGCTTTTCGATGGCCTCGAATGTGGTCTCACGGGTGGTGGATCAGCTCAAGGAATTTGGCGAAACCCGCCGTGGCTGGCTTGGGGTGCGCATTCAGGACGTGACCAAAGACGTGGCCGAGGCCATGGGCCTTGAAAAGGCCGCGGGCGCTCTGATCACTGATGTGCCGGATGGCCCGGCCAAAGAGGCAGGCGTGCTGGCGGGGGATGTCATCACCTCGTTTGATGGCGTCGAAGTGGCCGATACCCGTGAGCTTGTACGCCAGGTTGGCAATGCAGAAGTTGGCAAAACCGTGCGGGTCATCGTCTTTCGTGACGGCAAAACCCAAACGCTGAAGGTCACCCTTGGCCGCCGCGAAAGCGCCGAAAGCGTTGTGCCTGCGGTGATGGGGGGCGCAGACAAGCAAGACCCTGCAAAGCCGGTTGAGAAAGACCTGCTTGGCCTGACAATCAGCCCGCTGAACGCCGAGCTGCGCACCCAACTCAGCCTTGAGGACGATGCCACCGGCCTTGTGGTGCTTGACGTCGATACCTTGTCCGAAGCCTTTGAAAAAGGCATGCGCGCGGGGGATATGATCACCGAAGCGGGCCAGCAAAAGCTGCTTACCGTGGCCGATTTTGAGGCCCGCATCGCCGAGGCCAAAGAGGCCGGGCGCAAATCCCTGCTTCTACTGGTGCGCCGCGCCGGTGATCCGCGTTTCGTGGCGCTCGGTCTGGAAGGGTAACCCCGGGTTATATAACCCGTAGGGTGGGTGAAACCCACGCGCCGTTGACAAAAATTGACGGGGCGTGGGTTTCACCCACCCTACGAATCATACCACCCGAAAGCCCCTTATCCGGGCCGTAAAAACACCCGTAACTCGGTATCACTGCGCAGATAAAGCGGATGCTTGGCCGATCCGTCCTTGTTCACGCCCAGACAATGCAGCGGTTTGCCACTGGCCTCTACCGCATCAAATATCGCGTTCACGATCGGCCCATAACGCGGGTGCAGCTTGCCATACGCCATCACCACAATCTCGGCCTCCTCCGCCATCGCCACAATCGCCGGAATATTCGCCGCACTGCACGCCAGCACCAGATCATGCGGAATGTCCTTAGGTGAGGTCGCCCGCCAGTCCAGCATGTTACCTTTAAGATACCGGTTAAACCCCCAACGCTTGGCAAACCCCACCTCGCGGTGACAGGTCGGATCCGAAACCTCGGCCCCCGCCGTCGAGGGATTCATCCCCAAAAACATGATGCTGCGCGCAGGCTCCCCCGCCCCGGCCCAGTCGCGGCTCAGGCTCTGCCGATACCGCCCGCAGGCCGAAAACACCGCGCCACCGATCACCCCATCGGGCAGCGCCAGCCGCACCTTACCACCCGGATCATGCAACTTATCGGGATCAAATGCCGCCATATCACCCTCCCCCTTTTCAGGTATTAAACACCCGCGCCGGGTGCAATTCACCCGCCTTATAACGGCCCACCGCCACCGCGCGGCCGTCACAGGCGGCCCAGCATTCATCACCGTATTCAAGCCCCGAGGCGATCACCATCCCGGCATTGCCATGGCGCAGCTTCGCCGCCGTCTCAGCACTACAGGTGACCCTGGGCAAATCCACGAGGCCTTCCTCAAGCGGGCGGATATAAGTATCAAGTTCCGGGTCCTGCGCCAGCGCCTCAATCTGCTCAAGGCTGATGCCCTCACTGGCCTCAAACGGCCCCGACCAGATGCGCCTCAGACGCACAACATGGCCATAACACCCCAGCGCCGCGCCCAGATCCCGCGCAATCGCGCGCACATAGCCGCCTTTGCCGCAGACCATCTCAAGCGTCACATGATCGGCATCCGCACGATCCGTCAGCACCAGCTCCTCAACCCAAAGCGGCCGCGCGGCAAGCTCAATATCCTCCCCCTCACGCGCCAGCTTATAGGCCCGCTGCCCGTCGATCTTTACCGCAGAAAACTTCGGCGGCACCTGAAGGATGTCACCCACAAACGCCCCCAACGCGGCCTTGATCGCGGCGTCATCCGGGCGGATGTCACTCCCGGCAATCACCTCACCCTCGGCGTCATCGGTATTGGTCGCCTGCCCCAGCCGCACGGTAAAGGCGTAAGCTTTCAAGGCGTCGGTAATATAAGGCACGGTTTTGGTGGCCTCGCCCAGCGCCACCGCCAAAACCCCGGTAGCCTCAGGATCAAGCGTGCCCGCGTGCCCGGCCTTGCGCGCACTAAGCGCCCAGCGCACTTTGTTGACCACCGACGTTGACGTTATCCCGGCAGGCTTATCCACCACCAGCCACCCCGACAAATCACGACCCTTGCGTTTGCGTGCCATTCCCAACCTCATACCATCTAAATCGCGGGCCTAACCGGGCGCGCCAGCGGCGTCAATCATTCGCCTGCACCCCGCACCACGCCCACCATCGGCCCCATGGGAAACCCGCCATCAAACCGCTCAAGTCCCGGCGCATAGAGCCGTGAGATATTGCCATCAAAATAAAGCGCCTGCGGCACCTTCAGAAAGTCGCGAAAGAACGTCCCGAACTGATAAAACGTCACCGGCTCATTCGAGATCACAAACACCGCGCGGTGGCCATCCGCCGACGTGCCCACGCCATTGCGCACATATCGGCTGTCGCTACTTTTCAAAAACTTTGGATGCAGCGCACCATCAATCACCAGCATCGGCCCTGATTGGGTGGCATAATCACAACCCGGCTTTTCACGCAGATACCTAAGCGTTTCCACCACATCAGCACGCCCCTCACGGATGCAAAACACCCCGTTGGGCAGCAACCCGAAATTTCCCGGCCCGGCTGAGCTGACCACCCGGCTAACCTCCTGCCCGCCTTCAACATATTGCCCTACCGGCGCGCGATCTTGATGATACATGCCCGCATTCATCGCAAAATCAAGCCGCATCCCCTGCGGCTCAAGCAGCGCGTCCACATTGGTAAAACTGCCCAATGGTGCATCGGTTTCCGGGTCCTTTAAAAACAGCCGCAGCACCTCACGCGCGGTATCAACCTCACATACCGTATAACTGGCGCCCTCATACGCCACATCGCGGCACTCAACCGCCGATACGGGGCTGGCCATCAGGGCAATAAAAAGGGCACTGAACCAGCGCATCCGCTACTCCTCCAGATCGCGGCGCACGGCATCTTGGGCAAATAACCTGCGGGTTTCATCCATCTGATCAAAGGTCTCATCCAGCCTAAACCGCAGATCAGGCGCGTATTTCAGCGCCAGCTTCTTACCGATAATGCGGCGCAATTCATGCTTGTTGCGCGCCAGCAGGCCCACAACCACATCGCGCCCCTCACCGCCCAACGGCAGCACATAGGCCGTGGCGATCTTCAGATCAGGCGATGTGCGCACCTCGCCCACCGTCACCGACAGCCGGTTAAGATCGGGATCATGAATATCGCCGCGCATCAACACCTCAGAGAGTGTCCGGCGGATCAGCTCCCCCACCCTCAGTTGCCGTTGCGAAGGCCCCGGCCCGTCATGAAACTTGTTCTTTGCCATAAATCAGCATCTAAGCTGTCGCGCAGGCTTTGCCAAGCCGCGACGTGCAGGTTATGCAAAGACCAAGGAGAAATGAACATGCCAGACACCCCCCCAATCACCCCCGGAATTGTCGTAACCGGTGCCTCGGGCCGCATGGGCCGGATGCTGATCCAAACCATAAGCGATAGCAACCGCGCCCGGCTGACCGGCGCGGTTGAGCGCCCGGGGCATGCGTGGATTGGCCTTGATGCCGGCACCGCGATGGGCGGCGCAGCGCTTGGCGTCACCGTCACCGATGACCCGCTTGAACCCATCGCCAATGCCCAGGCGGTGATTGATTTCACCGCCCCCGCCGCCTCGGTCGAGCTTGCCACCCTGACGGCACAGGCGCGGGTGGTGCATGTGATCGGCACCACCGGATTTTCCGACGATGACCTCACCCGCCTCAAATCCGCCGCCCGCCACGCCACCATTGTGCGCGCCGGTAACATGAGCCTTGGGGTCAACCTGCTGACACAGCTCACCCGACAGGTGGCCGCCGCCCTCGACGAAGATTACGACATCGAAATCGTTGAGGCGCATCACAACCAAAAAGTTGACGCTCCCTCAGGCACCGCCCTGATGCTCGGCCAGGCCGCCGCCGACGGGCGCGGGGTCTCGCTTGAGGCAGTCTCAGACCGGGGCCGCGACGGCATGACCGGCAAACGCGCGCGCGGGGCTATCGGTTTTTCCGCCATACGCGGCGGCGACATCGTGGGCGAGCATGACGTGCTCTTTGCCGCCGCCGGAGAGCGCCTGATCCTGCGCCACATCGCCACCGACCGCGCGGTGTTTGCCCGTGGCGCCCTCAAAGCCGCCCTCTGGGGCCAGGGCCGCCCCCCCGGCGAATACGATATGCTTGATGTGCTGGGGATGCGTCAGGGCTGAAATCTGCCAAAAACTGCTTTTGACAGGGTCAATTTGCATCCATCTGCATCATGCTTGCTTATGTGCGAGGGACAGCTATGCGGTGTGAGTTCAACGGGTGGTCGCAACACTTTGGTCTTTTTGGAAAGATGGAGTGATAGACATGAAGTATCGTCAGCGTACGTTTTACACCGAT
>UOEG01000127.1_pt1 | contig 20587 bp, 17 predicted proteins | sample 1990051 | NCBI WGS metagenome assembly UOEG01 (sample SAMEA4728526, study PRJEB27164) | hydrothermal vent metagenome | biome: marine basaltic hydrothermal vent biome; feature: marine hydrothermal vent; material: mineral | place: Pacific Ocean | collected 2011-06-14/2011-07-23 | depth 1741 m | reverse complement strand
AAGGGGCGCAGATCATCACCACCTGCACCGCAGATAAGCAATATGCCACGATACTCACCGATAACATGGTGGGCGCGGGCGTGCATATCAACGCCATCGGCGGCGATTGTCCGGGCAAGACTGAGCTGGCCCCGGCAATTCTGCACCGCGCCGATATTTTTGTCGAATACCCCGAGCAGACCCGCATTGAAGGCGAAATTCAGCAACTGGATGCCGAATATCCGGTGACCGAGCTGTGGCAGGTGATCAACGGCACCGCCAAGGGCCGCACCAGTGAGCGCCAGATCACATTGTTTGATTCCGTGGGCTTTGCCATCGAGGATTTCAGCGCCCTGCGCTATGTGCGCGACCACATCAAAGGCACCGATTATTATATTGATCTGGATTTGCTGGCAGACCCGGATGATCCGCGTGATCTGTTTGGCATGTTGGACCGCGCCGCGCCGGATATGTAAGGAAACCTCTGAACAATAGACCCCTTGGCATTTTTGCAAAAAATGTCAGCCCCCGCCCGCCCCACGGCGGGGGCTTTTGCGACGGTACAGCTTATTGCAAACGTATGAAGTGTTGCGATGTCCCGCGATACTTGATCCTCAGCCCATGCCCCCACCCGGGCGGGCGCTGACATTTTTTGCAAAAGGTTTTGCTCATTCAATGGGTTAAGGCTTTAGCAAAGAAAAACGGGGGGCACGAAGCCCCCCGGTAGTTTCGCCACTCAGGCTCACTATTTATACCGCCCGGTTTTTTTGCCTGCGGCCTGAGCGTCGTCAGGGGGCGAGCGCACCCGCCCCGTGTTCGGATGGATCGGGGCAGTAGTTTTACCCCTTTCCAATGTCGTCGGGGGCGAAAAGCCCCTACGCACCCCCCTTGAGGGATGCGATCCCGTTAGCTACACCCCGACGTCCCGCCGCAGGTGTTGCATTTCATACAGGTGCCGTTGCGCACCAATGTGTAATTGCCGCAATCGCCGCAAGGGTCGCCCTCATAGCCCTGCATCTTGGCTTGCGTGCGTGCATCCATGCTGATGCTGCCCGTGGCCACAACCGTCTTGCTGGCAATCGCGGCACTCATCTGGCCGGTTTCCGGCACCAGCGCCTCCATCGGATCAGCCGCGCCATCCAGCGCCGTGGCCCTCACCGATTGCCCACCCTGCAACACCACCAATTCCTGCGGCATCCGTTTGCGCAGATAGCCTGTTGAGCTGATTTGCTTGAGCACCTCCAATGACCGGCTTGCACTCGCGTCGCTCATTTCCGAGATATTGCGCACGCCTTCCTCCTGGCCACGGCCAATATCATCAAAGCTGGCGCCCTGAGGTTTCACATGCGCCAGATCGGTGCGGTCCAGATAGCTGACTGCCAGCTCACGGAAAATGTAATCCAGAATTGAGGTGGCGTTTTTGATGCTGTCATTGCCCTGCACCATGCCCGCAGGCTCAAACTTGGTAAAGGTGAAGGCATCGACAAATTCCTCCAAAGGCACACCGTATTGCAGACCCACGGATATGGCGATGGCAAAATTATTCATCATCGCCCGGAAACCGGCCCCTTCCTTGTGCATGTCGATGAATATCTCACCCAACTGACCGTGGGCATATTCGCCGGTGCGCAGATACACCTTATGGCCGCCAACAACCGCCTTTTGGGTATAGCCCTTGCGCCGCGTCGGCAGCTTTTCACGGCCCCGCGCCACTTCTTTGATGATCACCTTTTCAACCATCTTGGCGGCCAGAACTTCGGCCTTTTCCTGTGGTGAGCCGTTTTCAAGAATTTCCGCCGCCTCGTCATCATCCTCGACCAAAGACGCGGCCAAAGGCTGGCTTAGTTTTGAGCCATCGCGGTAAAGCGCATTGGCCTTTACCCCCAAAGACCACGACAATTCATAGGCCTTCTGGCAATCCACGATGGTGGCGTCATTGGGCATGTTGATGGTCTTGGAAATAGCCCCCGAGATGAACGATTGCGCCGCCGCCATCATGGTGATGTGGCTGTTGACATCAAGGTAACGCTTACCTTTTTTGCCGCAGGCATTGGCGCAGTCAAACACGCCGATATGCTCATCCTTCAGATGCGGCGCGCCCTCAAGCGTCATGGTGCCCAGAATATGCTCATTGGCGGCGTTTATATCGGCTTTTGAATAACCCAGATGCGCCAGCAGATCAAAGCCGGGATCGTTCAGCTTATCACCCGGAATGCCCAGAACATTGGTGCAAAATTCCGCGCCCAGCGTCCATTGGTTAAACACAAAGCGGATGTCAAAGGCGCTGCTTAATGCGGTCTCAATTTTTTCCAGCTCATTAGTGCCAAAGCCATGACCCGCAAGCGTGGTGCTGTTGATCCCCGGCGCATTGCCAAGGGTGCCGTGACCCACCGCATAGCTGACAATCTCTTCGATCTCGGCCGAGCCATAGCCGAGCATTTCCAGCGCCGCAGGCACCGATTGGTTGATGATCTTGAAATAGCCGCCACCGGCCAGCTTCTTAAACTTAACAAGCGCAAAATCCGGCTCAATCCCGGTGGTATCACAATCCATCACCAGCCCAATGGTGCCGGTAGGCGCAACCACTGTGGTCTGAGCATTGCGGTAGCCGTGCAATTCCCCAAGACGCAGCGCCTCATCCCAGCTTGCCATCGCCAGCTCAACCAACCCCTGATCGGGGCAGTTTTCCTGATCCAGCGGCACCGGCGCAACCGCCAGCCCGCCATAGCCATCGCTTTCGCCATATGCGGCATTACGGTGATTGCGAATGACCCGCAGCATATGATCTTTATTGCGCGCGTACCCCGCAAACGCGCCCAATTCCCCGGCCATCTCGGCGCTGGTGGCATAGGCCACGCCGGTCATGATTGCGGTCAGTGCGCCACACAAAGCGCGGCCCTCGTCGCTGTCATAGCTATAGCCCATATTCATCAGCAAGCCGCCGATATTGGCGTATCCCAGCCCCAGCGTGCGGAACTCATAAGAAAGCTTGGCAATCTTTTGCGACGGAAATTGCGCCATCATCACGCTGATCTCAAGCGTCACCGTCCAGAGGCGTGTGGCATGCATATAGGATTCGGCGTCAAATTCCCCGTCATGATAGAAATTCAGCAGGTTCATCGAGGCCAGGTTACACGCGGTATCATCCAAAAACATGTATTCAGAACAAGGGTTTGAGCCGCGAATTTCGCCGTCTTCCGGGCAGGTATGCCAGGCATTGATGGTATCATGATACTGAATCCCCGGATCGGCACAGGCCCAGGCCGCATGGCCCACATCCTCCCACAGATCCCGCGCTTTGATGGTTTCCGCCACCGATCCGTCAGTGCGGTTGATCAGCGCCCAATCGGCATCGTCTTTCACAGCCTTCAGAAAGGCATCGGTGACGCGAATGGAATTGTTGGAGTTTTGACCTGAGACAGAGGCATAAGCCTCACTGTCCCAATCGGTATCATAGGCGGGAAACTCAATACTGTCATAGCCTTGCTTGGCGTAATCCAGCACCCGCTTGACGTAAGTCTCGGGGATGGCCATTTTCTTGGCCCCACGAATGGCGGATTTCAACTGCGCATTTTTCTTGGGATCAACCGCATCCTCGCTGCTGCCATCCCATGCCCCAATTGCGCCGAAAATTTCACCCAACTGTTTTTTGTGCATTTTCGAGCCGGCCACAATGCTGGCCACTTTCTGCTCTTCCTTAACCTTCCAGTTAATGAATTCACTAATGTCAGGATGATCGGCATCAATGATCACCATCTTGGCCGCGCGCCTTGTGGTGCCCCCGGATTTGATCGCGCCCGCCGCCCGGTCACCAATTTTAAGAAAACCCATCAGGCCCGACGATTTGCCGCCACCTGACAGGGCTTCCCCATCGGCACGAAGGGAGGAGAAGTTGGTGCCGGTGCCTGATCCGTATTTAAACAAGCGCGCCTCACGCACCCAAAGATCCATGATGCCGCCCTCGCCCACCAGATCATCGGCCACCGATTGGATGAAACAGGCGTGTGGCTGTGGGTGCTCATAAGCGTTAGTGGATTTGGTCAGCTTGGCCGTCGCGTGATCAACATAATAATGCCCCTGACTTGGGCCGTTGATGCCATAGGCCCAATGCAGCCCGGTGTTAAACCATTGCGGGCTGTTCGGCGCGGCCATCTGGCGCGCCAGCATCACCCGCATTTCATCAAAATAAGCGCGGGCATCCGAGACGGCGGCGAAATAGCCGCCTTTCCAGCCCCAATAGGTCCAGGCCCCGGCGAGGCGGTCAAACACTTGTTTCGCGCTGGTCTCGCCGCCCATTTCCACGTCTTCACCCGCAGGTTCTGAACGCCACAAGAATTCAGGCACATCTTTTTCTTTGATCTTCTTGAGCTTGGCAGGCACACCCGCCTTGCGGAAGTACTTCTGCGCGATCACATCGCTGGCGACCTGGCTCCACCCGGCGGGCACTTCGACCTCATCAAGCTTGAACACAACGGTGCCATCAGGGTTCCTGATTTCCGAGCTGGTGGTGACAAATTCAAGTCCGGTATAGGCGTCCTGCCCGGATTTGGTAAATTTACGCTCAATTTTCATTTATCGCTGCCTCATGATCCAGCATTTCACTTGCCCCGCGACCTGACGTTGCAGGCCGCGTCGCCCCCATATTTTCAGGCAATTCAGACCTCAAAAACTTTTATCAGCCGCGCAGCGCAGCTTAAAAGCAACTCCCGATCAATAACCGGGGTGTATTTGAGAATTCCAGCCCTCGCCCAGCGCACCCACTATATGTTGTGGTTTATGTGCCGGTCCATACAACTTGACGCATTTACCCATAGATCGTCAACGAATTTATTGTCAAAATATTCAGAAAAAAACATTGACGAGGGAGATCGAAAATGCCCACTCACATTTGTGTGATTCATTTCGGGTGACACACCTTATGGGCGGCAAATATCTGGCGGCAAATGGCCAAGGATAAAATTTGTTTTATTCGGCAGGCTTAGCCACAAAACCTCACCACATACTTTAGGTTCCAACCAATTACTTCGCGATATGGGGGCAGTTTGATTAACCATTCTTTAGCCCAGTGCAATATTTTCGCACCGATGCAGCTACGGTCATCAATAGGCCAAAAGCCGGCGTGTTATTCGCCAGCTTTCACCTAATTCACCTGGGTTTGAAAAAATGGTCGGGGCGGCGAGATTCGAACTCACGACCCCCTGTACCCAAAACAGGTGCGCTACCAGACTGCGCCACGCCCCGGACCGTGCGCTTGTCTACTAATCATTGCAGGGATTGAAAAGCCCTAAATCCGATTGATTTTCCCTAATGGAAAATAAAGCACTATCCTTTAGCAGGGCCATGCCGCCAAATCGGAATCAAAGGCCGGAGACTGGAGTTCGCTACCCTCTGTAATGCCCAATGCCTCAGCCAAACCGCCATTGATCTCAAGAACGGCCAGAATATCATCCCCACCAAAGATCGGGCTAGTGTCATAGGGTTTGGCCATACTATGCACGCGCTTTACCGTGCCGGTCTTATCAAGAAAAATCATATCAAGGGGAATCATGGTGTTTTTCATCCAGAAAGCCACTTGTTTGGGTTCCGGGTACATAAACAACATGCCGGCATTTTTCGGCAAGTTTTCACGAAACATCAGGCCCTCGGCACGCTCCTCGGCGTCATCGGCCAACTCAATCGAGAACCGCGCCTGCCCCCAGTCGCCACGCAAAAGTACCTGATCTTCATGGCAAGGACCGGCACTTGCCGGTGTTGCAAGAGCCATCGCTACAAAACCCGCAATCACTCCTGAAGCTTTACTGCCATTTCCCATCCACACACCTCCATTGCCATACGGCCACGCTTACCATCTATCACCCGAATTGCAAGTGCCTCACCGGGTTGCAATTCCGCCAGCCCCGAGCGCCGCAGCACCTCGACATGCACAAACACATCCTCATCACGGCCAAAGGTATTGGCAAAGCCAAAACCCTTGCCCTTGTCGAACCATTTAACACGGGCAGGCTCAAGCGGTGCCGCGCGAATTACTTCAGGATCAATATCATCGAGATCAAGAAGTTCCCCAACGCCAATATCCTCGGGCGGCTGGATCTCAATCACCTCAACCGCCTGGACGCCGCGTTCGGTGTCCTGGACATCAAGCTCAACCATAGCCCTTTCAGCAACAGAGCTCTGGCCAAAATTCCGCAACACGTTTGCGTGTAACAAAATATCCGGTCCGCCTTCATCGGCGATCACAAAACCAAACCCTTTGACGGGATCAAACCACTTAACAATACCTTTTATTCTGCGAATATCATTCTCATCTGTCGTCACTTCGCCCTACCATAAAGTCTTTATCCCCATGCCTGTAATAACCAGGCAAGTTTCCGTCATGCGCCAAGTTGCAGCGGCTTGCAAGAAAAAACTGTATTATATTCAACATCTTGCACCTTACCTTACGTAATTTTCACGGACTCAGGCGGGTTATCGCCCAATCTTCATCCAAGGTATTTCGCCGCCAGACAAATCTGTCATGCAACCTGAACGCGCCATCGGCCCAAAATTCGATCTCAAGTGGGGCAATCCGAAAGCCGCCCCAAAATGGCGGACGCTTGGGATTTACCCCATGGGTAACGGTCATCTTTGCCACCTGCGCCATCAACGCCCCGCGCGACGTAAGCTCCTGTGATTGTTCAGAGCTCCAGGCTCCTAGCCTGCTCTGAAGTGACCGCGAGGCAAAATATTCGTCCGCTTTTGGCCCGTCCTCACGGGTGACTATCCCGCGCACACGTACTTGGCGGCGCAAGGATTTCCAGTGCAACACCAGTGCCGCCTTGCCATTTTGCGCCAATTCACGGCCCTTTACACTCTCGTAATTGGTGTAGAACACAAACCCGGCATCCTCGATGCTTTTAAGCAGCACCATGCGCACATTCGGAAGGCCATTTTCATCCACCGTGGCAAGGGCCATCGCATTGGGATCGTTAAGCTCACCGGTTTCAGCCTCACTCAGCCACCGACGGGCCAGCTCAAATGGGTCATCTCCGGCAAATATGCCACCTCGGTCTGTCATGGTTCTGCTTTGCGCCTAGTTTCAAATCTGCGCTAACCTTTAATGATTAATCTATCAAGATCAGATAGTATTCTTTCTATAAATTGCACCTCCTTTCAGCAAGAAATGATATATGTCTGTTTAGTATAGCATAATCCCGCGCCCTAGTGAACGCCTTCCACTTGAAGCCGCACGGTTGATCGCCTAAAGAATTGGGTCACTCAAACAGGGCGAGGGCGGTAAATGTCGAATAATCTGATGGCGGGCAAACGTGGTGTGATCATGGGGCTGGCCAATGACAAGTCCATCGCCTGGGGCATAGCCCGCGCCTGTGCCGATGCCGGGGCCGAACTGGCCTTTAGCTATATGGGCGATGCCTTTAAAAAGCGGGTTGTGCCGCTGGCCGAACAAATTGGCGTGACGCAACTGTTTGATTGTGATGTCTCTGATCCCGCCTCGATTGATGCGGCCTTTGCCGGGATAGAGAAAGCTTGGGGGAAAATTGATTTTCTGGTGCACGCCATCGGCTTTTCCGACAAGAATGAACTGCGCGGGCGTTATATTGACACCAGCCGTGAAAATTTTGCCATGACGATGGATGTTTCGGTCTATTCCTTCACCGCCGTGGCCCAGCGCGCCGAGAAGCTGATGGGGGAAGGCGGATCAATGCTGACGCTCACCTATTACGGGGCAGAACAGGTGATGCCGCATTATAATGTGATGGGCGTGGCCAAGGCCGCCCTTGAGGCCTCGGTCAAATATATGGCCGAGGATTTGGGCAAGGACGGGATTCGCGTCAACGCCATCTCTGCGGGGCCGATCAAAACCCTTGCCGCCAGCGGCATTGGTGATTTTCGCTATATCCTGAAATGGAATGAGCTTAACTCGCCCCTGCGGCGCAATGTGACGATTGATGACGTCGGCAAATCTGCGCTTTATCTGCTTTCTGATCTGGGCAGCGGCACTACGGGTGAGACGTTGCATGTGGATGCGGGCTATCACATCGTTGGGATGAAAGCGGTGGATGCGCCGGATATAGACGCCGCAAAATAAGGACGCATACATATGACTGCCGCTGATCTGATCACCTTCAACATCATTTTGGCCGCAGCATTGATGTCGCCCGGCCCCGCCATGCTGTTTGCCCTGCGCACGTCTATTGCCGATGGCCGCCGAGCGGGTCTGGCTGCGGGCGTGGGCCTGGGGCTGATGGCTGTGCTCTGGACATTTGCAGCACTTTTAGGGCTGAAAAGCCTCTTTATTCTGTTTCCCTGGGCCTATCTCAGCCTGAAGTTCGCCGGGGCGGCCTATCTCATTTATATCGCGGTCAAAACATGGCGGGCGGCGTCAGAGCCTGTGACCGATAAGCCCCATCCCGGCGGGCGGGCATTCCGCGAGGGCCTGCTGATCAACCTTGGCAATCCAAAGTCCGTGTTGTTTGCTGCCGCCGCGCTGGTTGTGGTCTTTCCCAATGGGCTGAGCGCACAAGATACCCTGATCATTTTGGCTGACCAGTTTATCATGGAAATTGCCTTCTATGGGGTTTTTGCTTCCCTTTTGGGGTCAGGAATGGCACGACGCAGCTATATAAGCGCCCGCCCGGTGATGGACCGGTGTGCAGCAGCACTGATGGGCGCATTGGGTTTGAAACTAATTCTCGACAGGTGAGCAAGATGACAGAACGACTTCCCCACGAAAAAGGTTTTCATGTCAGCTGGGATCAGCTGCACCGCGATGCCCGCGCTTTGGCGTGGCGGCTGGATGGCAAAGGCCCCGGTGAGGGCGGCGCTTGGAAGGCCGTTGTGGCAATTACCCGTGGCGGCATGGCCCCGGCAATGATCGTGGCGCGCGAATTGGACATTCGCACCGTCGATACCATCAGCGTGAAAAGCTATGACAACCAAACCCAATCCGAGCCTTATGTGATTAAAACCCCCAATATGGATGTGGTGGGCGATGGCACCGGGGTTTTGATCATTGATGATCTGGTGGATACCGGCCTCACGCTGGAAGTGGTGTGCAAACATATGCCAAAGGCGCATGTGGCCACGATTTATGCCAAACCCAAAGGTCGGCCACAGGTGCAGACCTTCATCACCGAGGTCAGTCAGGACACCTGGATTTTCTTTCCGTGGGATATGGCCTTGCAATATGTCGAGCCGTATCGCGGCGAATGATGAGCCGCACCTCTGCCACCTTCTCACCGCCAGTGATGCAGGCCCGCCGCTGGCTGGACGGGGTTAACTTCCCGGCTGAGCGCCCGCTGATCAACGTCAGTCAGGCCGCCCCGGTTGAGCCGCCCCCCGAGCCCTTGCGCAAAATCATCGCCAAGGCAGCACTTGAGCAACCGCAGGCGCATTTATACGGCCCGGTTCTGGGCCTGCCTGAGCTGCGCGCAGAGGTCGCCAACCAATGGAGTGCCGCCTATAATGGCCAGATAGACGCCGCACAGGTAGCTATCACCTCGGGCTGCAATCAGGCATTTTGTGCCGTTATTTCAGCGCTTTGCGGTGAAGGGGACGAGGTAATCCTGCCCACCCCGTGGTATTTTAACCATAAAATGTGGCTTGATATGAGCGGCGTGCGTACCCTCCCCCTGCCCGCCCGCGCGGGCCTTTTGCCGGACGTGGAAGAAGCCGCAAGCCTGATCACCAACAGAACCCGCGCGATTGTTCTGGTCACCCCCAACAACCCCGGCGGCGTGGAATATCCCGCCGCTCTGGTGCGCGATTTCTTTGAGCTGGCCCGCCGTCACGGCCTTGCCTTGATCATAGACGAGACCTACCGCGATTTTGACGCCCGGACCGGCGCGCCGCATGATCTGTTCACCGATCCCGACTGGCACGACACGCTTATTCAGCTCTATTCCTTCTCCAAGGCCTACCGCCTTACTGGCCACCGCGTGGGCGCGATCACCGCCTCGGAAAACCGCCTTTCCGAAGCCGAAAAATACCTCGATACCGTCACCATCTGCCCCAACCAACTGGGCCAGATTGCCGCCCTTTGGGGGATGCAGAACCTTGGCCAATGGCTGGCCGGGGAACGCGCAGAAATCCTTGATCGGCGCGCCGCCATTCAGGGTCATATGCCGGAACTTGAGGCGCAGGGCTGGACCCTTCTGGGCTGCGGCGCTTATTTCGCTTATCTAGAACACCCCTTTGCAATGCCCTCGGATCAACTGGCGCAAAAACTGGTGAGTGAGGCCGGTGTTTTACTACTGCCGGGCACCATGTTCATGCCAGAAGGCACCCCCCATGGCGCGCGCCAGCTCAGGCTGGCTTTTGCTAATGTGGATCGTGCCGGGATCACAACCTTGTTTGAACGCCTCTCTGGCCTGCCATGGCCCCTTGCCCCGGACAAAGCGAGCGCGTAGACACAGCCCTGAAAAGCTTACTAAACCGGTTAATCACGAAGGGGGCCCCATGGCTGCTGGCAAAGGTATCACAAAAACTCTGGTGTGGATTTTGATGGGCATGCTTGTGTTCGGCCTTGGCGGCTTTGGCGTGACCAATCTGGGCGGGCGCGTGCAAAGCATCGGCAAAGTTGGCGATGTCGATCTGGACATCAACCAATATGCCCGCGCCCTGCAATCGGAAATCCGTGCCTTTGAAGCTCAGGTCGGCACCTCGATCAGCTTTGCCCAAGCCAAACAGTTTGGTCTGGACGAGCGGGTGCTGTCACAAATGGTGACCCGGGCCGCATTGGATGATGAAGCGCGCCGCATGGGCATCTCAATCGGCGACAAAAACCTGCGCGATCAGATTGTTGTAATCCCGAATTTTCAAGGCGCCGATGGTAGTTTTGACCGCAACGCCTATAACTTTTCATTGCAGCAGGCAGGACTGTCCGAAGCCGAATTCGAAGACAATGTCCGCACTGAAACGGCACGCTCAATCCTTCAGGGCGCTGTTATCGCCGGGGTAAATTCCCCTGACGCCCCCACTGACGCGCTGATCAATTACGCCGCTGAACGCCGCGATGTCACCTGGGCCGTTCTGGACCGCAGCAACCTTGACACCGGCCTGCCCGAGCCAACCGAGGAAGAATTGCTCAGCTATTACCGTTCCAATCTGCCTGATTTCACCAGCCCCGAAGTGAAACGCATCACCTATGCCTGGCTCACGCCCGATATGTTGCTTGACAGTGTTGAGGTAGATGAAGCCGCGCTGCGTGAGGCCTATGATGCCCGGTCTGATGAGTTTAATCAGCCCGAGCGGCGCATGGTTGAACGCCTGAGCTTTGCCGATACGGCCGCAGCTGAGGCCGCGATGGCCAGCATTAAAAACGACAAGAGCAGCTTTGATACATTGGTTGAAGAGCGCGGTCTTGAGCTGTCAGATGTGGATATAGGCATCGTTACGCAATCCGATCTCGAAGATGCCGGCGCGCCGGTATTTTCAGCGGATGCGGGCGATGTTGTGGGCCCATATGAAAGCCTCATCGGCCCGGCTTTGTTTCGCGTCAATGCAATCCTGGTCGCACAAATCACCCCTTTTGATGAGGCCGGGCCTGAACTGCGCAACGTCCTCGCTGCGGATCGTGCCCGTCGTGTGATTGACGCCCAGATTGAAACCGTTGACGATCTGCTGGCGGGCGGGGCCACAATTGAAGATCTGGCCGCCGAGACTGATATGAAGCTGGGTCAGATTGACTGGCACCCGGCCCTAAGCGACCGTATCGGCGGCTATACAGCCTTCCGTCAGGCCGCTCAGGTGGTCACAACAGGCGATTTCCCCAAGGTGCTTCAGCTTGAGGATGATGGTATCTTTGCCCTCCGCCTTGATGAGATCGTCGAGCCCACAATCCGCCCGATTGATGTGGTGCGCGATCAGGTGATCCGTGGCTGGCGCACCGGGGCGGCAAGCAAAGCCCTGAAAGCGCAGATTGAGCCTAAATTGCCAAAACTATCAGCCGGCAGCAGCTTTGAAGAGCTGGGGATGGACCCAAAAACGGCCATTGCCCTCACCCGCACCGACATTCAGGAAGATACCCCACGGGAATTCATCAACACGGTCTTTTCGATGGATAAAGATGAGGTCCGCATGATCGAAGGCACGGGCCGGGTCTTGGTGATCCGCCTTGGCGAAATCAACAAACCCGATCCGGAAAATGAGGATATTATCACCATGCGCACCACTCTGAAGGATCAGACAGCGGCCTCGCTGTCGCAGGATTTGTTTCAGCTGCTGGCCAATGATATCCGCTCGCGCGTGGGTTTTTCGCTTAACCAGCAGGCGCTCAACGCAGTGCAGGCAAATTTTCAATAGGGCATATGGGCGTTGGAACTGACACCGTCATTTGAGGATTTCGCCAGTGGCTATGAGGCCGGGCGCAATCAGGTGGTCTATGCCCGTCTGGCGGCGGATCTGGATACGCCGGTTTCGTTGATGCTCAAACTCACCGGGGCGGCGCGCAATGGGTTTATGCTCGAATCCGTGACCGGCGGCGAAGTGCGCGGGCGCTATTCCATCATCGGCATGAAGCCTGATCTGATCTGGCAATGCCGTGGGACAACCAGCCAAATAAACCGTCAGGCGCGCATTGACGCAGACACGTTTGAGAACCAACCGGGCGCACCGCTTGATAACCTGCGCGCCTTGATCACAGCCAGCCGGATTGATCTGCCTGAGGGTCTGCCCGCCGCCTCGGCGGGCCTCTTTGGCTATCTCGGCTATGACATGATCCGGCTGGTTGAACACCTTCCTGATGTAAACCCCGATCCATTGGGCCTGCCCGATGCGGTCATGTTGCGGCCCTCGGTGGTGGCGGTGCTGGACGGCGTCAAAGGCGAGGTGATCGTGGTCTCCCCGGCTTGGGCAATATCCGAGGCCGGAACCGGGCAATCCGCCCGCGCCGCCTATGCGCTGGCGGCCGAGCGGGTGATGGATGCGGTGCGCGACCTTGACCGCGCCCTGCCCCAATCCAGCCGCACCCTTGGGGACGCTGATGAGGATGCCGCACCAGTTTCAAACTTCACCAAAGAGGGCTATAAGGCAGCGGTGGAAACCGCCAAGGATTACATCCGTGCCGGGGATATTTTTCAGGTGGTGCCAAGCCAGCGCTGGACGCAAGATTTCCGCCAGCCGCCCTTTGCTTTGTACCGCAGCTTGCGGCGCACCAACCCGTCGCCTTTTATGTTCTATTTCAATTTTGGCGGGTTTCAGGTGGTTGGTGCCAGCCCGGAAATTCTGGTGCGGGTGTTTGGCAATGAAGTCACCATCCGCCCCATCGCAGGCACCCGCCCACGCGGGGCCACTCCGGAAGAAGACCGCGCCAATGAGGCCGACCTTCTGGTGGACCCTAAGGAATTGGCCGAGCATCTGATGCTGCTCGATCTGGGCCGCAACGATACCGGTAAAGTGTCAAAAATTGGCACGGTGAAACCAACCGAGCAGTTCATTATCGAACGTTACAGCCATGTCATGCATATCGTCTCCAATGTGGTGGGTGAGCTGGCCGAAGATCAGGACGGCCTCAGCGCGCTTCTGGCCGGTCTTCCCGCCGGCACGGTCTCAGGTGCGCCGAAAGTGCGCGCGATGCAGATTATTGATGAGCTGGAGCCGGAAAAACGCGGTGTTTACGGCGGCGGCGTGGGTTATTTCAGCTCGGGCGGTGATATGGATGTCTGCATTGCCCTGCGCACGGCAGTGGTGAAGGATGAAAAACTCTATATTCAGGCCGGGGGCGGTGTGGTTTATGATAGCGACGCCGAGGCAGAATATATGGAAACCGTGCATAAATCCAACGCCATTCGCCGGGCGGCAGCCGATGCGGCGCGGTTTACAGGCAATGGCAATACGTAATTTGACTCCCAAGAATTTTTTAAAAATTCTTGCCAAAAGTTTTATAAAAACTTTTGCACGCCTCACCGTAACACTTGGATAAAACTGTCGAAATGGCCCAGCTCATCTTGTTCAACAAACCCTACGGCGTGCTGTCGCAATTCACCGATAAGGCCAGTGCCGACAGCCCCCGGGCCACTCTTTCAGATTACATTGATATTCCCGGCGTCTACCCCGCCGGGCGGCTGGACCGCGACAGCGAAGGCCTGCTTTTGCTCACGGATGATGGCAAACTTCAGGCCCGCATTTCCAACCCCCGCCATAAAATGCCCAAAACCTATCTGGCCCAAGTCGAAGGCCTGCCGGATGACGACGCGCTTAATGCTTTGCGCACCGGTGTCACCCTCAAAGACGGGCCCACCAAACCCGCCAAAATACGCCGCATTGATCCGCCTGATCTGTGGCCGCGTGACCCGCCGGTACGCGCCCGCAAAACCGTGCCCGATTGCTGGCTGGAAATCACCATCTCCGAAGGCCGTAACCGACAGGTGCGCCGGATGACCGCGCATGTAGGCTATCCCACCTTGCGACTGGTACGCTGGGAAATTGGCAGTTGGACATTGGATAATCTCCCCTCTGGCCATTGGCGCGCGGCCATCTAAAGGGCCGGTAAGCAGCCCTTATGCAGCCCCAATAAGGATATCACTCGCCGCGCAGCACAGCCGAAACCGGGGCCAGTGCCACGCGCGCGGCGCGATCTTCAAGCGCCCAGACAACCAGCGCGTTGATGGTCTCATCTCGCAAGCGCCCTACCATAATCACGCCGTTTTCTTCCTGCCCGGCCTTCAAGGCTGCCCGGTCAAGATAGCGCTGGATCATTGAGGCGCTTTCCCCCTTGCCGTCAAAATCGCGAAACACTGTGATCGCTGGCACCCCTTCGCGGGCAATCAGCTTTTGCGCCGTGTTCAGCCCCTTGGGCAGCATCACCGCCCCAAGGCCGCTGGCCGCCAGAATTTCCGCCAACTGTGTACTTGCCTTACGGCCCGCCTGCAGCCCCTCGCCTTCACCCTCCATCACCGCAACAGCCTCGGGTACGGCACGCAGATATATCGCCATGGTCACTTCAGTATCTGCGGCACCCGCCCCTTTTGGCAGGTCCGCCATCGCCAAAACCTCAAACCCGGCATCACGGTATTTTCGCATAGCATTGGCGGCACCGGGCCATTTTGTGTCAATGGCAATGCTCAACGGGTAGGGAAACGCTTTGAGCTTCTCAAGGTCAAGTTTACTTGTCCCATCGTCAATTAAAACGATTGCCATCAAAGGCTTGGCGTCCGGGTTTTCAAATTCTACCGCAAACCGCTCAAGCTGAGGTCGGGTATCTGCTTCTGTTTCAACGGCAGAATTGGCTTCGGGTATTTCTTCAACAACTGCCGGAGTGTCTATTATCGAAGGCAGGCGATTGGTTGTAACATCCGGGGCCAAATTTTCAAAGCCGCCGGATTTCGGCAGAGCCTCATCCTGCGCGTCTGATGCAGCCCCTTCTTGCGTCGCGCGTCCGGGGGTTTCCTGCCCATTAGATGCAGAAGCATCCGTAATCGTCACATCAGGAGTCAGATCAGGACCCTGATCAACAACCGGACCGGTTGGAACCACAGGCGTAACAGTCTCAATAAGCGCACCATTTGCCGTATTATCATCCAACGGCAATGCCACACCTGTAACCGAGGCTTCTTTAAGCAACGGCTGGGCCGGTGCAACCTTGGGGATGTTCATGGGGATACTATCCTGAAAGAACGACTTCTCCCAATTCCCGGCCGATGGCCCTTGCGGCAGATCAAGCAACTCAGCTAAAACTGCAGCGGTGGTTTCTTGCATATTCACAGCCTGATCCGGATACTGGGAAACGACATTATTCAAACCCAATGAAACCGGAAATTCCGCGGGTTGGGTAGCTATGATAAATACATTCTCTGCTACAGGTGCTGCCGGAACGGCAACAACCGGACGCTGCAAAACTGGGCTGTCAGGTGCGGTTATCACCCCAAAACCGGTATTTTCTTCAATACCAACCGGAAGGCTTAGTCCAAATACATCATTCCCGGTTTCCGGCTGAACTGCGGTTTGTGTCGCCTCTGAATTAACCGCCCTGAGATCATCCAGCGCCGGGGCATTAACCTGTGAGCTATCGCCCGCATCGGGCAGTGTTTCAACCCCGGGCAACTCGACCCAGGTATCGACACGCGGTTGATTAAACTCTGATCCAACAGGGATTTCCACAGCAGCGGCAGCAGCAGCCGGCGGTCGCACACCGGGAAACCCGGACAGCAAAGAAACAGCCCCGATGCCCAGCCCCGACACTACGGTTCCGACAATTACTCCGCCCAAAAATCCGCTTGCCATTAGTAAATGGTCCCCACATTTATCGCCTGCACAGCTTTCACACCTCTTGACGCTACTCCAGAAGCCTGAACAAGTATAGCTCAACCTAGGCCCGATCTTCCAGCTTATTGCCCCATGGATAGAGATAATGTTGCTATTAATCGATAATTACGACAGTTTCACGTACAATCTAGTTCACTATGTAGGTGAATTAGGCGCAAATGTTACCGTTCACCGCAATGATGCCCTGAATGTGCAGGAGGCCATGGCCCTGCGCCCGGCTGGCATATTGCTTAGCCCCGGCCCTTGCGACCCCGATCAGGCGGGCATTTGCCTGGCCTTGGTTGCCGCAGCGGCGGATGCAAATATCCCCTTACTGGGGGTCTGCCTTGGGCATCAGGCCATTGGTCAGGCCTTTGGTGGTAAGGTTGTGCGCCACTCAGAAATTGTGCATGGCAAAATGGGCCAGATGCAGCATTCCGGCACCGGGCTGTTTGCTGGCCTGCCCTCACCTTTTGAGGCCACACGCTATCATTCATTGGTGGTTGAGCGCGCCAGCCTGCCCGATTGCCTTGAGATCACGGCCCACCTGGATGACGGCACCATCATGGGATTGCAACATCGCACCCTGCCAATTCACGGCGTGCAGTTCCACCCTGAATCAATCGCTTCGCAGCATGGCCATGCCTTACTTAAAAACTTCCTTGATACCATGAAAGTTCCGGCATGAGTAACGCGCTGAAACCCCTCATTGGCATTGCGGCCGACCGCCCCCTGACCCGTGATGAGGCCGAGGCGGCGTTTGAGATCCTGTTCGCCGGTGAGGCCACGCCTTCCCAAATCGGCGGGCTGCTGATGGCCCTGCGCACCCGGGGCGAGACGGTTGATGAATATGCCGCCGCTGCCAGCGTCATGCGCGCCAAATGCAACGGCGTAAATCCGCCCAAAGGTGCGATGGACATCGTCGGAACCGGCGGGGACGGCAAAGGCACGCTCAATATTTCCACCGCTACGGCCTTTGTGGTGGCCGGCACAGGCGTGCCGGTGGCCAAACATGGCAACCGCAACCTGTCGTCAAAATCCGGTGCTGCGGATGCTTTGGGGCAGATGGGCGTCAATGTCATGGTTGGCGCCGACGTGGTTGAGCGGGCGCTGAATGAGGTCGGCATTGCCTTCATGATGGCCCCCATGCACCACCCGGCCATGGCCCATGTGGGCCCGGTGCGGGCCGAATTGGGCACCCGCACCATCTTCAACATCCTTGGCCCGCTGACCAACCCCGCAGGCGTCAAACGTCAACTCACCGGCGCATTTTCGCGCGAACTCATTCACCCGATGGCCGAAACCCTCGGCGCATTGGGATCCGAGCGCGCCTGGTTGGTGCATGGCTCGGATGGCACGGATGAGTTAACCATCACCGGCGTTAGTTGGGTGGCCGCCCTTGAACTTGATGGCAGTATTCGCGAGATTGAGCTGCACCCCGAGGATTTCGGCCTGCCGGTGCACCCGTTTGAAGCCATCCTTGGCGGCTCACCCGAAGAAAACGGTGTGGCTTTCCGCGCACTTTTGAACGGCGCACCGGGGGCGTATCGCGATGCGGTGCTGCTCAATGCCGCAGCCGCGCTGGTTGTGGCTGATGCGGCTTCTGGTTTAAAAGAAGGCGTGGCGCAGGCCACCAAAAGCATTGACAGCGGCGCAGCGCTTGGCAAAATCGAGGCCCTCGCCCGGATCACATCGGAGACCGCATGAGCACCCCCGGCATCCTTGAAAAAATCAAGGCTTATAAGCTTGAGGAAATTGCCGCTGCCAAGGCCGCAACACCACTTGAGACGCTGGAAAGCACGGCCCGCGACGCCAGTCCGGTACGGGGCTTTTCCCAGGCGCTATTACAGGCCACCAAACAAGGCTACGGCCTGATTGCCGAGATCAAAAAGGCCAGCCCGTCCAAAGGCCTTATCCGCGCGGATTTCAACCCCACAGAGCTGGCCCAAGCCTTTGCCACTGGCGGGGCCACTTGCCTGTCGGTTCTAACTGACACACCCAGCTTTCAAGGGGCAAATGAGTTCCTGCCTCAGGCCCGCGCCGCCTGTGATCTGCCGGTTCTGCGCAAGGATTTTATGTATGACCCTTATCAGGTGGTCGAGGCCCGCGCCCTTGGAGCCGATTGCATCCTGATCATCATGGCCAGTGTCTCGGACGATCAGGCGTCTGAGCTTGAGGCCACCGCGACCCAATGGGGCATGGACGCGCTGATCGAAGTGCATAACGAGGCTGAGTTGACCCGCGCCACCCGGCTCAATTCGGTGATGATCGGCATCAATAACCGCGATCTTAATACGTTCGAGACCTCGCTGGATACCACAAGGCGCCTCTCCAAACTGGTACCGGCCGAGCGCATGATCGTCTGCGAAAGCGGCCTTTCCACACCTGCAGATCTTGCCGATATGGCGCGCTATGGCGCGCGCAGTTTTTTGATTGGCGAAAGCCTGATGCGCGCGCAGGATGTGGCCGCAGCCACAAGCGATCTTCTCAGCGCCCCCCATAACCCGGCAGGTATGTAATGACAGGTCTCACACATTTTGACGGCAAGGGTCGCGCCCATATGGTTGACGTCTCGGATAAGGCCGTCACATCGCGCATTGCCGTGGCAGAAGGTTACATTAAAATGCTGCGTGAAACCTTTGATATTATTACAGAAGGACGCGCCAAAAAGGGTGATGTTCTGGCTGTTGCCCGGCTGGCTGGCATCATGGGGGCGAAAAAAACCGCGGACCTTATTCCGCTCTGTCATCCACTGCCCATTACCAAGGTTGCGGTTGATCTGACACCTGACCCCGATCTGCCCGGTATCCGGGTTGAGGCCACCGTGAAGACCACCGGCCAGACCGGGGTTGAGATGGAGGCGCTCAACGCCGCCAGTATCGCCGCACTTACGGTCTATGACATGTGCAAAGCGGTAGACCGCGCGATGGAAATCGGCGGCATCCGCGTCAAGCTGAAAGACGGCGGCAAATCCGGGCGGTATGAAGCAAAATGAGTGCAACAGGCCGTTCACTGGAGCTTTTTTTCATCGACGGTCGCCCCGACGGGATGCTAACCGCTGAAGTCTTTAACTGGACCGGCCATGTATTGCGGGTACCGCGCACTCAATTGAAAGAGGCGTTGGCAAGAACCGAGGCGGGTTATACCGGTGTTTACGTACTGCTTGGGGATCAAAATGGCGAGCCTTTTGCCTATATTGGAGAGACAGAAGACCTTGCAAAACGTATGCGGGGCCACGCGGCAGAGAAAGATTGGTGGGAAGAAGCTGTTCTGATCACCTCTACAGCCAATAATCTGCACAAAGCACATGTGAAATATCTTGAATCGCGTTTATTTGAAATGGCTCAAGCCGCCAAACGTATGTCATTAGACAATGGCAATGCTCCGACTCGCAGCAGCCTATCTGAGGCCGCGATCTCCAATATGGAAGAGTTCCTCAATACCCTAATGATGGTTCTGCCTGCCATTCAGGTTGATGTGTTTGTAAACAAAGCCCGGCCTGTAAAGGCAGAAAAAACTACATTAAGAGAAGGGGAAGTCCCTAAATTCCAGATAAGTAGCCCCCGCCTTGGGGTCGATGCGGTGGCGTCGATATTGGACGGCGAGATGATCGTTCATGCTGGCTCAATTGGGCGTGGTGAATGGGTTGGCAAAGGAAGTTGGGATAGTGGATACAAAAGTTTACGGGACCACCTTATAGAAACGAATATTCTTATGTTGGAAGGGGGCAACGCAGTATTCACTGAGAATTTTGCGTTTTCCAGCCCGAGCGCTGCCGCTGCTGTTGTTCAAGGCCGCGCTGCAAATGGCCGTATTGACTGGAAACTCAAAGGCACCAACACAACCTATGCTGATTGGGAAGCCAACCAATTGAGCCAACCGGATATTGTAAAATGATCACCGTTGACGACGCCCTTGCGCAGCTTTTCTCGCTGATAACGCCCATGCAAAATGAAACCGTCCCTCTGGCACAGGCCGTGGGCCGGATGCTGGCCAGTGACGCCATCGCCACCCGCGATCAGCCGCCGTTTTCGGCCTCGGCGATGGATGGCTATGCCATGCGCGCAGACGAGGTGCAGGTGGGCGCCAGTTTTGACGTGATCGGCGAAGCCGCTGCTGGCCACGCCTTTGACGGCACATGCGGCCCCGGTCAAGCGATCCGAATTTTTACTGGCGCGCCGGTGCCAGACTGCGTAAATCATGTGGTTATTCAAGAGGATGTCCGCCGCGACGGGGACCGTATCACCCTCACCGAGCGCCTCAACAAAGGCGCAAATATCCGCCCCCTTGGCTGTGGTGGCAGAACCCGCGACAGGCTCAGGGCTCCGCGCGTCCTGCGCCCCTCTTCTTTTGCCATGCGGTCCTCTAT
>UOEG01000211.1_pt1 | contig 20701 bp, 18 predicted proteins | sample 1990051 | NCBI WGS metagenome assembly UOEG01 (sample SAMEA4728526, study PRJEB27164) | hydrothermal vent metagenome | biome: marine basaltic hydrothermal vent biome; feature: marine hydrothermal vent; material: mineral | place: Pacific Ocean | collected 2011-06-14/2011-07-23 | depth 1741 m | reverse complement strand
GATGGCCAATCCCAGCTAATGGAGAATGTCACCAAGACCAGCCCGCTTGGCAGTATGCCCGGGATGGAGGCCATGCGCGCCCAGCAAGAGATGTTTATGAAGGCGATGACCGGTGGCATTCCCGGCATGGGGGCGACCCCGGCAAAAGCCCCGGCAAGCGATGATGATAATCTTAACGAGATCAAAAAACAGCTTGCCGAGCTTCAGGAAAAGCTGTCGAAAATGGGTAATTAACCGCTGATGGCTGAGACCTCGGGCCGCATAACCCTTTGGGGGATTGAGGTTTTTATGGTTGCGGCTGATGAGCGCTCGATCTCGGCGGCGGCGCGGCGGCTGGACGTCAGCGCCTCGGCGGTGAGCCAGCAACTGACCAATCTTGAAACTGCGGTTGGGGCGATTTTGCTGCAACGCAATGCGCGGCCCATTCGCCTGACACCGGCGGGTGAGATTATGCAACGCCGGGCGCAGGTGATCCTGAATGAGGCGACGTTGGCGCGGGCCGAGCTGGCGATGTCGGACCTGTCCAAGCTCACCCGGTTTCGCCTTGGCATGATCGAGGATTTTGAGGCGGATGTGACGCCGCAACTGCTCACCCATATGGCCGGGGAATTGCAGGGCTGTCAGTTTCTGCTGGAAACAGGTGCCACGCATTATTTGCATGATCAACTGGACGCGCGGGCGCTGGATGTGATTGTCGCCGCTGAATTTGGCGCTGGCGCGGATTGGGCCGAGGTGCATCCGCTTATGCGTGAGGGATTTGCCGTGGCCGCCCCCAAGGGGATGATTGATCAGAGCGCCAACATACTGAAACAATTACAGAAAATACCGCTTATTCAGTATACTCAGCGGCATTATATGGGCCGCTTGATCAGCTCACATTTGGCGCGGCAGGACCTGAGTTTGCCGCACCGGTTTGAGCTGGACAGCTATCACGCGATTTTGGCGCTGGTGGGGCAGGGGGCCGGGTGGACCATCCTGACACCGTTGGCGTTGATGCGCGCGCGGCGGTTTGCCGATCAGATTGATGTGTTTGAACTGCCGTTTGAGCCGCTCTCACGGGTGATCTCGCTCACGGCGCGCAAGGATATGTTGCAGGACATGCCGGGGCAAGTGGCTGAAACCTTGCGGCCGATTTTGCAACGCAGCATCGTGGACCCGGCGATTGCGGCGCATCCGTTTCTGGAAGGGCTGCTAAGTGTGATTCAGTAGAAGCTTTGCGGGTCTATATCGACGCTGAGCCGCATTTGATTTGGCAGTTTGAACTGGCCAATCCACTGTGAAATTGCCGCCTGCAATGCCGCGCCTTTGGGCGCTTTGACCAGCAATCTGACCCGGTGACGCCCGCGAATACGCGCAATCGGCGCGGGGGCGGGGCCAAAAACCTGCGCGCCAATATGGCGGATGGGGGCGTCATTCCGGGCCAGTGCGGTGCCCAGATCAAACGCCGCTTGGGGGTCGGGCGAGGACAGAATAATGCCCGCAAGACGGCCAAAGGGCGGCACTCCGGCGTGTTGGCGTTCATTGGCTTGCGCGCGCCAAAATCCCACCTCATCTCCCGAGAGAATTGCCCGGATCACCGGGTGCTCGGGTTGGAAGGTTTGCAGGTAGGCGGTGCCGCGTGTCTCAACCCGCCCGGCGCGGCCTGAGACCTGTTGCATCAACTGAAACGTGCGTTCCGCCGCACGCAGGTCTGAGCCCATTAGCCCAAGGTCGGCGTCAATCACGCCGACAAGGGTAAGCCGTGGAAAATTATGGCCTTTTGCCACCAGTTGCGTGCCGATGATGATGTCGGTTTCATCCCCTGCGATCTTTCTGATCTGGGCCTTCAACGCCCGCGCCGAGCCGAACATATCCGACGACAGCGTGGCAATGCGGGCACCGGGAAACAGGCTTTGCGCCTCTTCTGTCAGGCGCTCAACTCCGGGGCCGACGGCGGCCATGCGGTCTTCGGCCTCGCAGGCGGGGCATATGCTGGGGATGGCGCAGGTTTCGCCGCATTGGTGGCAGACAAGGCGTTTTGAAAACCGGTGTTCGACCATGCGCGCGTCGCAATGGGGGCAGCCGATTTGATGACCGCAGGCGCGGCACAGGGTGATGGGCGCGTATCCCCGGCGGTTGATGAACAACAGTGATTGCTCGCCCCGGGCCATGCGGGCGGTGACCTCGCGTTGCAGGGTGGGGGAAATCCAGCGGCTTGAGGGCAGGCGCTCGACGCGCATGTCGATGGTTTTGATCAAGGGCATTACCGCCTCGCCGTAGCGGGCGGTTAATTCTACTTTGGCGTATTTCCCGGCCTCGGCGTTGGTCCATGTCTCAAGGCTGGGCGTGGCCGAGGCGAGCACCACCTGAGCGCCGCAAATTGATGCGCGCAGGACGGCCATATCGCGGGCGTGATAAAGCACACCGTCTTCTTGTTTATAGGATGTATCATGCTCTTCATCGACGACAATCAGCCCGAGATTTTGAAACGGCAGGAACAGGGCCGAGCGCGCGCCGACAACCACCTGAGCCGCGCCTTGGCCCACCATTTTCCACGCCCGGCGGCGTTCCGTCATGGTGACACCGGAATGCCATTCGGCGGGGCGGGCGCCAAAGCGGGCTTTGAAACGGGTGAGAAATTCGGCCGTCAGGGCAATCTCGGGCAAGAGCACAAGCGCCTGCTGGCCTTGGCGCAGCGCCTGTGCCACGGCCTCAAGATAGACCTCGGTTTTGCCCGATCCGGTGACGCCGCGCAAAAGCGCGGTGCCGTAATCCATTGATTTCAATGAAGATATAAGCGTATTTGCGGCCTGATCCTGATCCCCGGTCAGCGTGGCTCCGGGCCGGTCCGGGTCAAGCTTGGGATAGGGCAGATCGCGCGGCGCGACCTCCTCATGCAACACGCCTTGCTTGACCAGCCCCTTGATGACTGAGGTACTGACCCCGGCCTGCTCGGCCAACTCACCAAGGGTGAAGGCCAGCCCGCCAAACTCGTGCAGCACGCCAAGAACCCGACGGCGGGCGTCGGTTTCGCGGTCAAGAGTGCCCTCGCCCAATCGGTAAATCTTTAGCATCGAGGGCGGCTTGCCCAGGCCCGGCGCGCGGGTGGCGAGCTTGAGCATTGCCGGCAGTTGCGTGAGGGTATAGGCGGCGGCGCGGCGCAGAAACTCGCGCAATTCATAACGCATCGGGGCCACATCCAGCACCCGGATCACCGAGCGGGCTTTGGCCAGGTCAAACCCGCCTTGCCCCGGTCCCCAGACCACCCCCAACACCTTGCGCGGCCCAAGCGGCACCTCGACAAACGCGCCAAGATGGCAGCCGCCTTCGGGGGCTTTGTAATCCAATGCGCCGCCCAAGGGTTGCGTTGTCATCACCGCCACCAGCGTTCCGGGATCATAGAATTCTGGATTTTGCGGCAAGGGTTGGACCTCATCTAGGGGTTTCGGCCTCGCATTCTATGGGGTACACCTTTGATAATGAAACCCCGAACGCATAAAAATGGACCCCTGAGATGAAATTTTTTGTAGATACCGCCGAAGTTGATGAAATTGCTGAGTTGAATGATCTTGGCATGGTGGACGGGGTGACAACAAACCCGTCGCTGATCATGAAATCAGGCCGTGATATTCTGGAAGTGACCAAAGAGATTGCCGGCATGGTCGATGGCCCGGTCAGTGCCGAAGTGGTGGCGCTTGAGGCCGATGCGATGATCGCCGAGGGTCGTAAGCTGGCCAAGATCGCGGATAATATCGCGGTGAAAGTGCCGCTGACATGGGATGGGCTGAAGGCCTGTAAGGTGTTGTCTTCAGAGGGAAATATGGTCAACGTGACGCTGTGCTTTTCGGCCAATCAGGCGCTTTTGGCGGCCAAGGCGGGGGCCACATTCATCAGTCCTTTCATTGGGCGGCTGGATGATATTAACCTTGATGGCATGGAAGTGATCGCCGATATTCGGCAGATTTACGACAATTACGGGTTTGAGACGCAAATCCTTGCGGCCTCAATCCGCAATGTGAATCATGCGTATCAGGCGGCGCTTATTGGCTCGGACGTGATGACCGCGCCGCCGAAAGTGATCAAGAAAATGGCCGAACATCCGCTGACCGATAAGGGTCTGGCGGCATTTTTGGCGGATTGGGAAAAAACAGGGCAGCAAATTCTGTAAACCCATGTTATAAGGTCGCAAAATAAAAAGACCAAAGCAGTCGGGGCAAAAATGAGCAATAAACCCAAGATGGGGGATAAGCTGCGCGAAGGAATCATCGCGCAGCCGGATGTTATCCTTGAAGATCAAGACCTTATGCGCGCCCTTGTGGCCGCGAATGAACGCGCCATGGGCGGCAATATCGTGGATTTACGCGGTGTTGCGATGAAACGGCTTGAGGCAAGGCTTGAGCGGTTGGAGGACACCCATCAATGCGTGATTGCCGCCGCTTATGAAAATCTGGCCGGGGCCAATCAGGTGCATCGGGCGATTTTGCGGATGCTGGAACCTGTTGAAATGGATGAGTTTTTCAAGGTTCTAAGCAGCGATATTGCGGCCATTTTGCGGGTGGATGTGGTGCGTCTGGTGCTGGAAACCGGGCATAAAGGCATTGATCCGGCGCGCGGGGATGTTTTGTCGATTACCAAACCCGGATTCATTGAGGATTATCTGAAGGTTGGGCGGCGGGGACCGGTGCGTCAGGTCACGTTGCGTAAAATCCGCGATGAGAATGCGCAGATTTATGGCGATAAGGGCGCAACAATCCGCTCGGAGGCCTGCTTGCTTTTCGATTTGGGGGCCGAGAATACGCCCGGTATGCTGGCGCTTGGATCGCGCGATTCTCAGATGTTTTTCCCGCAGCAAGGCTCTGATTTGCTTACGTTTTTCACGGATGTTTTTGAGCGCATACTGCACCGCTGGATCCCATGATTTCGGCGGCCGCATCCGAGGTTTTGCAGGCTTGGCTTGCGGCGCAAAAGGCGCTGAGGGATGCGGCGGATAACACGATTGAGGCCTACCGCCGGGATGTGGCCGATTTTTTGGCTTTCATGACCGCGCACAAGGGCGGATTGCAGGGGCTGACGCCGCTGGCGCAGATTTCCCAAACCGATATGCGCAGTTGGATGGCCGAGGCCCGGGGGCGGGACCTGAGCCCGCGCTCGTTGGCGCGAAAGCTGTCGGCGGTGAAGAGTTTTTATCGCTGGCTATCCGAGCGTGAGGGGTTTGAACCCACCGCCGTTCTGGCCACGCGCGCGCCCAAATTCCAGCGTAAATTGCCGCGCCCCTTAAGCCCGGATGCCGCCAAGGATGTTATAGAAACCGTTGATTATCAAACAGATACCCCGTGGATTGCGGCGCGCGATCAGGCGGTGATCACCTTGCTTTACGGCTGCGGGCTACGGATTTCCGAGGCGCTGAGCCTTGAGGGCCGTGACCTGCCGATCAGCGATATTTTGCGGATCACCGGCAAAGGCGGCAAAGAGCGGATTGTGCCGGTGATTGCCCCGGTGCGAACGGCGATTGCGCAATATGCCAGGCTGTGCCCGCATGATTTATCCCCGTCTAGGCCGCTGTTTCGCGGGGTCCGGGGGCGGCGGTTGAATCCGCGCATGGTGCAAAAAGTGGTTGAGCGGGTACGCCTGCAACTTGGCCTGCCCGCAAGTGCCACGCCGCACGCGATGCGCCACAGCTTTGCCACGCATTTATTGAATGCTGGCGGGGACTTGCGCGCCATTCAGGAATTACTGGGCCATGCTTCGTTGTCAACAACACAGGCCTATACGGCGGTGGATACGGCGCGATTGATGGAGGTTTACACCCAAACCCATCCCCATGGGCTGTAATCAACCTTCACGCACATGTGAGACTATCTGAATAGGAATTGTGCCATGCTGCCACTAAGTTAACTTTGGTAAATAAATGGAGGATTTATATGAAACGCCAAGTGTTTGCGGCTGCGATGATTGCAGGTGCCCAACTGATGGCTTCAACGGCCTTTGCCGCTGAGTGCCCGGTTGATGTGACGGACCCTTTTGACTTGGAAGAAGATGCCGTGATTGCGCTTTATGAGTGTATGAAAGACAGCATGGTTGAAGGCTATAGCAAAAAAGAGGATGAAGTGGCCACGGCTTATCGTGAGTGGACTGTCAGCTCGACCCGTCCTGCGGTTGCTGGGGCGCATGGCAATCGGTTTCTTCAGACATGGGCCAATGATATTGCCGCTGAACAGTACCTCAAATTTGAGGAAGAAGGCGTTGAGATGCCGGTTGGATCGGTGCTGGCTAAGGAGAGTTTCAAGATCCATAAGAAGAAAAAGAAAGCCGTTATCGGGCCGCTTTTCATCATGACAAAGCTTGAAGAGGGGACCTCGCCGGATACCAATGACTGGTTTTATAGCGGGGTGCAGCCGAATGGTAAGCCTATGAAACTAAAGCAAAGCTTTTGTAGTGACTGCCATATAGGCTGGATAGATCAGGATGCGCTGGCCTATCCGTTGGAAGAGGTCCGCGTCTCGCAGGACTAATCACTTATGGATGATAAAAGCCCGGGTCCGAAAGGCACCGGGCTTTTTCTTTTTGCATCTTTCGGTGTGATCGTTCATGTAGCTAAAATGACCCCACAGTTTCGTGCTATATCTGTTCACCTTCTGACGGCCACCGGCGCGGTTTTTGCCATGTTGGCGATGCTGGCGGCGGTGGATCAGAAATGGGATTTGATGTTTTTATGGCTGGTCGTGGCCTTCGCGGTTGATGGCATCGACGGGCCATTGGCGCGAAAATATCATGTCCGCAAATACGCCGCGCAATTTGACGGGGTGCTGCTGGACCTGATCATTGATTACCTGACCTATGTCTTTATTCCGGCCTTTGCTTTGTTCAAATCCGGGCTGCTACCGGGTTGGACCGGGTGGTTTGCCATCATCGTGATCACCTTTGCCAGTGCGATGTATTTTGCAGATACCCGCATGAAAACAAAGGATAACTCATTCTCTGGCTTCCCTGGATGCTGGAACATGCTGATCATCGTGATGTTCGCGATCCAGCCAAATTTCTGGATCATCGTCACCCTTGTCTCGGGGCTGTCCATCGCCATGTTCATCCCGCTGAAATTCATCCATCCGGTGCGCACCGAGCGTTGGCGGATGCTGTCACTGCCGATGGCCTTTGCCTGGACATTCTTTGCTGGCTGGGCGGCCTGGGTCGATTTTCATCCCGAAAGCTGGGCCCATTGGGGGCTGGTCGCCACCAGCATTTACCTGACCTTTGCGGGCATTGCGCAGCAGATCATCCCTGAACGCGGCTAAGATGCCGGATGTTGTACAAGTTGTACAACATATAGGGGTGTTTTGTACAACATGCGGCTTTTCAGATGAGCAGCCCCGCCGCGCCTTCGTGGCGCAAAAGCCAGACCTTGGTCTCAATCCCGCCAAGCCCCGAAAATCCGCCCAATGTGGACGCCGCCAAAATGCGGTGGCAGGGAATGATCACCGGAATGGGATTGCCGCCGCACGCGCCGCCGATGGCCTGCGCGGGCACCCCAAGATCAGCCGACAAATCGCCATAGGTTCGGGTCTCGCCAAACGGGATGGCCAGCATCGCGTCACACACGGCACGTTGAAAATCCGAGCCGCGCACCGAGAGCGGCAAATCAAATTCGGTCAATTTTCCGTTAAAATACGCCGCCAGTTGCCGCCGCGCCTCCGCAAGTTCGGGCGTTTCATCCCCTTCAGGCCCTTCACACCAGCGCAGCCGCCAAATCGCGCCCGCGTGGCTATCAATGGTTAACGGACCAATCGGGGTATCAAGGCTGACAGAGGGCATGGCACTTCGCAACTGGTTTCTTCTGGCTCAAAATATCCCCGCCGGAGGCATAGAATCTTAGCCGCGATTCATCCGGTTTTCGATCAGATCCTCGACCACCGACGGATCAGCCAAGGTTGAGGTATCGCCCAGAGAGCCATAATCATTTTCGGCGATTTTGCGCAGGATGCGGCGCATGATTTTACCCGAGCGGGTTTTGGGCAGGCCCGGTGCCCATTGAATGAGGTCGGGCTTGGCGATGGGGCCGATTTCCTTGCGCACCCAATCCGACAGCTCTTTGCGCAGATCGTCGGTGTATTCTTCGCCCGCCATCAAGGTGACATAGGCATAGATGCCCTGACCTTTGATGTCATGCGGATAGCCGACAACGGCGGCCTCGGAAACCTTGTCATGCGCAACCAGTGCGTTTTCCACTTCGGCGGTGCCCATGCGGTGGCCCGAGACGTTGATCACATCATCCACCCGGCCGGTGATCCAGTAATCGCCATCGGCATCGCGTTTGCAGCCGTCGCCGGTGAAATAATAGCCTTTGTAATCTGAAAAATAGGTCTTCTCAAACCGGTCGTGATCGCCCCAGATGGTGCGCATCTGGCCGGGCCAGCTGTGGGCGATGCAAAGCACGCCTGCCACATCATTGCCAGTCATCTCCTGGCCTGATGTTGCATCAAGCACTACCGGCTCAATGCCGAAAAACGGCTTCATGGCCGAGCCGGGTTTCAAAGCATGCGCGCCGGGCAGGGGGGTAATCATGTGGCCGCCGGTTTCGGTCTGCCACCAGGTATCAACGATGGGCACGCGCCCGCCGCCCACAACCTCATGATACCATATCCAGGCTTCGGGGTTGATCGGCTCGCCTACCGTGCCCAGAACTTTGAGGCTGGAAAGGTCACATTTATCAACATATTCAGGGCCTTGCGCCATCAAAGCGCGGATCGCAGTGGGCGCGGTGTAGAACTGATTGACCTTGTGCTTTTCACAGACCTGCCAGAACCGGCTGGCGTCGGGGTAGGTGGGCACGCCTTCAAACATCAAGGTGGTCGCGCCATTGGCCAGCGGGCCATAGACGATATAGCTGTGGCCGGTGACCCAGCCAACATCGGCGGTACACCAATAGACATCGCCGTCATGGTAATCGAACACCAATTCATGGGTCATCGAGGCATAAACCAGATAACCGCCGGTGGTATGCACCACGCCCTTGGGCGCGCCGGTGGAGCCGGAGGTGTAGAGGATAAACAAGGGATCTTCGGCATTCATCGGCTCGGGCGGGCAATCGGTTGAGGCATGCGCCATCAGTGTGCCGTAGACATGATCGCGCCCGGTTTTCATTGGCACATCGCCGCCGGTACGTTCCACCATTAAAGTAGTGACATCGCCGCAGATTGACAGCGCCTGATCGACATTGGTTTTGAGCGGTGTGTTGCGCCCGCCGCGCGGGGCCTCATCGGCGGTGACCACCAAAGACGCCTTGCATCCTTCAATGCGGGAGGCCAGAGCTTCGGGGGAAAACCCTGCAAAAACAACCGAGTGGATCGCACCAATGCGGGCGCAGGCGAGCATGGCATAGGCCGCTTCGGGGATCATCGGCATATAAAGCACAACCCGGTCGCCCTTACCGACGCCCAGGGATTTATAGACATTGGACAGCTTGTTCACATGCTCGGATAGCTCGGTATAGGTGATGTGATGCGCCAAGTTGGGATCATCGGCTTCCCAGATGATTGCGGTTTGATCGCCGCGCTTTTCAAGGTGCCGGTCAATGCAGTTGGCGGCGATATTGAGCACGCCGTCCTCGTACCATTTGATTGAGACATTGCCGGGCGCAAAGCTGGTATTTTTGACCTTGGCATAGGGTTTGATCCAGTCAAGGCGGCCGCCATGCGTGCCCCAAAATGCATCAGGATTGGCGATTGAGGCCGCGTACATCCTGTCATATTTGGCCGCGTCAACATGGGCATTGGCAATAAAATCGTCTGAGGAAGGGTAAATTTTATCGGTCATATTAGGCCTTTTGACAGTTTGGTAATGTATCTTTAGCAAGATGCCTGATTCGCAGGCAAGGATCAACAATCGTTGAGTTAAGCAGTTCAGATTGCCAGATATTCGGCGCGCAGTTTTTCGTTTTCAAGCACTTCTTCGGCGGTGCCGTCAAACACGATGATGCCGGTATCCAGGATCACCGCGCGGTCAGACAATTTAAGTGCGCGCACGGCGTTTTGTTCAACGATGATGGTGGTGATGCCCTGTTCTTTGATAATACGCAGGGTTTTTTCGATCTCGTCGACAATTACCGGGGCAAGGCCCTCATAGGGCTCATCCAGCAGCAGAACCTTGATGTCACGGGCCAAAGCGCGGGCCAGTGCCAGCATTTGCTGCTCACCGCCTGAAAGGGTGACGCCCTCTTGTTTGCGGCGCTCGGCGAGGCGGGGGAAAAGATCGTAAATCCGCTCAAGTGACCAGCCGACGGGCGGGGCAATCTGTGCCAGTTGCAGGTTTTCCTCGACCGTCAAACCGGAGATGATGCTGCGGTCTTCGGTGACCAGACCGATGCCTGCGATAGCGGCTTCATGGCTGGCCATATTGTGCAGGGGCTGGTGATCCAGCCAAATCTCGCCGTGCTGTACCTGCGGGTTATCCATGCGCGCGATGGAGCGCAGGGTGGTGGTTTTGCCAGCGCCATTGCGGCCCAGAAGCGCCATGATTTCGCCTTCGTGCAGGTTGAAACTGATGCCCTGCACGATATAGCTTTCGCCGTAATAGGATTTCAGATCCCAGACCGACAGGAAGGCAGGAGCGGTTTTGGCGTGGTTTATGCCGCCGGAGAAATCTGCCTTGTCGTTCATGTGGTTTCTCCTACTGCGGTTTCGCCGAGATAGGCTTCGCGGACTTTCGGGTGGCCTCTGATATAGTCGGGTGTGCCCTCGACCAGGGGTGTGCCCTGGGCCAGAACGGTGATGCGTTCGGCCAGCGAAAACACCACATGCATGTCATGCTCGATGATGGCGATGGTGATGTCGCGCTCGTCATTGATCTGTTTCAGCAGATCAATGGTGTTGTTGGTATCGGCGCGGGCCATGCCCGCCGTTGGCTCATCCAACAGCAACAGGCGCGGGTTTTGCGACAGGCACATGCCGATCTCAAGCCGGCGTTTATTGCCGCGTGACATGGCGGCGGAATGATCAAATCGCTGATCGGCCATATTAAGGCTTTCCAGTATCGCCTCGGCCTGCTCAATGATGCCGGTTTCCTGGGCGGTGCTTTCAAGCGCGTGCATACGAAAGGCACCGTCACGTTTGGCGAAGATCGGGATCATCATGTTTTCAAGCACCGTAAGGTCGCCAAAAATTTCCGGCGTCTGGAATACCCGCGAAATGCCCATCTGGCAAATCTCATAGGGTTTGCGCCCCAGCACGGATTGGCCGTCAAACATCACCGAGCCGGTATCGGGGATCAACTTGCCGATCAGGACATTGAGCAGCGTTGATTTGCCCGCCCCGTTGGGACCGATGATGGCGTGCACCGAGTTTTCCTCGATGCTTAGGTTCACATCGCCCAAGGCCTGCAACCCACCGAAACGTTTGTTGACGTTTTTGACTTCTAGTATTCCCATCAGGTTGCCTCCCTTTATTCTGCAGGTGTGGATTGAGGGGCATCGCCCGATTGATCATCGTCTGGTTTGCTGCGTCTGAATAACCGCATGATCCTTTGACCCCCTTCCACAAGCCCGCCGGGCAGGAAGATGACAACCAGCATGAACAGCAAACCAAGGGTCAGTTCCCAGCCGGAGCCGACGAAAACCTCAACCACCGAGACCACAGCGTTTTCCAGACCGTCGGGCAGGAACCCAAACCAGTCATGCAGCACGTTATTGTTGATTTTTGAAAAGATATTTTCGAAATATTTGATGAAACCCGCTCCGACCACCGGGCCAATCAGCGTGCCGGCACCGCCCAGGATGGTCATCAGCACAATTTCACCCGAGGCTGTCCATTGCATACGCTCGGCCCCGGCAAGCGGATCCATCGAGGCCAGCAAACCACCAGCAAGACCGGCATACATGCCCGAGATCACGAAAGCCGCCAGGGTATAGGGCCGGGCATTGAGACCGGTATAATTCATCCGGGTCTGATTGGATTTGACTGCCCGCAGCATCATCCCGAAAGGGGAACGAAAGATACGCATGGAAAGATAGAAGGCCACCAGTAAAAGCAATGCGCAAAGGTAATACCCGATGTTGAACTGAAAGCTCCATGCCCCAAGATCAAGCGAGTAGGTCGAGCGCATTTCAAGGCCAAAGAGACCGGTCACCGGGATTGAGCCATCAGCGGTTCGGCTGAGGCCAAGGATGCGCGGGTCATTGAGGCTGAGTTGCAGCCCGGTTTCACCATTGGTGATCGGGGTGAGCACCGAGTAAGCCATGTTGAAGCTCATCTGTGCAAAGGCCAGCGTCAGGATCGAGAAATAGATGCCCGAGCGGCGCAGGCTGATAAAGCCGATCAGCAGTGCAAACAAGCCGGCGATGATGACACTGAGAAGGATCGCCGGGATCACGTTCATGCTGAGCAGTTTGAACATCCAGACGGCGGAATATGAGCCGACCCCCAAAAATGCCGCGTGGCCAAATGAGAGATAGCCGGTGAGACCAAACAGGATATTGAAGCCGATGGCCAGGATGCCGAAGATGGCAAAGCGCTGCATCAGGTCGGGGTAGCCTGCGTTGAACTGCGCCATGGCGCTGTCCGCTGGAAACGGGTTGAGGATGAAAGGGGCCAAAAGGGCGATAGCGGCCACGATGGCCAGCATTTTAAGATCGTGTTTTCCAAGTCCGAGCATGGTCTAATCCTCCATCACGCCACGTTTGCCCATCAATCCGCGCGGACGGGTAAGCAAGATGATAATTGCAACGACATAGATGATTATCTGGTCAATGCCGGGGATGATTGCCTTGACTTCGTTCATCGAGGCAAAGCTTTCGAGGATGCCAAGCAGGAACCCCGCAGCGACGGCTCCGGGCAATGAGCCCATGCCGCCGACAACCACGACCACGAAGCTGAGCACCAGAAAATCCATGCCCATGCGATAGTTGGGCGAGTTGATCGGCGCATACATCACCCCGGCAATTCCGGCCACGGCGGCGGCGATGCCAAACATGATGGTAAAGCGCTTGTCGATATTGATGCCCAACAGGCCGACGGTTTCGCGGTCGGCCATGCCGGCGCGCACCACCATGCCGAAGGTGGTAAACCGCAAGAAGGCAAAGACCGCGCTGATAATGACAACGGCGAAGGCAAAATAGACCAGACGCCAGTAGGGATAGATGATGGCATTTGTGTCAAATCCCAGCAGGACGCCAAAATCAAAGCTGCCTGTGAAGGCGGCGGGCGCGGGGGTGGGGATCGGATTGGCACCGAAAAAATGCTTGACGATTTCCTGCAACACAATGGCGAGTCCGAAAGTCACCAAAATCTGATCGGCGTGCGGGCGTTTGTAGAAATGTTTGATCAGCCCGCGCTCCATGACATAGCCGATACCAATCATAATCGGAATGGAGAATAAAATTGCAAGCGGCACGGCCCAATCAATGATCCCGGCCCCGATCTCGGGGCCAAACCAGCTTTCGATATAGGGGATTTTGACTTTTAATGGATTGCCGAGGAAATCGGTTTGGGTTTCGTCGATAACCTCATAACTGATGTTTAGGATTTTCGACAGGATGACAGCGCAGAATGACCCGATCATGAAAAGCGCCCCATGGGCGAAGTTGACAACCCCAAGGGTGCCAAAGATCAATGTCAGACCAAGGGCAATCAGCGCATAGGCCGAGCCTTTGTCCAGTCCGTTGAGAGTTTGAAGAATGATTGCGTCCATTTTCCCCACCTGTATATGGTCGAACCGCCCACGGCGAAATTGCGCCACATTTATAGTTGGCGTAGGCCGGGTTTAAGCCCCGGCCTACACTTTGGTTTATGGCTTATGCGCCCGGGTTGCAGGTGCCAAGGGCACCGCCCGCAAACATCGGGTGATCCGGCGGATAGGTAACCTGTGCGACCGGGGTCACTTCGACAACTTCCAGAACGTCAAACTCGGATGTGGGGTTCTCTTTACCTTTCACAACCAGAACATCCTTGAAGCACTGGTGATCGGCAGCACGGTAGAGTGTCGGACCGTTGCCCAGGCCGTCGAATTCAAAGCCTTCCAGAGCCTCGACAATGCCGCAGGGGTTGAAAGTACCTGCGCGCATGGCCGCATCTGCGTAAAGCAGGGTCTGACAATAGACCGTATGCGCCGCCTGACTGGGCGGGAAGCCATATTTTTCACCAAAGGATTTGACGAATGCCTTGGTGCCATCATCAGGCAAAGACCAGTGCCAGTTGGTTGAGCCAAGAATGCCCTTGACGTTATCTCCGGCACCTTTGGCCATCAGGCGGCTGTAAAGCGGCACGACGATTTCAAAGTTTTTGCCGTTGACCTGTTTGTTGCGCAGGCCAAACTGAACCGCGCTGGTCAGTGAGTTCACCATGTTGCTGCCATAGTGATTCAGGATCAGCACATCGGCGCCTGAATTCAGAACCGGCGCGACATAGGATGAGAAATCGGTTGTTGCCAACGGGGTTTTCACCGTTTCAGCAGTTTTCCAGCCCATGGCTTCGGTGGCGGCTTTGATCGATTCTTCCTGCGTCCAGCCCCAAGTATAATCGGCCGTCAGGTGATAGGCAGTGCGATCCGAGCCATAGAGTTTTTGCAGCACCGGTGCCAGCGCAGCGGCTGACATATAGGCGTTGAACATATGGCGGAAACCATTGGCTTTTTTGTCTTTGCCGGTGGTGTCGTTGGAGTGGGTCAGACCAGCCATGAAGATAATGCCGGCTTCCTGACACAGGCCCTGAACCGCAATCGCCACGCCTGAAGAAGACCCGCCGGTGATCATCACCGCGCCGTCTTTTTCAATCATCGATTTGGCCGAGGCCCGCGCCGCATCTGATTTGGTCTGGGTGTCGCCGGTGACGAATTCGACCTTCTTGCCCAGAATGCCGCTGCCTTGCAGCACTTTCGATGAGAACGTGTTGAGCATACCGCCGTCGCCGCCGCCATTGAGGTGCTCGACCGCCAGCTGATAGGCGCGCAACTCATCCGCGCCTTCATCGGCGTAGGGGCCGGATTGGGGCACGTTAAAGCCCAGGGTGACAGTGCTGCCGGTGGGTGCGTTGGTATATCCTGAATCGCTGCCGGCGGTCAGGATGGTTGGTAATGCCAATCCTGCACCGGTTGCAGCGCCGGTCCTGAGCAGGCCGCGACGTGTGAAGTTCGATTTGGTCATGAAATCCTCCCGTTATATGAAATGTGCGGCGCCAGGCTTTCTTTACTCCTGCGCGGCACGGGCACAGATGTGCAAATTCATTATGAGGGTGGATAAGAAAATTTCGCAACAACTGCTTTTGACATAAGAATAATTTTGTAAAGAAATGAACAAATCTGCTATGGAAGTTGTAAATCATTTTCAATGACGTGGTGGAAACCTCGTGAATTACAGGAAAAATTGACATGCGTGACAGCTCAATCATCGGCACACGTATCCGTGAGCGACGATTGCAGCAGGGGATGCGGCAGGCGGAACTGGCAAAACTTGCGGGAATCTCACCCTCTTACCTCAACCTTATCGAGCATAATCGCCGCAGAATCGGCGGCAAGATACTTATTCGTCTGGCGGAGATTCTGGAGGTGGAGTCAACGCTTCTGGCTGAGGGGGCCGAGGTCGCGCTGGTGGCGATACTGAATGAGACGGCTGGTGGATTGCCGGGGGCGGAGGAATTTGCCGGGCGATTTACCGGCTGGGCGAGGGTGCTGGCGGATAAGCATCAAAGGGTTGGGGTGCTGGAGCGCAACCTGCGCATTCTGACCGACCGGCTGGCGCATGACCCGCAACTGGCGGTGGCGCTGCATGAGGTGATTGACGCGGTAACGGCGGTGCGCGCCACGGCGTCAATTCTGGTGGACACAAAGGAGCTGGAGCCGGAATGGCAGGCCCGGTTTCACCGCAACCTGAATGAGGACAGTGGCCGTCTGGCCGAGGGCGCCGAGCATCTGGTGCGTTATCTTGAGGCTGTGCCGGATACACAGGCCGGGATCAGAACACCGCAAGATGAGCTGCATGCATTTTTGGCGGAGCATGGTTATTGTTTTGCCGGGTTGGAACAGGCGGGAGAGGCCGGGATTGATGGGATTATTGCCGCGTCGGACAGGCTTAATTCGGATGTGGGAGCAAGGTTGGCGCGTGAATTTTTGCTGCAATATCTAAGAGATGCGCGGCGGTTGCCGATGCAACGACTATTGGATGGGGTGGCGCGGTGCGGGATTGCGCCCGACATGTTGTCGGGTGCTCTGAATACTGATCTGGCCTGCGTTTTTCGCCGTTTGGCGACACTGCCCGAGAATGTGGCCGGGCCTGTGGGTCTGGTGATCTGCGATGGGGCGGGCGCGCTTGTCTTACGCAAACCGCTGGCCGAGTTTGATCTGCCACGGGTCTCGGCGGGTTGTGCGCAATGGCCTCTGTATCAGGTGCTGGCACAGCCGCAGGGGCCGGTGCATATGCACCTCAGACAGGCCGGGCCGGGGGGGCTGCCGGTTGAGGTGTTTGCGGTGGCCGAACAGGTGCAGCCCGCAAGCTTTAGCCAACCGGCGCTGATCCGGGCGCATATGCTGCTGGTGCCGGGTGCTGACCCCACGCGTGCGGCGCGCGAGGTGGGCACCACCTGCCGGACCTGTCCGCTGCCTGAATGCCCGGCGCGGCGCGAACCGTCGATCACCGGACAGGGGTTTTGATTGTGGATCACTTTGAAATAATGGAGTTCAATATGTCTAAACTAATTCACCTACAAAATTTGGCGACATATGTTACGGTTGCGTTAGTGGGCATCTTGTATCTTTTTGGGTGGATACCCGCCGCCGCTGCTCAAAATGCTCCGATTGTTCAGCGTATTGATAGTGTTCAATACATCTACTTAATTGCAACTGTTTCAGAAAATAGTGAAGTGTTCTCAGCAGAGTTTTCCGAGCGACGCCTAAACAATCCGGATATCACTGAATTCAGATTTTGGGCGCTGGAGCATGGCGGAAACCCAGAACTTTCTGATTTTCTTATCAATCGGCCTTTAGCCTGCATTTTGGTATATATTGAGAATGGCATTGGCACTGTCGATTGCCTTGCCACCCCTGATAGAAATCCAGATGAGCTGCTTACGGGTTTTCTTAAGGAGTGGATTCCTCTTTTTGTTTGGTTGCCTGAATTTGGCTTGGCTAAACAGCGTTGCAGCGACACAGACATATTACATCGCAGCTTTCGTAGCAATAAACCCTTACTCTCACTATTGTGCCAAGCTAACTATTCACCGAACAGAGCTACATATTCGCTTCAGTGAACTGACGGTGAGCAAAATTCATTATTAAGTGACCTCAGCAAAACTCAATGAAACCTGAGTTTATCGGCATTTTGTCAAAAATGCCAGCACCCGCCCGCCCCATGGCGGGTGCTTCAAACGGTGCAATCAGTTGATATGGCTTGATATATCTCGATGGCCATTGGGTTTGTCATGGGCGGTGCGAGGCCCCCACCCGGACGGGTGCTGGCATTTTTGACAAAGCGTTGAGCTATGATGAGAACGCTATAAAAAGTGGTCCCGTTGTAAAGCTCCTCGTCATGGGGCGGGATGGGGCGGGCATTTGCTAAATGCCGAAGGATTTATTGCTCAGAGGCTGTATACCATATAAAGCATAGCAGTATCAGGCGGGCGGGGAGGCCGGTTGGATGGGCAAACAGGTTTTGGTGATCGAAGATGAGCCAAACATTATTGAAGCAATCAGTTTTATCCTGTCGCGTGATGGCTGGAATGTGAAAACCCATTCCAACGGCCATGACGCGGTAGAGGTGGCGCGGGCGCGGGGGCCTGATCTGATTGTGCTGGATGTGATGCTGCCGGGCAAAAGCGGCTTTGATATTCTGCACGAGATACGCGGCGACGCGGCGCTGGGGCAGGTGCCGGTGCTGATGCTGACGGCGCGCGGCCAAAAGAAAGACCGCGAGATGGCCGAGCGCGCGGGCGCAAGCCGCTATATGACCAAGCCGTTTTCCAATGCGGATTTTCTGGATGCCGTGCGTGATCTGGTGCGGCCATGAGTGCAGATATGACACCCGAGCAGGAGGCGATTATCGCCGAAAAGCGCAGCTATCGCCGCCGCAGGATGGCCGATGCGGCGCGGCTGTTGCCGGTGTTCGGGGTGGTATTTTTTAGTATTCCTCTGCTGTGGGCGGGGGCGGATAGCGGTACATCCACCACCTCGGCGATGCTGTATATCTTTGGGGTCTGGGCGGTGCTGGCGGCCACCTCGGCGGCAATTTCACGGCATTTGCGCCCGGAAGAGGGCGACAGTGGCGGGCAGGCCGGGGGCCGGTAGATGGTTACGCTTAATCTGTTGATCCTGATTTGTCTTGCCTATGTGGTGTTTTTATTCAGCGTGGCCTTTGCCGCCGACCGCGCCGCTAAAAGGGGCCGGGGGAAATGGCTGAATACGCCGGTGGTTTATACGCTATCGCTGTCGATTTACTGCACCGCCTGGACATTCTATGGCGCGGTGGGGTTTGCCGCGCGCTCAGGCCTTGAATATCTCACGATCTATCTGGGGCCGACATTGGTGATGGTCGGCTGGTGGTGGGCCTTGCGCAAGATGGTGCGGGTGGGGCGCTCGCAGCGGATCACCTCAATCGCTGATCTGATCTCATCGCGCTATGGCAAATCCAACGGGCTGGCGATTTTTGTCACGGTTTTTGCGGTGATCGGCACCACGCCTTATATCGCGCTGCAACTGCAATCGGTGACGCTGTCGTTTGCCGCCTTTACCGAAGCGGGGGCGGCGACGCCCCTGAGCCGTCAAAGCACCGCCCTTTGGGTTGCCGCCGGGCTGGTGCTGTTCACCATCCTGTTTGGCACCCGCAACCTTGACGTTAATGAGCGCCATCATGGGGTGGTTATGGCGATTGCACTGGAGGCGGTGGTTAAGCTGTTTGCGCTTCTGGCGGTGGGGGTGTTTGTGGTCTGGGGGCTGAGCGGTGGTGTGGGCGGTATTGTGGCGCGCATCGATGCCTCAAAAATCGCTGAGTTTAATGTATCGGGCAGCCGCTGGGCGGGTCTGACGATGCTGTCGGCGGCGGCGTTTTTATGCCTGCCGAGGATGTTTCAGGTGATGGTGGTGGAGAATGAGGACGAGGGGCATTTGCGCATGGCCTCGTGGGCGTTTCCCACCTACCTGATGCTGATGAGTCTGTTTGTGGTGCCGATCGCGGTGGTGGGGCTTGATCTGCTGCCCGAAGGGTCAAACCCGGATTTGTTTGTACTGACCGTGCCGCTTAGCGAAGGGCAGAACGGGCTGGCGATTCTGTCATTTCTGGGGGGGTTCTCATCGGCCACCTCGATGGTGATTGTGGCGGCGATTGCGCTGTCGACCATGGTGTCGAACCATATTGTGATGCCGGTCTGGCTGAGGGCCACGGGCGGCACGGCGGTGATGTCAGGGGATGTGCGCAATGTGGCGCTGCTGACAAGGCGATTATCCATCGCGGGGATCATTTTTCTGGGTTATTTATATTTCCGTGTCTCAGGCAGCGGCACCGCGCTGGCGGCAATCGGGCTGGTGTCGTTCGCCGGGGTGGCGCAGTTTTTGCCGGCGATGATTGGCGGATTGTTCTGGCGCGGGGCGACAAGAAGCGGGGCTTTTGCCGGGCTTAGCATGGGCTTTCTGGTGTGGCTTTATACGCTGTTCCTGCCCAGTTTTGGCCCCGGGACGATCCTGCCGCAGGAGGTGTTTGATCAGGGGCTTTTCGGGCTTGTCTGGTTGCGGCCGCAGGCCCTGTTTGGGATCACCGGCATGGACCCTTTGGTACATGCGGTGATGTGGAGCATGACGCTGAATACCGGGGCGTTTGTGATTGTTTCATTGCTGAGTTTTCCTGAGCCGGTGGAGCGCTTGCAGGCGGCGCAATATGTTGATGTGTTTCAGCATTCCGCCATCGCCGGAAGCTGGTCGGGTGGGCTGGCGCAGAGCGAGGATTTGCTGATCATGACGCAGCGGATTTTGGGCGCGCCTGAGGCGCAGGCATTTTTTGCGTCATCGGCGCGGGCGCAGGGCGTGAGCGGCTATCTGCCCGAGCCGTCGCCGGATTTCCTCAATCAGCTTGAGCGCGAGCTGGCCGGGTCGGTGGGCGGGGCCACGGCGCACGCGATGGTGTCGCAGATTGTCGGGCGGGCGACGGTCTCGGTTGAGGATCTGATGGCGGTGGCCGATGAGGCGGCGCAGATCATGGAATATTCCAGCCGTCTTGAGGCCAAATCAGCCGAGCAGACCCGCACCGCGCGGCAGTTGCGCGAGGCCAATGAAAAGCTGACGCAATTATCGGTGCAAAAGGATGAGTTTCTGTCTCAGGTCAGTCATGAATTGCGCACGCCGATGACATCCATTCGGGCGTTTTCCGAGATTTTGCGCGATACCCGCGAGTTGAGCGCTGGCGAGCAGGGGAAATATTCATCGATCATTCATGATGAGACGGTACGGCTGACCCGGCTTTTGGATGATCTGCTGGATCTTTCGGTGCTGGAAAGCGGTCGGGTTAATCTTAATCTGCAGGCGGGCACGCTGGGCGATATGCTGGACCGGGCCGAGGCGGCGGCGGGCGCGGGGCTGCGGATTGAGCGCAGTAAGGCGGATGGGGGTATTGTGCTGACCACTGATCTGGACCGGCTGGCGCAGGTGTTCATTAATCTGATGGCCAATACGCGCAAATATTGCGACGCTGACACGCCGGTTCTGAGCATTTCAACCACGCGGATGGACGCGGAGCTGGTGATTGATTTCATTGACAATGGAC
>UOEG01000181.1_pt1 | contig 20802 bp, 22 predicted proteins | sample 1990051 | NCBI WGS metagenome assembly UOEG01 (sample SAMEA4728526, study PRJEB27164) | hydrothermal vent metagenome | biome: marine basaltic hydrothermal vent biome; feature: marine hydrothermal vent; material: mineral | place: Pacific Ocean | collected 2011-06-14/2011-07-23 | depth 1741 m | reverse complement strand
GCTCGGCAAAGCTGGAATTCAGCCCCAAAGAAATCCTTGAATTCAGGCACAAGTTTCTCGATTCCATGGCGCAGGTTGCCCATACCGATGTGATCATCCTGACCCTTGGCTATGTCGAGACATGGTATGATAAAGAGCTGGATATTTACCTCAATATCGCGCCGCCTGCCGCCCTTTGCAAAGCACAGCCCGACCGGTTTGAATTTCGCGTCCTGAGCTATGACGAGGTGATGCAGGGGATGAATGACATCTATGCCCTGCTGAAAAAGCACCGGACAAAGCCGCTTAAAATGCTGGTGACGGTGTCGCCGGTGCCGCTGTTGTCGACCTTCCGCGATATGGATGTGCTGGTGGCAAACACTTATTCCAAATCGGTGCAGCGCGCCGCGTTGGAAAGTTTTGTCGCGGATAAGCCGGATGTGGATTATTTCCCGTCATACGAATTTGTCATTCTCAGCAACCCAACGATTGCTTGGTCACGCGGGGATTACCGGCATGTCTCGCCCGATATTGTGGCGCGGATCATGTCGAATGTCCTGACCAGCTATCTGCCCGGGCAAGCGGCGCCAGATCAGACCGAACAGGAAATCCTGACACCCGAGGCCCTGCTGTCAACCGCCCGGCTTTATTTCAAGCTTGAGCAGGATGAAAAGCTGGTAACGCTGCTGGATGACAACCCTGATATTGTGGCGGATTCAGTGGATTTGCTGCTGCTGAAAGCTGCCGGTCAGCGCCGCCTTGGGTTTCTGGAAGACAGTTTTGAGTGTCAAAAAGCCGCGATAGATCTGGCCCCCAAACGCCCGGCACCGCTGGAACGGCAGATCAAACTTTGCCGCCCCCTGCGCCGCAATGAGGCGGCAAAAGAGCTGCTGCAACTGCACAAAGAACGCTTCCCCGGTCGTGGCGGATTTCGCAATGATTTGGCCTGGTTAGAATAAACCACAGTCGCAACACATTCCTAAAGGCAGCAAAACATGTTCACGGCCCCCCCCCTGAAAGACCCGATCAAAGACAATATTGACTGCCTTAAAGGCGCGGTCGTTATTCCGCCACCAAAAGGCGATGCCAACCGCTCGGTGCAAAAATCGGGGGTGCTGGATGCGGAAGGGAAATTTGTCGCCAACTGCATCACCTGGCGCAATACCAATCAGATCAATCTTGAGCCGGCCATGCCGCCTAAGGGCGAAATTGTCGATCTCAAAGGGTCATACATGTTTGCCGGCCTGCTCTTTGGTCACTTCGGGCATTTCCTTGTCGAAAGCATCAGCCGCCTTTGGGCAGTGGATCATCTCAAGGGCAAAATTGACGGCATTCTTTTTGTGCCCAAATTCCAGAACCGCCCGCAGCATGTGATGGATGTCTACCGCCCGTTCCTTGAAATGCTGGGGGTGGATATACCGGTGTTCAACATCGAAGACCCAACCCGGGTGGAAACATTATATATCCCGCAACAGGGTTTTGGCATGTTCGATATGATCGAAGGTGCGCCGGAATTTCGCGACTACATCAGCAAACACGCGGGCAAAAATGTCACCCCCGTTGGCCCCGAAAAAATATATGTTTCCCGAAGTGAGCTGCCACCACAACGCGGCAGCCTGCTGGGCGAAAAGCGGCTTGAGGCGCTGCTGGTCGACGAGGGTTATACTGCCTTTCACCCGCAAAAACACAGCCATCAAGAACAGATTGCGGCCTATAAAGCGGCAAAATGCATCATTTCCATTGATGGCTCGCCTCTGCATCTTGCCGCCCTTGTGGGCAATGGCGAGCAAAAGATCGCCTGCATCGCCCGCCGGGCCGGGGATCTGGACAAAATATTCGCGCGCCAATTCAAGGCGTTTCAGGGCAATGAGGTGACAACCATCAGCGCGCTGCAACAAAACTGGATCCCCGAAACCGATAACCGCCCCAGCCGGGTCTCGTTTGGTGAGGTAGATTTCAGTCAGATATACACCGCCCTGAAATCCGGCGGCTTTATCAAAAGCGATACCCCATGGCAGGCTTTCACCGATGAAGACCGCGCCGAAATGCTGGCCGAGCTTGAGGCGCACCAAAAGGTTGCCTTCAAAGCCTATGTCAAACCATAGGCCCTGCTGATTTAATTTAGCCGCTTACCTGCTGATGAAACGCTTGTACCCGGGCATCGTCAGGGCCACGCTCCAACGCCTTCTCAGCAAAGCTGCGTGCGCCCTCCTGATCGCCTTTCGCCAGCAATACCTGCCCCATTTCCAGCAATACAGCGGCCTCATCCGGCGCACGCTCATGCGCATCTTTGATCGTGGCTTCTGCGGCTTCTATATCGCCTTCAGCGCGCTGAATTTCCGACAGCATGACCAACCGGCCCGGGCGCATCGGCACCGGAAAAAGGTTGAGCGTGGATTTTAACAATTCCGAGGCCTCGGAATATTCGCGTTTACCGATCAAAAGCTTTGTCAGCGCCGCCACAACTGCGCGCGCCCGTGGATTATGAGCCAACGTATCGCGCAGCGTGGCCTCGGCCAGATCACCCTGTCGCGTCGCGCCATAATTGCCGGCCAGCATACAGGTGAATTGCGGATCATAGGGGAATTTCTCAAGCCCCTTTTTAAACAGCTCTACCGCCTCGGTCATCCGTCGTTGCCGCTGCGCCAAAGCACCGGCCATCTGGTAATACTGCCGTGATGTGGCACCAATTTCGGTCATCCTTGCAATCGTATCCGCCGCCGCTTCACGCGACTTATGCCGCGTCAGAATATCGGCAAGCTGCACCAGCCCGCCCTCGGATGTGGCCCCCTCAAGCACCTCCTCCATATGCGATATCGCCCGCGCGGCTTGTGCATTATGCGGATCATAGGCAAAATTCGACGGGTAGGTATTGGGTGACTTATGCAACAAAATAGCATCCTGATAGCGCTCAATCGAATAGATCTGCGGCGCCAGCGCATCCACCTCGGCTTGCGGATAATGCACCAGCATTTCCACATAATCCACCAGCGTCCAGCGTTGTTGCGCATACTGCATCAGCGGGCCATCCGGATCGAAATCTATTGCCGGTTTATTTGAACGGACAACCATAACCCCAGGGTCATTCACACTGTCAAAAAGCGCCTCAAATGCGGTTTGATCAAACCCGCCGGCGCCATCAAACGTCAGAATAAGAATATCTGCCGCCGATGGATTGGCCTTGTCGTTACCTTCGGAAACCGAGGCAACCTCAAAAGGCAGCTCAGGAACGCCACCGATGCAATGCACCTTCGGCGGTTGGGTTTCAAAACCCTCAAACCGGTTTGACTGAAACACATCCTTCGCCTGCCCACCCGTCTTTTTGTGGATGGCTATCATATTATGAAACCGCTCCATCGCCGCAATATCCGCAATCAGGGGAATATCACTCATACCGTTGAGATGGCGCTGCACATCGCCAAAATACCCGATCGAATTTGGTGCAGTCATCTCTAACGAGCCGCCAAAGCGCGGGTGGAATGAGGTCTGAACATCCTCGGCCACATATATCCCGCCGGGGGCAAGCGTTGGAAACAACAGCTCAAAACTCTCAACAATATGCTCATTGCGGTGGCTGCCATCATCAACAATAATATCAAACGGCCCGCGCTTTTCGACCAGCTCTTTCAGGAAATCCGCATCAACCTGACTGCCCTGCAAAATCTCAACCCGCGCACCCAGGTCCATGGTCTTTTTCTGAATATCAATGCCGGTGATTTGCGCATTCGGGAAAAAATCGCGCCAGACCTCCAAAGACTGCCCGCCACGATCATCATCCGCATAGCCGCCAACACCAATTTCCAGCACCTTAATCGGGGCCTCTTTCAGGTGTTCGAACATCTTGAAATAGTTTGGCGTGTAATCGTGATACCCGAATTTATCGGTGCCATAAAGGATCGCGAGCTTGGTCAGGGGGTCATGCATCGGGTTGGTCCTGTTCGGGCTAAGAAACTGAGTAGATAGCTGAATCCATATCCGCCACTCCACTATCGTAACAGTGATACACAGATTTTTCGGCCAATGTTGTTAATTTCCCACTAAACTTCTTTCAAAAGGCACACGATCCAAATTGGTGCGCCTCATCTCACTCACTCAAAAACCGTTCCGCATCCAGCGCCGCCATGCAGCCCATTCCGGCAGATGTCACTGCTTGGCGATAGGTGTGATCCGTCAGATCCCCCGCCGCAAAAACTCCGGGGATTGCGGTGCGCGTGCTGCCCGCCTCAACCACGACATACCCACCATTATGCAATTCAAGACTGTCCTTGACCAATTCACTGGCGGGCGCGTGACCGATGGCAATGAACACGCCTTTGCACGGAATCTCGGTGATCTCGCCAGTCTTAGTGTGGCGCACTTTCACGCCGGTCACGCCTTTGGGATCATCCTCGCCCAGTACCTCCTCCAGCTCGTGAAACCATAGCGGTTCAATCTTGGGGTTTTTGAACAGGCGGTCCTGCAATATCTTCTCGGCGCGCAGCTCATCGCGGCGATGGATCAGGGTGACCTTTGAGGCGAATTTCGTCAGGAATAACGCCTCTTCCACCGCCGTGTTACCGCCGCCGACCAGAACAATCTCCTCACCGCGATAGAAAAACCCGTCACAGGTGGCGCAGGCACTCACCCCAAAGCCCTTAAACGCCTCTTCGCTTTCCAGCCCCAGCCATTTCGCCCGCGCGCCCGTGGCCAGTATGACCGCATCCGCCGTATAGGTGGTGCCGCTGTCGCCTTTGGCCGTGAACGGGCGGCTGCTGACATCCAGATCAGTGATAATATCGCCGATAATCTCGCATCCCATGGCGGCGGCATGTTCTTGCATCCGGGACATCAGATCAGGCCCCTGCACCTCGGTAAAGCCGGGGTAATTTTCCACCTCGGTGGTGGTGGTCAACTGCCCGCCCGGCTCAATCCCCTGAACCAATAGTGGCTCCAGCATGGCGCGGCTGGCATAGATGCCCGCAGTATAACCTGCGGGGCCGGAGCCAATGATCAAAACGCTGGTATGACGGGTGTCGGCCATGGTATTTTTCCTTCAGATCAAAGATTAATAACAGTGTCACACCCGATATACCCGGCCCGCGCGGGGCTTGAAACCCCAAGAAAACCGCAAAGTCACAGGAACCGATTCTGGCATCATACGAAATATTCTTGCGCCCCGGCGAAATAATATTGCGCGCGCGAAAAGGGTGGTATAACTATTGCTAATTAATAAAGCGTTTCCCCTTAAACCTGAGACAGGGTTAAGGGGAAACGCAGCGCAACATATAAGCGATGCGGGCGTTTCGATAAAAACCTGTGATTCAAGTTTTTATCGAAACGCTTTACAGGAGGTCCGCGAATGCCGTCACCCCGCCTTGATCCGATTGATCGCAAGATACTGGCCGAATTGCAGGCCGATGGCCGCATGACCAATGTTGAGCTGGCCAAGCGTGTCGGCATTTCCGCGCCGCCCTGCCTGCGCCGGGTGCGCACGCTTGAGGAAACCGGCTTTATCCGTGGCTATCACGCCGATGTGGACGCCCGCGAGTTGGGATTTGAGGTGCAGGTTTACGCCATGGTTGGCCTGCAATCGCAGGCCGAGGCCGATCTGAGCGCATTCGAGGCGCGCTGCCAGGCATGGTCTTTGGTCCGCGAGTGTCACATGCTTAATGGCGAGGTGGATTTTATCCTGAAATGTGTCGCCCCTGATCTGTCGACATTTCAGCGTTTCCTGACGGAAGAACTGACAGCAGCCGATAATGTGGCCAGCGTCAAAACCTCGTTGGTGATCCGGGGCGCCAAGGACGAGCCGGGCGTGCCGTTTGACATCCTTGAAGAACGACTTTCGCAAAACGCCTAGGAAATCGGGCCCTGACAATCAAAATTGATTAATCCAGGCCCGAAAGTCACCCTTCCCGGGGTTAAAATGGCAGGCGCGGATGCGACAGTTTGCCAAAATCTTTGGGCGTGCGAATATGCGGAAACAGCGATAGGAAAAACGCCAGCAGATTGGCCCCCATCGCATGTTCAAACCCGTATCCGGGGTGATAGCTTTCCACCTCAAGCCCTGCCGCCGTAAGCGTGACATGCTCTTGCAGGCACACATGATACACCTGCACCGGACGCTGCGGCGTGATCTTAATCACATTCATACCATTGGCCAACTCATACACAGGGATCAGCACACGCTCGGATTTATGGGCATCCGCCGCTGAAGGCGAGCGCGCCAAAACCCGCCCCCCCGGCCCGGCAATTAAATCACAATCGGGGCGCGACATACCATAAGTATCGGCCATCACCCGGGTCAGACATTCATCCACCTTGTCGCGGCCGTTAATTCTGGGAAACAGGGTGATCGACCCCACCCATAAAAGCGGCATTGCGCCAAATTCTGCGGTCATCAGCCGCATCCCCGGGTGCAGATCTTCCACCGCAACCGGCCCCTGATCGGTATCCAGAAGCGTGCCACGGGCAAAACCCGAAAAAGCCGGTTCAAATCTGTTTGTCGCCGGGATGATCTGTTCAGACACCCGCACTGATCCGTCACGACTGAGGCTGGATATCCGGCATTTGCGCACGGTTGCAGATTTGTGCCCATGACCCGCAGGCACAGGGGCCTTTTGCGGCTTGGTAATCGTCTGCATATCCGTGGCCTGTAATGTCATAGCCATGTTGTCTTAACCTTTATTCATCGCGGTATGGCGCTGCTTTTTCAAACAACATTCCACCCGCCGGGTCACATGCCGGTCCGGCACACATTTCACCAAAGCCAAAAACCCGGCAAGCCTGCAATACGCATTAGGTAAGCCACAACCGCATCCCCCCACCGACAACAGCGGCAGGGCTGTTGAATGGGTCCCGGATGTCATTTTGATGCATCCCGGTCGTGTAATCACATATTTAAGTTTGCGCATCACGGGCCATCATCCATTGGGTGATGGTCGGTGAGATTTCATTGAACCGGGAACATAAGATGTGGTCCCAAATTATTCTATTCGCCGGTTCTTCTTAAAGTAGCACCTCAGGAATTTTCGCAATTATTTAGCCACGCTAATATATAACTGCCTGCGTAATCCGATAGTAAGGATCAGGCCGCTTTCCGGGTCAGCTGAGGCACAGCACCAAAGGGCAGTGCAGGCAACTCTTGCTTGCTGGTTTCGAGTATTGATTTCATCCAACGCTTTGTCATCATTACGCTCCTTCTAAAAGTTTCGTTTGCCCGATACATCCGGGCTGGTATCAACCTGTTCTGACCTCAATATAGAAAAGCTTTGAGGCCAAGTTTTGACGGGTTAACCAAATTTTATATTTTTTTAAGAAACATCCCTGGAAGGTGCTATTTTCTAATGATGCCCCCCGTAACGTACTAATATTAAACGAATATTATTTCTTTTTGAAACATACTGCCGGGCTAAATAAAATTAATCATGGTCAGAAAATTGGCCAATTTGCCCTTAAAATGTCCGATTCATAACCGGATAACCGCAATCAGTCTTCCATAATCCGCCTCATGGGCATGGGTGGCCCGGCGATAAGAATAAAACCGTGCCGCATCGCCATAGGTGCAATGGCGGGTATAGTCCGCCTGCCCCACCCCCGCCCGGCGCAAACGGTGCAGGCCGTAGCCCGGCAAATCAAATTGATAATGCCCCTCTCTGCCGCCCGCGAAAAACCGGTCATTTTCCGGATCATGGTCCAGAAAGGTCTCGATAAACTCCTGCCCAACCTCATAAGCTGCCTGACTGATCGACGGGCCGATGACAGCAGATATATTCGCCCGTGCGGCCCCTAAGGCCTCCATCGCCTCAACCGTGGCCTCCAGCACGCCGTCCAGCGCCCCGCGCCAGCCCGCGTGCGCCGCTCCAATCACGCCCGCCCCCGCATCGGCAAATAAAACCGGCTGGCAATCGGCGGTCAGAATACCCAGCGCCAGACCCGGCGTTTTGGTCACCATCGCATCGGCCTTGGGGCGCTTTGCAAGCGGGGCCTCAACATGGATAACATCGCGCGAATGCACCTGATGCAACGTGATCAGATGATCGGGCGGCACCTGCATCGCCTCAGCCACCCGGGCGCGATTGACGGCGACAATCTCGGCCTGATCCGATGAACCCGGGCCGCAATTCAGCCCCTCAAATATCCCCGACGAGGCCCCGCCCTTGCGGGTGAAAAACCCGTGGCGCAGCGGCGTCAGACTATCGGCGGTCAGAATTTCAAGGGTCATGGGTTCAGTCCCGGTGGCGGTGCGGCACCTTTGGGATAAAACGCCATCACCTTGAACAGGTTCCCCATTTCCGCCCCATGGGTCAAGCGCCGATGTGCCGCCAGATGATTTTCCAGCGCCGCACCGGAAAGTCCCGCCGCCAGCGCCTGCGTCCTTTGAGCAATGCCCAGCCGCTCCAAAAACACCCCCTGCGGGGTCAGGCGGCTATAGGCCGAGGGGGTGGCATCCGCCAGCGCCGCAAAATCCACATGCGCCGTCAAATCCGCCTGCCCCGGGTTGGCCAGCGGGTCAGCGGCCGCATGGTTTTCCAGCGCCTGAAACGTATCCCCAAGCGAGCGCCAGTCGCCGTAATCAATTATCAAAGCCGCGCCGCCCATCGCCTCAACATGCTGGCCAATCACAGCCGCCGCCGCTTGCGCCTGCGAACAAAACTCAACAATATCGCCGTCCTGCGTATCCTCCAATCGCGGCTCTAGCCCGGCAATCGCCAGCGGCCCGGACAGGCCAAAGCTCAGATTGCCGTCTTTCACCCCGACTGAGCGCTCACGCCAAAACCCGCCTTCACGCACCACCTGCCGGATCGGCAAGGCATCAAAAAATTCATTGGCCACCAGATAAAGCGGCAAATCCGGCAAATCGTCAAATCCCTCATGCCAAATGACATCGCCCCGCCCCAACGTCTTTTGCTGAATGCGCCGCAATGTCGGCGAGGCCTCGATCAAATGCAGTTGCATCGCGCCGTGAAACCCCGGCACCGCTTTGGTGGCGCGCAATATATCGGCCATCATCGTGCCCCGCCCCGGCCCGGCCTCGGCCAGTATAAACGGCGCGGGCGCGCCCTGATCCAGCCAGCATTGCGCCAGGCTCAGCCCCACCAGCTCTCCAAACATCTGGCTGATCTCTGGCGCAGTTGTAAAATCCCCCGCCGCGCCAAATGGATCGCGCGTGGCATAATAGCCATGCTCAGGATGCATCAGACAGGTGGTCATAAACTGCGCCAGCGGCATCGGGCCTTGGGCTCTGATCTGCGCAATCAACCGCTGGCGCAGACCGTTCATGCCGCCAGCAAGCTCGCCTTCCTGCGCCGCGCCCGGATGATCAGGCCGGCACCAAAGACAATCATCGGCAATGACAAAATCTGCCCCATGCTCAGGCCAAAGCCCCCCATCTGCAGCACATATCCCATCGGATTATCCAACGTGATAAACTGCGGATCCGCCTGGCGCACCAGCTCAACCAGAAAGCGCGAAATCCCGTAGCCGATAAAAAACAGCCCCGCCACCATGCCCGGCCATTTCAGCCAGCCCCGGCGATAAACCACATATAACAGCACCAGCCCCAGAATGGCCCCCTCCAGCAGCGCCTCATAAAGCTGTGACGGATGGCGCGCGCACGCGCCAATCACCCCCGCGCAATCCTGCGCATAGGCCCCCGGAAAAATCACCCCCCAGGGCAAATCGGTGGGTCGCCCCCACAGCTCGGCATTGATAAAATTGGCAATCCGCCCCAGCAACAGGCCAATGGGCGTACCCAGACACAGCAAATCCGCCACGGAATATTTATCAAGCCCTCTGCGCCAGGCAAAGATCAAACAGGCAACGAGCACCCCGATCATTCCGCCATGAAATGACATGCCACCGGTCCAGACCATCAAAATCTCGACCGGGTTTTGCAGGTAATACAGCCCCTTATAAAACACCACATACCCCAGACGCCCGCCCAGTATGACGCCCAAAATCACCCAGGTCAGCAAATCCTCGACCTCAGCCGGGGTAGCCACCGTCTGATCTTCGCGAAACAATCGCTTGCGGTTCAGCGTCACCACCACCAGACGCCAGCCCAGCAGGATGCCAACGATATAAGCCAGCGCATACCAGCGCAGCGAAAACTCGCCGCCAAAAAGTGAAATGGTGAAAATCTCGGGTGAAATGTTGGGAAACGGGATCATGGCCAGCATTGCGGTCTTTCTTGGTTATTTTTTGCGGTGGCCAACCGGGTTAAGTCAACCTTGTGATATAAACTGTTTCACCCCATATAAGGCCAAATGCAAATACTTAAAAGGGGGCGATCATGCAGACCCGCAATAAAGTGCTCGATGATATATCAAAACTGATGACCAACGCTATGGGCGTGGCTCAGGGGGCCAGGGATGAGGCCGGCACAGCAATGAACTCGATGATCGACCGCTGGCTGTCGGATCGTGATTTTGTCACCCGCGAAGAATTTGATGCAGTGCGCGCCATGGCCCAAAAGGCGCGTGAGGAAAATGAGGCGCTAAAAGCCCGGCTTGACGCCTTGGAGACACCGGCAAAGAAATAGCACCAGTTACCCGGCCAACGCCCCGGCCCACACAACCCGGCCCAGCAATAAAAGCTGGTCCAACTCCGGCCCCCGGCGCAAGACCGGCGGTGTTGTGGGATCGGCGTCTGACATCAGCATCATACCGGGTTCGGGCTGACTAAGGTAATTCAACCGTAATTGCCCCTCCTCCAGATGCGCCCAGATCACATGCCCGCTCACCTGCCGCTCTGCCCCATCAATCAGGCAAAGCGCGCCTTTTGCAATCCCCGGCGCAAGCGTGTCATCCGGGGCCTGAACACAGCACAGATTTTCCGGGGCAAACCCCCGCTCATCCAGCCACGCCCGGGTAAACGCCACCGGGGCCGATGCGCCGTAAGTCCGTTGTGCCGGGTGATAGGGGATCGGCAGATACCCCTGCCGCAGCGCCTCTGGCGGTTCCTCCCCATCCTTTGACGCCTCACCAAACCCGCCCGCACGGGCGCGCGGCCCATCAGGGGCATCACTAATAAGAAGGGTCCGCCCCATAGCCTCGACAATGCCGATCATTCTCGAGGATTGAATATCGCGGCCATCGCGCAGGCTACGCAACGTGCCCAAATCCAGATCCAGCTTGCGCGCATAGCCGCGCAGCCCGTGACGGGCAATTCCTTCTTGCGCAAAGGCCCTCAAATTATTCAAATCAAAGCGAGTCACCCTTCGGCTTTGGCATGAATAAACAAAGGTGACTAGATAGTTAAAATTTTATCTATTGTGTAATTTTTTACACAAAAAGAGTGGATTACACGATTAAATTGCGTATACTTCACAGACGCATTGGATAGGTTGTGAGGCAAAGCGTGTTAATACCAACTAACTTAAAGGCAGGGTTTACCTCATCATCCAAAGGGATCACCCGGGCCAAATGCTCAGGTCGACAAGTCGTATGAGTAGCTTAGCCATGATACCTGCCAGGGCCGCCACTTTACTCGGCCAGATCCGTCGTGATCTGGCCGAAATCCAAACCCTGCGGCACGATATTCGCCACGCCCCGGATCAGATCAGCCGCGACAACGCCATCATCCGCCACTCCCGCACCCTTGATAAGATCATTGAGGCACTGCAACAACTCGATGATGCCGGGCTATTGAATGGCTTCTCTGTGGTGAAATAAACCCACGGCTTGCAGCGTTAGCACCACCACCCGCCAAGTGCGCCAATCCGAGGAAGAAGCCGACAGGCTGATGACGAGATAATCAGCGTGCGCAAAGCGCACTCATTCAGGTCAGTGTACAGGTCAGTGTACGGCGACCGGCACCATATCGTTTTGCCGCGCCAGCACAAACGCCAGCGCTCTGTCGCGTACCAGCGCCAGCCGCTCGCCCTCAACCGAACACACTGCATAAAGCGTCTCATGCCCCATCGCCTGTTCCTGCATCTCTTGTGGCAGATCGGCCACATTCACCGCGCGCACATAGACAATCGACTGCTCAGCCCCACCGCCAAAATCATATCTGGTATCCATTGCGCTTACCCCTTGTTAATTTTGATCGTCTGCACCACGGCATTCTGCACCGCCCGCGTCAGATCCACATGCAACAGCCCGTTTTCCATAATCGCCTCGCCCACCTCGACCCCGTCCGCCAGCACAAAAGACCGCTGAAACTGCCGTGCCGCAATGCCACGATGCAAAAATACCCGCTCACCGCCATCATCGCTCTGCCGTCCCCGGATCACCAGTTGCCGGTCTTCCACCGTGATCGCCAGATCGGCCTCGCCAAATCCGGCCACGGCCAGGGTGATGCGATAAGAATGCTCGGATGTCTGCTCAATATTAAACGGCGGATAACCTTCATTGCCGGATTTGGCGCTGCGTTCCAGCAGCCGCTCCAACTGTTCAAACCCCAGCATATAGGGGTGCGCCCCCAGCGTTAGTTTTGTCATCGACACGTCCTTGGTGTTAAGCGACAGCCCGTTATACGAGGCCCCGTTATGGCGGCCCGCATGAGGGAAATATGGGGGCTGAACCGGCCTGACGCAAGGGCTATGCGAAAGCCCCTGAATTCAGTATCTTAAAGGTCGCCGCAGTAAGGGAATCATTTCAAATGAATGCCACTCAGAATCTTTCCATGAAATCCGAAGAGGTTCTGCGCGTCGAGCTTGAGGAATACCGCCATCAGCACCGCGATCTTGATGAGGCGATTCTGGCGCTTGAGGAAAAAGGCGCGCGTGATCCCCTGACCATCAAGCGCCTCAAACAACAAAAACTGCGCCTCAAAGACATTATCAGGCGCATCAAAGACCGCTTAATCCCCGACATCATCGCCTGACCCGGCGCGCTTGCGCGCCACCAGCGTGAAACACATCGGCACCTGCGCCTTTCGCCCCTCATAGATGTCATAATCAACCTCACGAATACTGTGCGCGTGCTCGGTCAGGCGCTCAATCTCAAGCCCAGCCTTCACACAAGCTGTCACAATATCACCCATAGTATGAGAAAACCAAAATGATTCCGGGCACGCCACACCGTCCGAGCCATCATAGGTGATGGTTTCCTCCCAGCTTTGCGGCTGTGTCTCAAAATACGACCGGGCAGGCGTAAACGGATCAGACGCCTCGGGGTCAAACATCTCAAGCATCGGGTGGGTCTCATAAATCACCAGCGGCGCGCCGGGTTTCAACAGCCCGGCAACCACGCTGAAAAACCGCTGCAAATCGGGCATCCAGTTGAGCACGCCAATAGTGATCAGGCCAAGGTCGAAATCATCAGGCGTCCCTTTCGGCAAATCATAAATATCAGCGCATAAAAACCGACAGTCTGATCCGGCCTTCGCCGCCAGCTTGCGCGCCTGTTGCAAAAACTCATCCGCCTGATCAATGCCCAGCTCCGGCATCATCCCCAGCGCGGGCAAAGACAGTAATTCACGCCCGTTATTACAGCCAATCTGCACCACGCGCCGCCTCTCAGGCCGCCCCTCAAACCCAAGCCCCCGCAAGGTATCCATCAGGGCCTCATCCAACACCGAAAACCCCTTGCGCCCGACCTGCGCCAGCAACTCCTGCCAGTCATCACCGGCCTCAAATGCCGCCGCCGAGGCATTCCACGCCGCCCGGTTCATCACTGTATATTCAGAAACCTTTTTCATTTTTCCACCATAAGATATAAGCTACTAACAGCTTTGCCCTAACTTATTGTGGAATCCAAGCTGTGCCTATAATCATCATAAATCCGCGCCTTAATAGTAGAACTCCGGCCAAACTGCCCCTATAGTGCCCGCTCCATATGCAAAGGGCCTGTTATGGCGGATATAAAAGTGGGCATCATCATGGGCAGTCAATCCGACTGGCCCACACTGCGCGAGGCGGCTGATATTCTCGATCAGCTTGGCGTCGGGTATGAGGCCAAAATCGTCTCGGCGCACCGCACCCCTGATCGCCTCTGGGACTACGGCAAAACCGCCGTCTCCCGTGGCCTCAAAGTGATCATCGCGGGTGCCGGCGGCGCGGCGCATCTGCCCGGCATGATGGCGTCCAAGACCCGCCTGCCGGTGATCGGCGTACCGGTTCAGACCAAGGCACTATCGGGCGTTGACAGCCTCTATTCCATTGTGCAGATGCCGCGCGGCTATCCGGTGGCCACCATGGCCATAGGCGCTGCCGGTGCCGCCAATGCCGGCCTGATGGCGGCGGCGATTCTGGCCAATGACGACGCCGCCCTTGCCACCCGCCTGGACAACTGGCGCGCCGCGCTTTCAGCCTCAATCCCGGATGAGCCGACGGATGACTAACCCCCTGCCGACCGGGGCCACCATCGGCATTCTTGGCGGTGGCCAACTGGGCCGGATGCTGTCGGTTGCCGCCGCCCGCCTTGGCCTGCGCGCGCATATTTATGAGCCGGGTTCAAGCCCGCCCGCAGGCGATGTGGCCCATGCGGTGACCACCGCAAGCTATGACGACGCAGACGCCCTGCGCGCCTTTGCCGGGGCCGTGGATGTGATCACCTATGAGTTTGAAAACATCCCGACCTCGGCGCTGGACATCCTTGAAACCCTGCGCCCCATCCGCCCCAACCGCGAGGCCCTGCGCATCTCGCAGGACCGCCTGACCGAAAAAACTTTCCTGCGCGACCTCGGCCTTTCAACCGCGCCGTTTGCCGCTGTCGATGACACTGAGAGCCTGAGCAAAGCCATCGCGCAAACCGGCCTGCCCGCCATCCTCAAAACCCGGCGTTTTGGCTATGACGGCAAGGGGCAGGCGCGCATTATGACAGCCGATGACGCGGCTCAGGCGCTCACCGACATGGTCCATGCCCCCGCAATCCTTGAGGGCTTCATCAATTTCACCCATGAGGTTTCCGTGATCGGCGCGCGCAGCGCCTCGGGTGCTATCGCCTGTTTTGACCCCGGTGAAAACGTGCATGAGAGCGGCATCTTGCGCAGCACAACCCTCCCCGCCCGCCTGACGCCATCGCAGCGTTCTGATGCCATCCTCCTGACGGCTAACATCCTGAACAAACTGAATTATATCGGCGTCATGGGGGTTGAATTATTCGTCACGCCCCAAGGCCTGATTGTTAATGAGATCGCGCCCCGGGTGCATAATTCCGGCCATTGGACACAAAATGCCTGCGCTGTGGATCAGTTTGAACAGCACATCCGCGCCGTCGCAGGCTGGCCCCTTGGCGATGGTCAGCGCTTTGCCGATGTGGTGATGGAAAACCTGATCGGCGATGACATGGACCGCGTGGCGCAACTGGCGTCCGAGCCGGGCACGGCGCTGCACCTTTACGGCAAGGCCGACATCAAACCGGGCCGTAAAATGGGCCATATAAACCGGATAAAACCGCGAAGCTAACCCATTTCGTCGCATTTATACTATCCCTCCCGCCACCATGCGGCTTACGCTTGTCTCAAAAACCAGGAGAGACGCCATGAAAGGAAGTTGCCATTGCGGTGCCGTAAAATACGAACTCACCGGCCCCCTGCGCAGCATCGTCGGCTGCCATTGCAGTCAATGCCGCAAAATCTCGGGCCATTTCGTCGCCGCCACCCAATCGGCGCTCAGCGATTTCACCCTGACCGATGAGAGCGGCCTGAAATGGTATGTCTCCTCGCCCGGCCACCGGCGCGGCTTTTGCGGCACCTGTGGCAGCTCACTTTTCTGGCACGAGGACGGCACAGATCACATCTCAATCATGGCAGGTACGCTTGACGGCCCCACCGGGCTGGTGATGGGCCGGCATATTCATGTGACTTCCAAAGGCGATTATTACGCCCTGCCAAAGGGCGAGGTGATTGATCAGTCCGCTCTGAAATTTAGCTGATGATCACGCCGGGCACCCCCATCCACGTTGTCTCCTGCCATGCAGGCGGCGAGGTCGGCGATGTCATCACCCGTGGCGTCGCCCCGCCCCCCGGCGATACGATCTGGGCGCAAAGCCGCTTTATCGCCCGCGATCAGACCTTGCGCAATTTCATGCTTAATGAGCCGCGCGGCGGGGTGTTTCGCCATGTCAATCTACTGGTGCCGCCGATCCATCCCGATGCCGATGCGGCGTTCATTATCATGGAGCCGGAAGACACCCCGCCAATGTCCGGCTCAAACGCGATCTGCGTCGCCACGGTGCTGTTGGAAACCGGGATCATCCCGATGACTGAGCCGGTCACCCACCTGACCCTTGAAGCCCCCGGCGGGCTGATCAGGATCAAAGCCGCCTGCAAAAACGCCAGGGCCACCCGCATCACCGTGCAAAATATTGCCAGCTTTGCGGATCAGATGGATGTGCCGTTACAGGTTGAGGGTTTGGGCGAAATCCGCGTCGATACCGGCTTTGGCGGCGATAGTTTTGTGGTGGTTGATGCCGCCGGTCTGGGGTTTGAGATCATGCCGGATGAAGCCAAAGATCTGGCCCGTTTGGGCGTGCGCATCACCAACGCCGCCAACCAACAGCTTGGGTTCAGACATCCGGAACTGCCGGATTGGACTCACATCTCATTTTGCCTCTTTGCCGGGCCGCTGAGAAAAACCGGCACCGGCCTCACCGCGCGCTCGGCAGTGGCGATACAGCCGGGCAAGATTGACCGCTCCCCCACCGGCACAGCGGTCTCGGCGCGCATGGCGATCCTGTCGGCGCGTGGTGATATGCAGGTGAATGACACCTTCACCGCCACCTCGATCATCAATTCAGAGTTTACCGGCCGGATTGTGTCAAAGACCAAAGTGGCAGGGCATCCGGCGATCATCCCGCAAATCACCGGCAGTGCATGGATCACCGGCACCACTCAGCATGTGCTTGACCCCACTGATCCGTGGCCGGGCGGGTATCGCCTTAACGATACATGGGGCCTTTAGGCCAGCATCCCGCCATCGGCATCGTCACCCGCTTCATCCGACAGCCGGTCATAATCGGGCACAATCACATGACGTTTGCCTTTAAGGCTGATCACGCCATCCTTTCTTAAACCCGAAATCTGGCGGCTCACTGTTTCCAGCGTCAGACCCAGATAATCCGCCATCGCCTCGCGGGTCAGCGGCAGATCAAATTCAATCGCGCCGGTCGCCTCACGCAGGTAAAGCGCCGCATCACGCCGGGCAATCACCGCCAATAACGAGGCTATTTTTTCACGCGCGGTTTTACGCCCCAAAACCAGCATCCATTCGCGCGCGGCATCCAGCTCATCCAAGGTCATTTCCAACAGCCGCTGGGCGATATGCGGGGTCTCATTCATCAATTTCTCAAACGGTTTCTTACGAAAGCAGCACATCACCATATCGGTCACCGCCACCACATCATAAGCGGCGGTGCTGCGCCCCGGACGGCCAACAAAATCACTGGGAAGCAGCAGACCCACCATCTGCCTGCGCCCGTCCTCCATTGTCTGCGTCAACGTGGCAATACCCTTCACAACCGAGCCGACAAATTCCATCTGATCCCCGGCCCAGATAATCGTCTGACCCGCCTCAAAACTGCGGTAGAACTTGACCTTGTCCAGCCGCGCCTGCTCCTCATCATCACAGCGCGCGCAAACCGCCCGGTGTTTGATCGGGCAATCACCACAAGGATGCGGCGTTTTGGCCGTCAGTTTATTCAACATATTCGGTTCACTTCGCGCGTTTTGATCTGTGTCAATGTTGACACCCATACTCTACCATAACGCTACTTGCATGGTTACGAAAGTAAAACTCGGTAAGCTGGGGCTGTTTGACGCAAAAGTGCCCCGTTATACCAGCTATCCAACGGCACCGCATTTCTCGGATGCGGTGAGCGCAGATGATTTCACCAACTGGATCCGCGCCATAAAACCCGGCGCGCAGGTATCACTGTATATCCACGTACCCTTTTGCCGCCGCCTGTGTTGGTTTTGCGCCTGCCGCACCCAGGGCACCCAAAGCGACAAGCCGGTGGCCGCCTATCTGGAGACCCTGAAATCCGAGCTGTCCATGCTGGCCACGCACCTGCCCGATGGTGTGACGCTTTCACGCCTGCACTGGGGCGGCGGCACGCCCACCTTGCTGAATGCGGATATGATGCACGATCTGGCCGGGGCCATCAAAGAGGTGGTGCCTTTTGCCGCAGACACAGAGTTTTCCGTAGAAATCGACCCCAATGAAATAGACGCCCCCCGCCTTGACGCGCTGGCAGCGGCGGGCATGAACCGCGCCTCGATCGGGGTGCAGGATTTTGACGTTGAAATTCAAAAAAGCATCGGCCGCACCCAAAGCTTTGAGATCACCCGTGACGCGATTGATATGATCCGCGCCCGAGGTGTTTCCAGCCTTAACGCCGATATATTGTTTGGCCTGCCGCATCAGACCAATGCGCGCATTGCCACCAGCGTGCAAAAACTGCTGTCGCTCTCGCCCGACCGGGTGGCGCTTTATGGCTATGCCCATGTGCCGTGGATGGCCAAGCGGCAACAGTTGATTCCCTCCGATGCCCTGCCCACCCCCGAAGAACGGCTGGCGCTTTATGAGACTGCCCGCAAATTATTCCTCTGGGATAATTACGCCGAAATTGGCATTGATCACTTCGCAACCCAAGACGATGGCCTGACCCTTGCCCAAAATACCGGGCGGCTCAGGCGGAATTTTCAAGGCTATACCGATGACATGGCTGAGGTGCTGATCGGCATCGGGGCATCTTCAATCTCGCGCTTCCCGCAGGGCTATGCGCAAAGCAACGCCGCAACCGGTGCCCATACCAAAGCCATCCGCTCGGGTCATTTCTCAACCGCGCGCGGCCACATATTCAATGCCGACGACAAACTGCGCAGCCGCCTGATCGAGGGATTGATGTGCGATTTCCGGATTGATGTGGCAGAAATTTGCGCGCGTTTTGACATAAGCCGCAAAACCCTGATGGATATTCTTCACAAAACTGATCAGGCCTTTCCTGACCTGCTTGATCTCACCGAAGACGGCCTCAGCATCCCGCCCGACATCCGCCCCCTGACCCGCATCATCGCACGTTCTTTGGATGCCTATGACCTGAGCAAAGCCGGTCACAGCCCGGCAATCTGAGCCGGGCCAAACGTTGCAACACCCCAGGCAACAATCTCAGATGCAGGGCAAATCACATTAAAAACAGGCTTTTCTTTTGCAAATCATACGCCTATGATCACCGCCATGATGACAAACGGGCATATCACCAAAGCATCACGTCGCATTCCCGGCGCGCTTTTGGCTGCCCTGCTGCTCCTAAGCCGCCTCTGAGCGTGCCCTGATTGGCGCGACCGCTCAGAGGATGCCTTGTTCGCGCCGCATCAGCTTAGGACATCATAAATACATGCACATCAAAATACCCGTTCAGCAACTGATTGAGGTATTGTGCACCCCTCAGATGCCTTATTCCGGCGGTATCCGCCAACAACATATCTGAACAAGGATCAGATACCATGACCAACCAAACCCAAAACCGCGTCTACATTTTTGACACCACCCTGCGCGACGGCGAACAAAGCCCCGGCGCCACCATGACCCATTCTGAGAAGCTGGAGATTGCCGGGCTGCTGGATGAAATGGGCGTCGACATCATCGAAGCCGGTTTTCCAATCGCCTCCGAGGGCGATTTCAACGCCGTCAGCGAGATCGCCAAACAAGCGCAAAACAGCGTGATCTGCGGCCTCGCGCGGGCTAATTTGAAAGACATTGACCGCTGCTGGGAGGCCGTCAAACATGCACGGTCCCCGCGCATTCACACCTTTATCGGCACCTCACCTTCGCACCGCGCCATGCACAATCTTAATTGCGATGAAATGGCCGGGCGTATCCACGATAGCGTCACGCATGCGCGCAATCTCTGTGACAATGTGCAGTGGTCACCGATGGATGCCACCCGCACCGAATGGGATTACCTGTGCCGCACGGTTGAGATTGCCATCAAGGCCGGTGCCACCACCATCAACATCCCCGACACCGTCGGCTATACTGCGCCCGCAGAATCCGCCGATCTGATCCGCCGCCTGATCACGCAGGTCCCCGGTGCCGATAAGATCATCTTTGCCACTCATTGCCACAATGATCTGGGCATGGCCACGGCCAACGCTCTGGCCGCCGTCGATGGCGGCGCGCGCCAGATTGAATGCACCATTAATGGCCTGGGCGAGCGCGCCGGCAATACCGCTTTGGAGGAGGTGGTGATGGCCCTCAAAGTGCGCAATGACATCATGCCTTACAGCACCAGAATCGACAGCACCAAAATCATGAACCTCTCGCGCCGCGTGGCCAGCGTGGCGGGCTTTCCGGTGCAGTTCAACAAGGCCATCGTTGGCAAAAATGCCTTCGCCCACGAAAGTGGTATCCATCAGGATGGCATGTTGAAAAACCCCGAGACATTTGAGATCATGCGGCCTGAGGATGTCGGCCTGTCTGAAACCAGTATCGTCATGGGCAAACATTCCGGCCGCGCCGCTTTGCGCTCAAAACTCAGCGATCTGGGCTATGATCTGGCCGATAATCAGCTCAAGGACGTGTTTGTGCGCTTCAAAGAGCTGGCCGACCGCAAAAAGGAAGTTTACGACGACGATCTGATTGCACTGGTGCATGGCGGTACCGACGCCGAAAACAACCGCTTGCAGATCAAACATCTGAGCGTCATCTGCGGCACCGATGGGCCGCAAAAGGCCACGCTGACGATGGAAATCGACGGCAAAGAACATTCAACCGAAGCCACCGGAGACGGCCCGGTGGATGCCACATTTAATGCGGTGAAAAACCTCTTTCCCCACGAGGCGCAACTGCAGCTTTATCAGGTCCATGCGGTCACCGAAGGCACCGATGCCCAGGCCACGGTTTCAGTGCGGATGGAGGAGGATGGCCGCATAGTGACCGGTCAATCCGCCGAT
>UOEG01000148.1_pt1 | contig 20885 bp, 21 predicted proteins | sample 1990051 | NCBI WGS metagenome assembly UOEG01 (sample SAMEA4728526, study PRJEB27164) | hydrothermal vent metagenome | biome: marine basaltic hydrothermal vent biome; feature: marine hydrothermal vent; material: mineral | place: Pacific Ocean | collected 2011-06-14/2011-07-23 | depth 1741 m | reverse complement strand
TGCTGCAACGTGGCCACCGATACCGGGTCTTTCAATGAGGCCACAAACACCGGCAACGGGTTCAGCCCCTGCCGCAAGAGCGCCTTCACCAGCCGGTTAATCGGATGCAGCCCCGCGCCTTGCACCAAGGCGCGGTAAAACACCAAAGGCACCACCGGTTGGCCCTTGGTCCACGCCGCTTTCGCCGCCGATAAATCCGCCACCCCCGCGCCGGGCCAATAAACACCCGCACGCAATAGCGGACTGGCCGAGGCGGGCTTTTCACTGCCCGCCAGCATCGCCTGCGCATAGCTTAGAAAATGCGTTGCATTCTCCGGCCCGCCCTCAACCAGATAGGCCCAGAGCGCATCGTAATCTTCATTGCTGACGGTCGAAAGCCCGCGCAATTCTGCGTCGGGCTTGTCATCACCGGGCAGCAGCGCCAAAGGCACGCCCGCCTCATAAAGCCGCGCCGCATATTGCTGGCTCCCGTATTTCCAATAGCCAACGCCGCCCAGCACCCGGACGATCACCAAACGGGATTTCACCGCGCAATTATCAAGATGCAGGTCCACCGACATCGGGTGCTGCAAATGTGTGAGATTGGCCAGCCGCAGCGAGGGCGGCACAGGCATTTCACCGCGTGCCGCACTTATGGCCGCCAACTCCGTATCGGCCGCCGATATGACCACAATATCAGCCGGGCTTTGGCCCGGATCAACCGGCTCGGTGCCGTTATCAATGCTGCCGGGGGTAGCCGCCAATAGGTGCATTACGCTGACCCGTCTTGAATGATGCTACGGTTTAGGGCATGAGCCACAGGAACGCCTTTGGGATACGGGCGCAGGGCCGAAAGGGCATTAAAATGAGTTACAAAGCATCCGGCGCCGCGAAGCTTGGCAAAAACACACCGCGCCATCAGGAACATAATGAGCCGGGCTCGGACAAGAACCCGTTTGGCAAACGCGACAACAAAGCCGCGTTGCTGGCGCGCATGAAGGCATCTGCCAACGCAAAGAAATCCGAAACGTAAGCTCATAGCGCTTTTTCCATATAAACGCTGGTCTGATTAGGGCGGTAATCGCCAAAGATTCCGCAGCGAGTGAAGCCATGGCGCATGTATAACCGAACTGCGGACGCCAATTCATCACCGGTTTCAAGCTTCAGTGCGGGTAATTCAAGGCTGCGGGCGTGATCTTCAAGCTGGCGCAGCAACGCCCCGGCCACACCTTTGCCCCGCGCCTTATCAGCCGTGAACATGGATTTTACCTCGCCGTAATCACCATAATTCACCAACGCGCCGGTGCCCAGAATATCCGTACCCTCACGCGCTATGAAGAAATGTATATCCGGGCCGCAAAGATCATCAACCGAAAGAAAATAATTGTTTTCCGGCGGATATAATTCCTGCATCAAAGCATGACTGGAGCGTAGCAAAGCGTTGGCCTTCGGCTCGCGCGGGTCACCGGGTTCAACCACCAGCATCAGGATGACAAAGCCGCGTCAATCGCCGCGCGGTCCAGACCTGCCCCGCCAATTACCACCAGCCGGGTTTGGCGCGGGGCCTGCCCGAATGGCTGATCAAAATAGCTGTCCACGCGCGGGCCAACCGCCTGCAATGTCAGGCGCATGGGTTTGCCTGTCACGGCGGCAAACCCCTTGAGACGCAGGATATTATGAGCGCGGATCACATCGGCGACTTGTGCGGCAAACGCCGCCGGGTCGGTGATCTCGGGCCGGGTCACGACGAAGCTTTCAAATTCGTCATGGTCATGCGCGTGATGATCGTCATCCTCGTCGCCGTGGTGGTGATGATGCAGCTCATGGCGCGCCTCAAGATCGCCCTCGGCCCCGATGCCCTGCCCCAGCAGAACCTCAACCGGCAGCGCGCCCATGGTGGCCTTGACCACCTGCACCCCATCGCGGCTGTCCTTTTTCAGGCGGCCAAACAGCGCATCCGCCTCGTCGAAACTCAGCAAATCAGACTTGTTGATCACAATCATGTCGGCTGCGGCAATCTGATCCTCAAACAATTCCGACAGCGGGGTTTCATGGTCAAGGTTTTCGTCCCGCTTTCGCTGCGCATCCACCATTGCCACATCATGGGCGAACTGCCCCTCAACCACCGCCTTGCCATCGACCACTGTAATCACGCCATCAACTGTCACGCGGGTTGAAATCTGCGGCCAGTTGAACGCCCGGATCAGCGGCTGCGGCAACGCCAGCCCGCTGGTTTCAATCACGATATGATCCGGCGGGGTGTCGCGCGCCAGCAGCTTTTCCATGGTGGGGATGAAATCCTCGGCCACGGTGCAGCAGATGCAGCCGTTTGACAGCTCCACAATGTCGTCCTCCGTACAGGTGGCATCACCGCAGCCCTTGAGAATATCGCCGTCCACCCCCAGATCGCCAAACTCATTGATGATCAGCGCAATCCGCCGCCCGCCGGCATTTTCCAGCATATGACGGATCAGGGTGGTCTTGCCGGCCCCTAAAAAACCAGTGACGACAGTGGCGGGTATCTTTATGGGCATGGGGGAATGTCCTGAGTGGAGGATGCAATGATGCATCGGATTACGGTCTGTTCTATCTGTGAAGGCATGGATGGCAAAGGCTTTGCGGCTGAATTGCGCGTGGCTCTGGCCAATACTGATCTTACATATGAGGTGCGTGATTTTGAATGCATGTCAAACTGCGCCCGGCCCCTGAGCGTGGCCTTCAGCGCGGCGGATAAGGCCACGTATCTGTTTGGCGATGTGGATACCGCCGGTGATCTTAAGGAGGTCATCGCTTTTGCGTCCCTCTATGCCAAATCCCCCGATGGCTGGGTCAAAGACGCCCGCGCCACGGGTCGCCTGCGCCATTGCCTGATTGGACGGGTTCCGGCCTGACAGCTCATTTCGTCTGTTCGTAGGGATAGGTGCAACCCATGTGCTGCCAAGATAAAACCCGGCCATGCGTGGGTTGCACCCACCCTACGAATTCACACTGGTGTAGCGCCCTGACGCTGCCAGAAATATCCGGCAACGACCCCTAAAACCACCCATGCCGCCGCGCTGACAACCAGGGAACGGGTGACAAATTCAGTTGCCAAACCGGGGGGAACATTCCCAAGGAACTCATCCAGGCTCGGCGCGCCAATCAAATGCGGCACGATCAGCAACCCAACCCCAACCGCAATGAAAACCGGTCGGCGGCCATAGCCGAACGCAACCATCGCCATCACCGTTGATATCGTGGTTCCGATCCACCAGATCTGGCGCAAGCTCAGTTCCGCCGCTGGCACACCCGGCATATTGGGCGGCAGCCCAAGCCCGGGCATCATCTGGAACGATACAAACCCGGCAATGCCCCATAAAAGGCCCGCCTGAACGGTAATTGGGCGGCCAAACCTCTCGGCAATGGCAAATCCCGCAATCATCACAAGCCCATAGGCAACCCACGTCACAAACGCCATAAAAAATGCCAGCGCGAAACGGGCGACATTGCTTTCGTCCTCCCCCGTATCCCCGGTATCCCCCGTATCCCCGGTATCCTCAGGCTCGGCCTGTACATCTGCAACCGTGTCCGTAATCACCCCGCCAAAATGCACCTTCGCACCGGATTCATAGTATTCCGCCTCAAGAATCAGCGGCTGCATCAGGAAAAACTGTAGCAGGACGGCAATCAGCCCCGCCAACAGTCCAGCGAACAACGCGCTGGTAAATAAACGTGATGTCATTGATTCAGTGGCAGGGGAACGCGATGGAATGACGCGTGTCATGGGCCGCGTCATGCAGCACCGTGGCTTTTGCAAACCCAGCAATAAATATCAAAGATATGCCCAGAAAAGCAGCGCCAATGATGGGAAGAATGCCGCTTTGTACGTCTGTGTGGCTCAGTGTCTGTGTCTGTGTCTTGGTCGTCATTGTTCAAATCTCCTTATCCTGTCACACCCGACAGGTTTGGTTTCAAGTTCCAAGGCTGGTCTCCTGGCTCGCGGGTCAAAGCCTTGCTGCCTCCTTCCCGGGCGATATTTGCCCAGTGGGTTGTGGCAGGGGCTCACCGCTTACAGTCGCGGGGGCGGCTGAAGAATTGGCTCCCTGTTTGGGTCGGCCCTCACTTCATTCCCAATTATTCCCCAGAACGCTTTGCATCCGGCGGGGAACCTTGCATGTTCAGGTATGAAGATGGCAGGCATCCACGTCAAGAAGGATTGCGACACACTGCGAGCGTTCAGCGGCATCCTCCTGCCCGGCCATGCGATACGCCTTGATTTCGGGCTGAAAGGGCGCCTTTATCCCGGCAATGGGCTTGAAACTCATCACGAAAGATGTAGCGGTTGATGCCAAACAATAACTGCGGGAGCCATCGAATATGTCTTCACTCCATGGGAAGGTTGCCTTTGTAACCGGCGCATCAGCTCCGCAAGGTATTGGCCGTGCAATCGCGCTCCGCCTCGCTAAAGAAGGGGCTTCAATTGTTGTTGCAGATTTGGGCGACAACATTGAGATTGATGGGAAAAAGCATTCAAAACCTGACCTTCTTAAGCAGCTCGTTTCAGAAATCCAGGCCTTGAATGCAAATGCCATTGCTGTAAATCTGGACGTAACATCCATTGCAGATATCAAAGCAAGCATCGCTCAGACAACTGCCACATTTGGCCGCCTCGATATTTTGATAAATAATGCGGGCTCTTTGGCGGGGGCGGATAATTTCTTATCAACAACGCCTGAGCAGTGGGAATTAAGCTTTCACGTCAATATATTAGGCCCGATGATGTTGGCACAAGCTGCCATTCCCGAGATGCGCAAGGTGGGTGGCGGGCGCATTATCAATATTGGCTCGACAGGCAGTCTTGGTGCGGAAGCAGGTTTTGGGGCCTATACGGCAATGAAACACGGGCTGGTCGGGTTGACAAAAACTCTGGCGGCTGAGTTTGGTGCCGACGCAATTTTGTGCAATACGGTGTGCCCTGGCTACATAGCTACCGACATGCACAATGCGGCCAACGTTCGGCTCGCTCAGGAAAACGGTATATCAACCGAAGAAATGAAACTGCAGCGCTATGCTGATGTCGCCGTTAAAACAGCCGGCTTGCCTGAAGATGTGGCAAATGCAGTCGCCTATCTGGCAGGGCCTCAGGCAAACTATGTGACGGGTATCAATTTACCTGTCGCAGGTGGTGTGCCCTTCGGTATTTGAGGGCGCAGGCCCACCATCCGATCCCTCTCACCCCGCCTCAAACAGCGTATCAACAACCGGGCATTCCGGCACGTCCCCCCGGCTGCATTCCGCTGCCATGCCACCAAGCGCCTTTTCCAGACGGCGCAGTGCTGAAATCTTTTCATGCACCGAACTTAGATGCTGCACAATCATGCCATGCACCTCGGCGCAGGTGAAATCCTGCCGGTCCACCATCTCCAATAACGCGCGAATTTCGTTGATGCTGAACCCAAGCCCGCGCGCGCGTTTGATGAAGCTCAGCCGCTTTAGCTGCTCATGATCATATTGCCGGTTGCCCCCTGCGGTGCGGTCAGGCTCGGGCATGATCTTGATACGCTCGTAATAGCGGATGGTCTCAATATTCACCCCGGTCCGGCGCGACATTTCCCCAATCGCATAACCGCGTGTGTTTGTGACTTCTGGCATAAAAAACCTCTTGCATCTGTAGCCGCTACAGAGATTACATGTCCCATGACCAATAGCAAGCACGAGACAGAGATGAGCCTGCAAGACAATCTCACCCCGCAAATAGGCATCCCTCATCCGGTGACCGGTCTGGATATGTCTGTGGTCTCGGACGCGCGTGTTGCCGAGGCTTTGCCCCAATTGCTGACCGAATGGCGGATGAAAAAGCGCTGGGATGACATGCCACCGCAAACCCGCGCCCTGCATCAGAAATTGCTCATCGGCTATCTGACCACCGGCGCGCCGCCCGGTATCGCAGGCCTCAACCCGGCCATTCTTGAGGATTTGCAACAGCGCGATCTGATTGTCTTGCGCGACGGCGCGCTGCAATCGGCCTATCCGTTTTCAACCCGCAAGACCGGTCACAAGGTACGCATAAACGGCATCACCAACTTCTGCGTTTGCGCGATTGACGCCCTTGGCGCGCCGGCAATGGCCGAAAAGGCGGCGCAGGTTGCCCTCAACTGCGCGGTTTGTGACGCGGCAATCACCGTGCGGATTGGCGGGGCAGGCCTTGAGCTGCAGCAGGCAGCGCCCAAAGACGCCCGCATCTGGGCCGGTATCATCCCAATCAAAGGCTGCGCCGCCGATACCCAATGCCAATCAATGCTGGCGTTTTGCGGGGATCAGCACCTCAACCACTGGCGCGGCCAACAGCCAGGCCCTACAAACGGCTTTGCATTCTCCATCGCACAGGCATTGCAAGCCGGTGCCGCCATCTTTCGCCCGTTTTTGCAAAAGGGCACTGCCCCCACATGAAAGGATCACCCCCATGAAAGACAAACTCCTGAGAACCGGCGTCGTCGGCACGGTAATATTGGCCTTGTGCTGCTTCACGCCAATATTGGTTGTGCTGGTCATGGCAGTCGGCCTGGCCGCGATTGTCGGCTATCTCGATTATGTTCTGTTTCCGGCCCTCGGCGTGTTCATCCTCATTACAATCTACGCGCTGATGCGTCGCCGCACCTGCAAAATGAAAACCTGAAAGGGGCCAATCATGCCCGATAGCTTCACACCCGAATCCAACAGCATTGATCTGGCCGTCATCGGCGCCGGATCTGCGGGATTTTCCGCTGCCATCACCGCCGCTGATGCGGGTGCGCGGGTGGCGCTGATCGGTTTTGGCACCATCGGCGGCACCTGCGTCAATGTCGGCTGTGTGCCCTCCAAGGCAATGATCCGCGCGGTCGAGCCGCTGCACATCGCCCGCGCCGCCCAACGGTTTGACGGAATTGAAACCTCCGCCTCCCTGACCGGCTGGCCCGCCATGGTGGCGCAAAAGCAGGCGCTGGTGGATACGCTGCGCACGGCCAAATACACCGATGTTCTGCCCAATTATGCAGGCATCACTTATATCGAAGGCCGCGCCGCCTTTCAGGCTGACGGCTCAATCTCAGTTGGCGACCGGGTGATCAACGCCGCCAGGGTGATCATCGCCACCGGCTCCTCCGCGCATGTGCCAGACATCCCCGGCCTGTCCGATACCCCATGGCTTGACAGCACCACCGCCCTGCAACTGCAAGACCGGCCCGATACACTGATGATCATGGGCGGCGGCTATATCGGGGTTGAGCTGGCCCAGATATTTGCCCGCGCCGGAACCGCTGTTACCATCGTCACCCGCCACGGCCTGCTGCCCGAGGCCGAGCCGGAAATCAGCGCCGCCCTGACGCAGGCCTTTACCGATGAAGGCATCACCGTCCTTGACGGGCTGACATATCAGCGGTTTGAAAAGGCTACGCCCGGCGTGCGGCTTCATGCCAGCCATAACGGCGCGGATAAGGTGATCGAGGCCGAAAAACTGCTGCTTGCCACGGGCCGCGTGCCCAACAGCGGCTCCCTCGCGCTTGATCTGGCGGGGATCAAAACTGACCAACGCGGCGGCATTGTGGTTGATCCGCAGATGCGCACAACCCGCAACGGCGTCTATGCCGCCGGCGACGTGACCGGCAGGGATCAGTTTGTCTATATGGCCGCTTACGGCGCAAAACTCGCGGCACTCAACGCGATGAACGGCGATACCCTGCGTTACGATAACAGCACCATGCCCGCCGTTGTGTTTTCTGATCCACAAGTGGCCAGCGTCGGCCTGACCGAGGCCAAAGCCGTTTCTGCCGGTCACGATGTCATCACCTCGGTTCTGGGGCTGGAGCACGTCCCGCGTGCCCTCGCCGCCCGCGATACCCGTGGCCTGATCAAGCTGATTGCCGACAAGCACAGCAAAAAACTGCTGGGCGCGCATATCATCGCCCCCGAGGGCGCGGACAGCATCCAAACCGCCGCCATGGCGATTAAAATGGGCATGACTTACGTCGATCTTGGGGCGATGATTTTCCCCTATCTCACCACCGTCGAAGGCCTCAAACTTGCGGCCCAGACGTTTGAAAAGGACGTTGCCAAGCTTTCCTGCTGCGCCGGGTAAAGCCCTTGTGCCAACGCTTTGTCAAAAATGCCAGCCCCCGTCCGGGTGGGGGCCTCGCGATGCCTTGGCCAAATTGCATGACCACCGAGATTTATCAAGCCATATCAATAAATTGCACCGTTTGAAGCCCCCGCCGTGGGGCGGGCGGGGGCTGGCATTTTTGACAAAATGCCGATAATCTCAGGTTTTAGTGAGTTATGCTGAGGTCTCTCAGAAGTATTTTTTAGCCACATTTACACATCAGGCAGATTGAGATACCAACATACAAAATTGCACTACCCCCACCATATCACCCAATATCTTGTGGATAACTATGCCGAAAACCCCCTATCTTGGGGTTTCCCGTTGACAGAGGCCTTTCACGCCCGTCACATTCAGGATCAATCGGAATCACTTGTGATCCTTAATTTTCCTGGGGCCCGCCTTTGCAATTTTCAAAGCTCAGACTGACCGGCTTCAAAAGCTTCGTTGACCCGACCGACCTGATCATTGCGGACGGCCTGACCGGCGTGGTTGGCCCCAATGGCTGTGGCAAATCCAACTTGCTTGAGGCCCTGCGCTGGGTGATGGGTGAAAACCGCCCCACCGCCATGCGCGGCGGCGGCATGGAGGACGTGATCTTTGCCGGGGCTGCCACCCGGCCTGCGCGCAATTTTGCCGAGGTCGGCGTTTATATCGACAACACCGATCGCCTCGCGCCCGCAGGTTTCAACGATGACGATCATATTGAGATTATCCGCCGCATCACCCGCGATGTGGGCAGTGCCTATAAGGTTAACGGCAAAGACGTGCGCGCCCGCGATGTGCAGATGCTGTTTGCCGATGCCTCCACCGGGGCGCATTCGCCCGCTTTGGTGCGGCAAGGCCAGATTGCCGAGCTGATCAACGCCAAGCCCAAATCCCGCCGCCGTATTCTGGAAGAGGCCGCCGGTATTTCCGGGCTTTACCAGCGCCGCCACGAGGCCGAGCTGAAATTGCGCGGTGCCGAGACCAACCTCACCCGCGTCGACGACGTGATTGAGCAGCTTGCCGCACAACTGTCTGCGCTCGCCCGTCAGGCGCGTCAGGCTGCACGTTATCGCGCCATCGGCGAAGAACTGCGCCAATCCGAAGGCCTGCTGCTCTATCGCCGCTGGAAAGAGGCCGACGAGGCCCGCGCCCATACCGAAGATGAGCTGCGCGAGCGCACCACCGCCGCCTCGCGCGCCGAAAGTGCCGCTCGTGAGGCTGCCAACCTGCGCGCCAAGGCCGATGCCGCCCTGCCGCCCCTGCGCGAAGAAGAGGCCATCGCGGCGGCGCTTTTGCAACGTCTGCAAGTGCAGCGCGATACCTTAAGTGATCAGGAGGCCGGCGCGCGCGACCGCATCACCACTTTGGAAAACCGTATCCAGCAACTCGGCTTTGATATCGAACGCGAATCCGGTCTCAACCGCGACGCGGGCGAAACGATCGAGCGGCTGGAATGGGAGGCCCGCGAGCTGGCCAAAGCCGGTGAGGGGCATGAGGCCAAAATGGACGCCGCCGCCGATGAGGCCCGCAATGCCGCCAGCATCCTGCAACAACGCGAAAGCGATTTAAGCCAACTGACCGAAGACATGGCCCGCCTCTCGGCCCGCCACCAATCCGCCGCCCGCCTACTTAGCGACAGCCAAAAAACCCTTGAGCGCAGTGATTCTGAGGCCACAAATGCCCGCGCCGCCGTGGCCACCTCACAAACCGCCTTAACCGATGCCAATGCCGCCCATGACGCCGCCCTTAAGGCCGAAAGCAACGCCACCCAAGCCGCCAAATCCGCCGAAGCCGCATTGATTGCCGCCGATGAGGCCCGCACAGAAACCCAGGCCCGCGAAACCGCCGCCCGGGTTGACCGTTCCGAGGCCGAAGGCGAGCTGAACGCGCTTAGCGCCGAGGTGTCAGCCCTGGCCAAACTACTGGATCGCGACACCGCCGAAGGTGGCCAGATCATCGACCGTCTGCAGGTGGCGCAAGGCTATGAAAAGGCGCTGGGTGCCGCCCTTGCCGACGATCTGCGCGCGCCCGAAGTGACGGGCGATGGCCCCTCTGGCTGGATCGTGCTTACCGGCTACAGCGACACGCAGCCCCTGCCGGATGGGGTCACGGCGCTCTCAAATCACGTCTCGGTGCCCGATGTTTTGACCCGCCGCATGGGCCAGATCGGGCTGGTGGATGCCGAGGATGGCCCGCGCCTGCAAGCGCTGCTGAAACCCGGCCAACGCCTTGTCAGCCGCGAAGGCGATCTGTGGCGCTGGGATGGCTTCCGCGCCTGGGCCGAGGATGCCCCAAGTGCCGCCGCCTTGCGCCTGCAACAGCTTAACCGCTTGGAAATACTCAAAAAAGAACTGTCTGACGCCACCGCCCACGCCGATGGTGCCAAAGACGCGCACGAGGCCCTGCGCGCGCAACTGGCTGATCTGACCCGCGCCGACGCCGAGGCGCGTGAGGCCCGCCGCGCCGCCGATACGGCGGTGAATGAGGCCAACCGTGCGCTCTCAAAAGCCGAGGCCGAGCGCAATCTGGCAGGCTCACGGCTTGAGGCGCTGGGCCTCGCCGTCACCCGTCATGAAGAAGAGGCTTTGAGCGCGCGCAAGCAGCTTAGTGAGGCCGAAAAAGGCCTGTCTGACCTGGGTGATCTTGAGGCCGCGCGCGCCGATGTTGAGGATGTCAAACTCACCGTTGAAGCCTCGCGCATGACGATGATGGCCAAGCGTTCCGCCCATGATGAGCTGCGCCGCGAGGGCGAAAACCGCACCCGCCGCACGCAGGAAGTCACCAAGGAACTCAGCGGCTGGCGTCTACGGCTTGAGACGGCAGAAAAACGCAGTGTTGAGCTGGCCGAGCGCAAAAACACCTCTGAAGAAGAGCTGGCAACCGCCACCCTTGTCCCAGATCAGATTGCCAATCAGCGCGCCCGGCTAAGCGGTGCCATTACCACCGCCGAGGCCCGCAAAGCCGAGGCCACCAACGCGCTTTCCACCACCGAAGGCGCCGCCCGTCAGGCGATTGTGGCCGAGCGCGACGCCGAGCGCACCGCGTCTGAGGCGCGTGAGGCCCGCGCCCGCTCCGAGGCCCGCGTTGAGGCCGCCCGTGAGGTGCTGACCCACGCCGCCGCACGGATCGAAGAGGACCACGAAACCACCCCCGAAAACCTGCTGCAAGACCTCAAAACCGACCCCGGTAACATGCCTGACGCCGATGTCATCGAATCCGACGTCAACCGCCTCAAACGTCAGCGCGACGCCCTTGGCGCGGTCAATCTGCGCGCCGAGGAAGACGCCCGTGAGGTACAGGAAGAACATGATAATCTGGTGGCCGAGAAAACCGACCTGGAGGAGGCGATCAAAGCCCTGCGCAGCGGCATTGCCAGCCTCAACCGCGAAGGCCGCGAGCGGCTTTTGACCGCGTTCGAGCAGGTCAACAGCAATTTCTCGATGCTGTTCAAACATCTTTTTGGCGGCGGCGAGGCCAATCTGGTACTTGTCGAAAGCGACGACCCGCTTGAGGCCGGACTTGAGATCATGTGCCAGCCGCCGGGCAAAAAACTCGCCACGCTCAGCCTTTTGTCAGGCGGCGAACAGACGCTCACCGCGCTGGCGCTGATATTTGGCGTATTTCTGGCCAATCCCGCACCCATCTGTGTGCTTGATGAGGTCGACGCGCCACTGGATGACGCCAATGTCGGCCGGTTTTGTGACCTGCTGGAAGAGATGTGCCGCCGCACCGCAACGCGGTTTCTGATCATCACCCACCACGCCGTCACCATGAGCCGGATGGACCGTTTGTTTGGCATCACAATGGCCGAGCAAGGCGTCAGTCAACTGGTCTCGGTCGATCTGAAAAAAGCTGAAACTATGGTGGCCTGACAAAAGCGTTTCAGGCTCAGGTAGTGTCTCAACTTAAACTCGAAACGCTTTATTTTCCCATTTGACTAACAGCGGTAAACTTGTTTCACTGGTGTAGGGACGCGATATTTTACAACAAAGGATCATGTAATGAACATCAATTTGGGGATTGTCGGCGCAATGTCGGCAGCGGTTCTTATGGGCACCGCAAGCCTTGCGGAAGTTACCGCTTCAAATGCCAGCACAATTCTGGATGCCCTGCATGAATATGGCTACACCGGGACGATGGAAAAGGATTCCGATGGCGATCCTAAAATCGCAAGCAAGGTTTCTAAAACCGATTTCGATGTCTATTTTTATGGCTGCACAGAGAATACAAATTGCAAATCTGTGATCTTCAAGGCCGGGTACAACCTGAAAAATGGCATATCTGCCCTGAAAATAAACGAGTGGAACCGCAACAAACGCTTTTCGCGCGCGTATATTGATGATGAGAGTGATCCGTTTTTGGAAATGGACGTGAACCTTGATTACGACGGTGTCGGCAGCGAAAATTTCCAGGACACGCTCGATTGGTGGCGCGTGTCGGTTGAAAACTTTGAAGATTTCATCGACTGGTAAAACACCTCCGGCGCGGCCTTACCGCCGCGCCTTGAAAAACGCCTTTAGTATTTCCTCCGCAGCCCGCGCGCCGATGCCGTCATAAACCTCTGGTACGTGGTGGCATTGCGCATGGCTGAACACCCGCGCCCCATGGGCCACCCCGCCTGATTTGGCATCCGCCGCTGCGTAATAAACCCGCTTGATGCGCGCCGCTGACATGGCCGTGGCGCACATCGCACAAGGCTCCAGCGTCACATACAGATCACACTCCGGCAGCCGCTCACTTTGCGCTTTGGCACAGGCCGCGCGGATCACCAGAATTTCCGCATGTGCTGTCGGATCATTTAATTCCCGCGTCCGGTTACCCGCCCGCGCCACAATCGCGCCCTGTGCATCCACCAGCACCGCCCCCACCGGCACCTCACCGCGCTCCCCGGCGGCATGTGCCTCCTCCAGCGCTGCCTGCATATGGCTTTTAAACGTCATAGGGGCTTTTGCCCCCTCATCGCCACTTTCGCAAGGCCCGCAAATCCTCTAAGCCCCCTTACATGAGCACCACTCCCCCCCCCGGCGAGCGTATCGCCAAGGTCATCGCCCGCGCCGGTCTTGCCTCGCGCCGCGACGCCGAGCGCATGATCGAAGCAGGCCGCGTCATCGTGAACGGTGAGAAAATCAGCCGCGCCGCGTTGAACGTGACGCCATCGGATAAAATCACCGTTGACGGCAAACCCCTGTCCGCGCCCGAACCCGCCCGCCTGTGGCTTTACCACAAACCCACCGGCCTGGTTTGCACCACCAATGACGAACAGGGCCGCGCCAATATCTTTGACGCCCTGCCCGAGGGTCTGCCGCGCGTGATGGGCATTGGCCGGCTTGATCTTAACTCCGAGGGGCTTTTGCTGCTGACCAACGACGGTGGCCTCAAACGCAAGCTTGAGCTGCCCTCAACCGGCTGGGTGCGCAAATACCGGGTGCGCGTGCGTGGCCGCCCTACGGACGAAACATTCGAGCCATTGCGCAAAGGCATCACCAATGACGGCGAGCGGTTTCAACCAATGAATGTCACACTTGACCGCACCAAAGCCGCCAATGCATGGGTCACTGTCGCCATCCGCGAGGGTAAAAACCGCGAGATCCGCCGCGCGATGGAGGCCGTGGGCCTGACGGTAAACCGCCTGATCCGGGTGTCATACGGGCCGTTCCAGTTGGGTCAGCTCAAATCCGGCACAGTGGAAGAGGTCCGCGCCCGGGTGCTGCGCGATCAGTTGGGCCCCGAGGGCGGCGAAAGCCCACAACCCAAGCTGAAACCAAAACCCAAACCCCGCCCCATGCCAAAACGCAAGCGGCGCACATAGCACCGATCCCGGTTTCATTTTGTTTTCACCGCCAAGCCGCGCTATAGCTGCAATAATGGTGATTAAAACAGGATTCCGAACATGGCCGATCTTCTGACCCTTCAAAACCTTGGCAACCTTCTGATGCTGTGCTTTTTGCAGGCCGTCCTGGGGTTTGACAACCTTCTCTACATCTCAATCGAATCCCAGCGCGCCCCGGTGGATAAACAAAAATCCGTGCGCTTTTGGGGCATCATCATCGCCGTCATCCTGCGCGTGGTGCTGCTTTTTGTGATGATCCGCCTGATTGATACCATGGCCGAGCCGTTCTTCATCCTGAACTGGACCGGCATCCTTGAGGGCGGCGTCAACTTCGCCACCCTCGTCTTTATCATCGGCGGCGTGTTCATCATATACACCGCCGTCAAAGAAATCAGCCACATGTTATCGGTGACCGATCTGAGTACGAATATGGGCGATAACTCCGGCAAATCTGCGGTAAAAGTTGTGGTGATGATCGTCATCATGAACCTGATTTTCTCATTTGATTCAGTGCTTTCGGCGCTGGCCATCACCGATGTTTTTCCACTGCTGGCCACGGCCATCCTCATATCAGGACTGGCGATGCTGGCCCTTGCCGACACCGTCACACGGTTTCTTGAGAAAAACCGCATGTACGAGGTGCTGGGCCTTTTTATCCTGTTGATCGTCGGCGTGGTGCTTTTGGGCGAGTCTGGTCAGGCGGCGGCACATGCCAATGACGATCCGGCGATGGCGCTGAAATTCTTTGGCTATGAGGTAATCCCGATGTCGAAAACCACCTTCTATTTCTCGGTGGTGGTGTTGGTGCTGGTCGAGGTGATCCAATCCGGCTATGCCCGCAAACTCAGCACCGAACGCCGCACCGGATAAACCCACACATCACGCGCACCGGATGCACCGGGTGCAATGCGCCGCCCACAAAAAACTTCCCCCTAGCAAGCCCCTGCTCAATCGCATAGGTTTAGCTTGTAATTACTGGCAATAAGGGGGGAAGCATGAGCAATACCGGGCTGCAAAAACTGGCGTTTTTCCTGCTGATCATCCTGATCCTCTATGTCACCATTGCGGGGGGCGTGTGAATGGCGCAGCGATTTGGCGGTAAATTCAGCCCCGACGGCAAAACCAATTCCGCCTCTGCCCCCCCTGCCCCCTCTGCCACAAAACGCGGCAGTTTCCGGGTCAAGCTGCTGTTTATCGCCCCGCTGCCGCTGATCTGGCAGGCCTTTGGCAATGGTGCCAATGCGCTGGTGTTGAATTTGATCGCCCTTGGCCTGCTGCTGCTCGCCGCCTGGCTCACCCGCGACGGCATCCTTGCACAAGCCGCCTATAACGCCCGCAAAATCGCCCGCCGCCCGGCCTTGCCGCGCAAAATTTTTGGCTCGCTGCTTACGGGCCTTGGCCTGACCGTCGCCGGCATGGCCAGCACCAACAGCCTGATTGCGCCCATTCTCACCGGCCTCGTCGGGGCCATCCTGCACAGTCTTGCCTTTGGCCTTGATCCGTTGAAAAGCAAGGGGGTGGAGGGCATGGACAGCTTCCAATCCAACCGCGCCGCCGCCGCCATTGATAAGGCCGAGACCCGCCTTGCCGCCATGTCAGACGCCATTTCGCGCAGCGGTGACCGCACGGCGCAGGGCCGCGTGGCCCAATTTCAAACCACCGTGCGCGTCATGCTGCGCGCCATTCAGGATGATCCCCGCGATCTGACCGCAGCGCGCAAATATCTCAGCGTCTACCTGTCCGGTGCCCGCGATGCGACGATCAAATTCGCCGACATCAACACCCGTGCGCCCGATGACACAGCGCGCCAAAACTATCTGCAACTGCTCACCGATCTGGAAGAGAACTTTACCGCCAAAACCGCCAAACTGCTTGAGAATAACCAGGCCGACCTTGAGATCGAAATTGACGTCCTGCGCGACCGACTTAGCCGTGAGGGCATCCGCCTTAAATGAATTGAAACCCGAAATTGATGACACCAAAGGGGAATTACATGTCTGAGACCACCCGCCAAAAAGCCGAAATCACCCTCGCCGAGGTTGAAAAAACCACCGCCGTCATCCTGCCGGAACCTGCGGATGCCGCCGCCATCGTGCCCCTGAAAGAGGCTGACGCACCGGTAAGCGCCGAGATCACCAAACGCATGGCCGAGATTGACATGAGCGATACCAATTCCATCGTCTCGTTCGGCTCGGGCGCACAGGCGGAATTACAGGTCATCTCGCAATCCATGCTTGATGGCGTGCGCAACAAAGATGTCGGCCCTGCGGGCGACAGCCTGCGCGGCATCGTCACCACCATACGCGGCTTTTCGGTCTCTGAACTGGACGTGCGGCGCGAACGCAGCTGGTGGGAAAAACTGCTGGGCCGCGCCACGCCCTTCGCTAAATTCACCGCCCGGTTTGAAACTGTTCAAGGCCAGATCGACAAGATCACTGAAAACCTGCTGGATCACGAAAGCACCCTGCTCAAAGACATCAAATCGCTCGATATGCTCTATGAAAAAACCCTCGATTTCTATGATGAGCTGGCGCTTTATATCGCTGCGGGCGAAGAAAAGCTGCGCACTCTCGACGAGGACGATATTCCTGTCCGCGAAAAAGCCGTGGCTGACGCGGATGAAAAAGATCAGGTGATGCGCGCTCAGGAATTGCGTGATCTGCGCGCCGCGCGCGACGATCTTGAACGCCGGGTCTATGACCTCAAACTGACCCGTCAGGTCACCATGCAATCACTGCCCTCGATCCGGCTGGTGCAGGAAAACGATAAATCCCTTGTCACCAAGATCAATTCAACCCTGGTCAATACCGTGCCGCTTTGGGAAACCCAACTGGCGCAGGCCGTGACCATTCAACGCTCAGCTCAGGCCGCCTCAGCGGTACGTGACGCCAATGACCTGACCAATGAATTGCTCACCGCCAACGCCGAAAACCTGCGCAGCTCCAACAAAATGATCCGCGAGGAAATGGAGCGCGGCGTGTTCGACATCGAGGCGGTGAAACAGGCCAACGCGGCCCTGATTGGCACCATCGAGGATTCGCTGGCCATCGCCGACGAAGGCAAGGCCAAGCGCGCCGAGGCCGAGATCGAGCTGAAGAAAATGGAGGCCGAGCTGCGCGATACCCTGGCCTCGGCCAAAGCCCGCAAAGACGGCGTTGGCGACAACGCCGGCACTGCGGTTCCCAAGGGCTGATAAACGACTATGCAGGGGCAACGGCAAAGACGGCGAACACTGCTGGCGGCAGGGCTGATGGCCCTTTCCGCCTGCGCCTCCGCGCCGCCTGCCCCCGTGCCCATGCCCGGCCCTGATCCTGATCCCGGCCCGGTGGTCATACCCGCACAACCCACCCCGTCCGGGAAAAGCCAGAAACTGACCCGCTATTATGGCCGCCTGCAGGGGAATTTACTAACCCAAGGCCTGCTGCGGACCGATGGCGGCGGCATTGACACGCCCTATACTGACACCGATCTGCTGCGCAATTTTGAACAGGTCGTGTTTTATGATGAATATGCCCCGGGCCGTGGCTTCAAACGCTCTGATGGCAAATCCGGTGCCCTGCGCAAATGGACAGTCCCGGTGCGCATCGCGGTGGAGTTCGGCGCCTCCGTGTCTGCCGATCAACGCGCCACGGACAGCGAAATGATTGCCCGCTATGCCGCCCGTCTGTCCCGCATCACCGACCACCCGATCAGCGCCAGCAACCTTAATCCAAACTTTTACGTCATGATCATGGGCGAGGATGACCGCGCCGAGGCCCTGGCCCGCATCAAACAAATCGTCCCCGGCATTGACCCGTCCTCATTGACGGTTTTCCGCAATCTACCGCGCTCAACCCACTGTCTGGTGGTGGCGTTTTCCAGCCCCGACAATAAATACAGCTACCGCCGCGCCATCGCCTTCATCCGCGCCGAGCACCCGCCGCTGCTGCGCCAGTCCTGCATCCACGAAGAGATCGCCCAGGGGCTGGGCCTCGCCAATGACAGCCCCCGCGCCCGGCCCTCAATCTTCAATGATGACGATGAATTTGCCCTGCTCACCACCCAGGACGAAGATATGCTGCGCCTGCTCTACAACCCCGCCCTCAGCCCCGGCATGACCGCCGCCGAGGCCCGCCCGATCCTGCAACGCCTGATTTTGGGGCAAAGCGGCCCATCCTAAAGCCATAAGGAGACCCACAACATGGGAATTTTCGATTTTTTAGCTGGTGAATTTATCGACGTCATCCACTGGACAGACGACACCCGCGACACCATGGTCTGGCGATTCGAGCGTGAAGACTACGCAATCAAATACGGCGCCAAACTGACCGTCCGCGAAGGCCAGTCAGCGGTGTTCATCCACGAGGGCCAGTTGGCCGATGTCTTCACCCCCGGCCTTTACATGCTGGAAACCAACAACATGCCGGTGCTGACAACCCTGCAAAACTGGGATCACGGCTTCAAAAGCCCGTTCAAGTCGGAAGTGTATTTTGTCAACACCACCCGGTTTAATGATCTCAAATGGGGCACCAAAAACCCCATCATGCTGCGCGATCCTGAGTTCGGCCCCACCCGCATCCGCGCCTACGGCACCTACAGCGTCAAGGTCTCTGATCCGGCGCGCTTCCTCACCGAAATTGTCGGCACCGACGGCGAGTTTACCATGGACGAGATCAGCTACCAGATCCGCAACATCATCGTGCAGGAGTTTTCGCGGGTAATTGCCAGCGCCGGTATCCCGGTGCTCGATATGGCCGCCAACACCGCCGATCTGGGCAAGCTGGTCGCCACGGCGATCTCAGAAACCATCACCGAATACGGCCTCAGCATCCCCGAGCTGTATATCGAAAACATCTCCCTGCCCCCGGCGGTTGAGGCCGCACTTGATAAGCGCACCTCCATGGGCCTTGCCGGGGATTTGGGCAAATTCACGCAGTACTCAGCCGCCGAAGCGATGACAGCCGCCGCCAGCAACCCAAACGGCGGTGGCGGCATGGGCGCAGGGCTTGGCATGGGTATGGGCATGGCCATGGCACAACAAGGCCCGTGGGGCGCCCGTCCGGCCTCACAGCCGGCCCCGCCGCCACCGCCACCGCCAGCCGAGCGCGTCTGGCACATTGCCGAAAACGGCAAAACCCACGGGCCATATTCCCGCGCCGCCCTTGGCCGCATGGCCGGCGACGGCGGCCTGACCCGCAAAACTCAGGTCTGGACCGCCGGGCAAGATGGCTGGAAACGCGCTGAAGACGTGACCGAATTGGCACAACTCTTCACTGTCATGCCGCCCCCTCCCCCCGCTGACTGACACCCCCCTTTCATTTTTCCATAAATACTCAAAACTCCACGGGTTCCCCCATGTCCGACGCCTCCAGTGATCCCCCCACCGCCGAGCACCGCTTCCCCTGCAACCAATGCGGTGCCGACTACCGTTTTGACCCGGTTCAAGGCCTGCTGATCTGCGATTTTTGCGGCGACACCAGCGAGATTGACCCAGCCAACCCGTGGAAATCCACCCTGACCGAGCTTGATTTTCAAGCCGCCCTTTCCCGGCAGCTTCCCGATCAGGAAACCGAGGAAACCCGCGTCGTGCAATGCCCCAACTGCGCCGCACGGTTTGAGTTTGACGCCAATATCCACGCAACTGAATGCCCGTTCTGTGCCACGCCTATTGTCACCGATACCGGCACCAACCGCCAGATCAAACCACGCGGCCTCCTGCCCTTCAGCTTTGATGAGAGCGCCGCCCGCACCTCAATGACCTATTGGCTCGGCAGCCTGTGGTTCGCCCCCGGCGGCCTGCGTGAATATGCCCGCAAGGGCCGCAAAATGCAGGGCATCTACGTGCCCTACTGGACATTCGACGCTGACACCAAATCCGCCTATCGCGGCGAGCGCGGCACGGTTTATTACGAAACCCGCACCGTCACCCGCAACGGCAAACGCCAACAAATGCGCGTCGCCAGGGTTCGCTGGCGCGCGGTCTCGGGCCGGGTGGCGCGGTTTTTTGACGATGTTCTGGTGCTGGCCTCAAAATCCCTGCCCAAACGCTTCACCGACGCGCTTGAGCCGTGGGACCTTTCTGCGCTCGAGCCTTACCGCCCGGAATACCTCGCCGGGTTCCGCGCTGAGGCCTACAGTGTCGAACTGCAGGACGGCTTTACCGAAGCCCGCACCAATATGGACCGCCTCATCGCCCGCGACGTCAAATTCGACATCGGCGGCGACCGCCAGCGCATCCAAGATATTCAGACGCAAATCAGCGATGTCACCTTCAAACATATCCTTCTGCCGGTCTGGCTCGCGGCCTATAAATACCGTGGTAAAACCTACCGCTTTGTGGTCAACGGCCGCACCGGCCGGGTACAGGGAGAGCGCCCCTATTCAAGGATTAAAATCGCCTTCGCGGTCATAACCGGCGTACTGATTGCCGGTGCAGTCGGCTATTTCATAGCCGTCAATCAGGGCGCGCTGTAGTTTCACACCACGCCGCTGATCCGACCGCTCATCGGCCCCTTACGTGTCCGCTTCGCGAGGCCCGCACGCAAGGGCGGGACGAGCTACCCCTTGCCAATCTTAACCTTTCTGGCTTTGGGCTTATCCGGCGCATTTTTGGGCACGGTAATCTCCAGCACCCCATCCTTTAGCCTCGCATCAATCTTATCGCCATCCGCATCTGCGGGCAGGCGGAAACTACGGCTGAACGATCCATACTGACGCTCCGAGAAAAACCAGGTATCGCCCTTCTCCTCACGCTCAGATGTTTTTTCACCTTTCACGCTGACAACACCGTCATGCACCGAGACATCAATATCCTTTTCACTGACCCCCGGCAGTTCAACCGTGATCCGATACGCATCATCATCCGATGACGCATCCGAGGCCGGGGCCAACCATTCAGCCATGCGCGTTCCCATGTTGCGGAAAGGTTCGTACAGTGCGGGCCACAAACCCGACATATGAGATTTCTCAACCATTGTCAGACCTCCTAATGATGTT
>UOEG01000246.1_pt1 | contig 21164 bp, 21 predicted proteins | sample 1990051 | NCBI WGS metagenome assembly UOEG01 (sample SAMEA4728526, study PRJEB27164) | hydrothermal vent metagenome | biome: marine basaltic hydrothermal vent biome; feature: marine hydrothermal vent; material: mineral | place: Pacific Ocean | collected 2011-06-14/2011-07-23 | depth 1741 m | reverse complement strand
TGAAACATCGCCTGAGCGGGCGTATTTCAGGCCAAGGTTCCAGGCGAATTGCCCGATAATGATCACGATAACCGCATATATCCACACCCATTTAAGCACCACCGGCGCAAACAAATCCTGAAAATGCTTGGGACCAAACAGGTAAATCGCCAGAAAGAAATAAATCACCGTGCCCAAAATCGTGCGATAGACTGAGAAAATGCCCAGCGGCACCCCCTGAAGCCCCACTCGCGCCACCAGGGTTGAGGCGATAAAGGAAACCGTGGCGGCAATCGTGGCCATCTCACCCTTGCCGAATTTATAAAGCGCATTTTCACCGCGCATCCCGATGATTATAATTGCTCCTACCAAAGCGATAAGCCCGGCGAGCATGGCCCACGGGTTAAGGTCTTCTTTCAAAAACAGCCATGTTGCCAGCAAGAAAAGCGGCGGCTCAATCCGGCCAAACATCACCACATTGGTGACGGTGGTATTTTCAAGCGCATAGAAAAACAGCCCCGGTGTGAGCGCCGAAGACAAGAAGGCCGAGACCGTCAGCATGCCCCAATCGCGACCGGAAAGTTTGCGCAGGTTTTCAAATGTCCAGTCACGCCAAAACAACAGCACCATTGGCACCAGTGAGATCAGCGAGCCCCAAAACAGCAGGTTGCAGAATGTGATGGCATTGCGCCAGCCATCCACCCGGTTGGCGCGGCCAATATCAACCAGCAAGGTCACAATCGAATTTGACGAGGCATAGATGATCACCGCAACCCAGGCAAACGCCGCGCCAAATGCGGCATAAGACAGGCCGGGCCTGTCAGTGGCGGCAGTGGCAAAGCCGGGCATTGATTTTCCTTCGGTATAACTCATGGTGAAATCTTTCGGGGTATTTAAGCGTTGCTTGGGTTCATTTCGGGGCTTTCGCCCGTAAGTCTGAAGGTAAGGGGGAATCCCTCACATTCTCTTCACGTTGGGGGGAGGGAACAGAATTGTGTTTCAATCCGTGATTGTGTTCACAAACGCGGCACTGAGGTAGTATATGGCGGGGTTGGCATTTACGCTTGTGTCCTGTTCCGGCTAGGGGCAGGAATGATGAAAATGCGCCATCTTTGTGGTGGAACCTATTGAAAGTATACGAAATGATCGAAAATCAGGGTGATGGCGGGCAAAAGATCGTCACCATTTTTGACGATATTTACAACCTTGACGATTGCAGCGCCTATTTTCGCGCCATGGATCACGCCGGGTTTCGCACGGCGCATCATGCGGTGGCGCAATTTCGTAAAACCCGTGATGAATTGGCGCGGGTTCGCGAGCTTGAGGCGGTAAATGTGATGGATTTCGCCAGTGGTTATGGCATCGCTGCGGCCTTGATGCGCTATGATATTTCGTTGGATGATGTGCTAAGGCGCTACCGCGACGACTGGTTTGATCAGGCCAGCACAAAGGATGTGATTGCCGCCGATGCCAAATGGTATGGCGGGCATCGGCGCGGCGGCCTGCAAGACAGGTTTGCCGGGATTGATATTGCCGACCGGGCGTTAAGCTATGGCTGTGATGTGGGGATTTTTGACGCCGGGTTTGCCGAGGATTTGCAGGCAGATGCGCCAAGCGACGGTCTGCAGCATTGGCTTTCCACCTGTGATCTGATCGTGGAATGCGGCAGCGTGGTGCATATGCTGCCGGGGGCATTAGCGCGGGTGCTTGATGCATCTGAGCGCCGCCCCTGGGTGGTTACCGCGCCGATCCGTGGCAATGATACGTCTGAGGCGATTGAGGTGATGCAAAGCCGGGGGATGGTGGTTGAGGTGCTCGATGTACCGCCGTTCCGCCACCGCCGCTTTGCCGATGCAGATGAACAGACGCGCGCCATTGCCAACGCCCGCGCCCGGGGGCATGACACGGATGGGTTTGAAAGCGAGGGCTATTTCCATGCGCAGGTATTTCTGGCCCGGCCCGAAGATGAGGCAACACCGGCGGCAAATTGGCTGCAAATTCCCACCCCGGTCTGATTTGATTATAACCACATCTTGATCCGCGTGCGTAGCTGCGGCAAAGATGGTAAATTACGCCGACCGAATGAATATAGATCCTGATCCTAAAGTGTATTGGATTAAACCTGAGGCAGGGTGAATTTGAAACATTTCAGGACTATAAAACAAGGTTTACAGCACAAGACTTTGTATATGGTTGAAAGCGTATTTTGATGCAGAAAGAAAAGATACTGATGTCATTTCAGGTTGATATGGATTTCACCGCGACCCCTCGCGCCAAAGCCAAAACCAGATAGAGCACCGCAATCAGCAACAAGACCCCGGATATGAACACCAGTAATGCGGTGAACAAGGCCGGACCTTTCGCCAACATGGGCATCATATCAAGCAACAGCACGGGCAGGGCACCTGTGGCCATGGTCACGCCCATGGTGGCCGCGAGCCACGCCAGCATGGCCAGAAAACCGATGATCAGCCCGGCGCGCACAGTGCCGCCGCGACGCATCCGCAACCCGCGTCGAAAGGCGGCAACCTGCCGGTTTACATCATGCTGCATCGCCATCAAAGCGGGCACCACCAGCAGCACCAGCAGTAAACCAAATCCAAGGCCGTAAACCAGGGTGATCACCGTCGGTTTCAAAAACTGCGCCTGTTGCGAGCGTTCAAACAACAGCGGCATCAGCCCCAGCACGGTTGTCAGCGTGGTCAGCATCACCGGTCGCAGCCGGTCAACCACGCCATCAATGATCGACGGGATCAACCCGCGATCCCGGGCGTATTCGTCAATGGTGGTGACCAGCACAATGGAATCGTTGATAATGATCCCGGTCATGCCCAAGAGGCCGACCACCGAAAACATCGACAGCGGCACATCCCACTGGTAATGGCCATATATGGTGCCCACCAGACCAAAGGGGATAATTGCCATCACCACAACCGGCCTTGTCCAGCTGGAAAACACCCAGGCCAGCACCAGATAGATACCAGTCAGCGTGAGGCTCAGGCCAAGGCGGGCATCTTTGAGAAAATTATCCGATTGCTCGGATAGGCCCGCAAGCTTCCATTCCACTTGAAAATCGCTGGCAATTTTTGGCAGTATCTGGCCTTCCAGCGCCTGCATCACCGCCTCGGCGCGGGCCGGATCATCCTCGGATATGCCACCGGTTACATTGATCAGACGCAGGCCGTTTTCACGCCGCACGGTGGAAAAGCCATTGCGCCGGTCAACGCTGACAATATCGGCCAGCGGCACATATTCGCCCTCGGGGGTGCGCAGCATCATACGGTCAAGAAAATCCGCCGTCAGCTCACCCTTGGGCAGTTCAACCCGGACCTCGGCACTGCGCGGACCGATGGGATAGGTCGCGGCCTCAAGCCCGTTAAGGCGGTTGCGCAACACCCGCCCAAGCCCGTCGATGGTAAAGCCAAGCGCCTGCCCCTGCGCGGTCAGCTCAAGGATCAGCTCTTCCTTGTCATAGGCCAGATTATCCTCAACCCCGGTCACTTCCGGGAACGGCAGTAAGGCGTCTTTCAGGGCCTCGGCGGCGGCTTTGAGAGTGTCCGCATTGGCGCCGTATATTTCAACATCCAGGGCATCGCCGCCGGGGCCGGCATGCGGGCTGCGAAAGCTGATGGCCTCAACCAGCGGATGGTTTTGCACCTTTTCCTGAAGGTCGGCGGCAAAGGCAAAGCTGGAATAGGGGCGTTGATCGGCGTCGATCAGCTCAATCGAGATGCCGCCCAGTTGATCAGGGTCTTTGGTATCCGCCCCGGCCATGCCGCGCCCGACATTGCCGCCGGCCTGAGCGATCACGAAATCAAGCGGGTTGGTGCCGTAGCGCGCCTCGTATTCAGCGCCCAAAGCGTTGGTGGCGCGTTGCAGCTCATACATCATTTCGGTGGTGTCATCGCGGCTGGCCCCCGAGGACATGATGAAATTTGCAACCACGCTGCCGCGTTCCGGCGCATTGAAAAACCGCCATTTCACATCGCCGTTGATAAAGAGGGCAATTTGCGAGGCCAGCACCAGCAAAATCCCGGCAAAAACCGGATAACGCGCCCAGACAACGAAAGCCATGAACGGCCGGAAAAGCCGCTCGCGCACCCAGACAAAGCCCGCGTTCACCACCCGGCTGGGCCAGTCATACCAGTGCATTTTGGCGGTATGCGCCAGCGCGTGCGCCATGTGATTGGGCAAGATCAGGAAACACTCAATCAGGCTGGCGGTGAGCACGGCAATCACCGTGAAGGGAATATCAATGATCAGATCACCAAACCGCCCCCCCACCACCACCAGACCAAAAAACGCAATCAGCGTGGTCACCGTGGCGGCAAACACCGGCATTGCCATACGGCGGGCGGCGCGCTCGGCGGCAATCACCGGCGGCTCCCCCAGTTTGCGCACCCGCGCATCGGCATGTTCGCCCACCACGATAGCGTCATCCACCACAATCCCCAGCGTGATAATCAGCGCAAAAAGTGAGATCATGTTGATCGTCAGCCCCCCCGCCAGCATCAATGCCACCGCCGCCAGCATCGCCACCGGAATACCCGCCGCCACCCAAAAGGCGATCCGCGCATTGAGGAACAAAAACAGCAGTGTCACCACCAAAGCCAGCCCCGAAAGCCCGTTGCGCATCAGCATGTTAATCCGCCCGGATATACGCTCAGAGCGGGTCCGGGTCAGATCAATCTTGACGCCCTCAGGCAGGGTTTCGGCCATGGCGGCAGCCACCGCCTCAACCCGGGTTTGAATATCAATCGCGTCGCCGCGCGCCGAGCGGTCAATCTGGATCGACATCGCCGGATCGGAGCCGACAAAATAGCTGCGCAGGCGGGTTGTGCCCTCTACCCGGATGGTGGCCACATCGCCCACCCGCAGTTTTGAGCCATCGGGATTGGAGCGTAAAACAATCGCTGCAATCTGATCTGGGTCACGCTTTTGTACGCCGGTGCGCACGCGGGTGTTGGCCCCGGTCACATCGCCCGCCGGGTCGGCATTTATTTCCTGGGCCACGGCGGCGGCAATCCCAGAAAAGGTGATGTCATGGGCGATCAGATTGGCGGCGGGCACTTCGATGATGGTCTGCGGTGCCGCCACACCGCGAATAGTGCTGCGGGTGACGCCCACATCAAACAGGCGGGTTACCAGTTCATCGGCAAAAAGCCCCAGTTGCGCCACATCCACCGGCCCGGTCAGCACCACATCGGTCACCCGGTCGTACCAGACCCCCCGGCGCACTTCCGGGTCATCCGCCGCCTCGGGCAGGGTGGTGATGGCATCAACTGTGGTTTGCACATCATCGGCGGCACGGGCCATATCCCAACCCGGCTCAAACTCCAGAAATATGCTGGCAAAGCCCTCGCGGCTGGTGGCGGTTGAGCTGGCCACCCCTTCAACCGACAGCAATGCAGGCTCCATCACCTGCACGATGGCGGCATCCACATCCTCGGCCCCCGCCCCCTCCCAAACGGTGGTGACGGTGACGCTGTCAACCACAACATCGGGCAAGAACTGCGCCCGCATGCGCGGCATGGCGGCAAGGCCAAGCACAATCATCGCCACCAGCAAAAGATTGGCCGCCGTGCCGTGACGGGTGAAATATGACAACAGCCCGCCAGCGGATTCTGGGATCGTTCGGGGCATGGCTTAGCCGCCCATCCGGGTTTCAAGCCGCCGCACCATGCGGGCGGGCACACGGGCCTCTTTTAATTGACCCAAGAGCTGGGTTTTGACGGCTTCAGGCATATCTGCGGCACCCTCAACAAAGGCCAGCAGGCGGGCGCGGCGATCATCGCTCAGCTCAAGCATTTCACCACTGGCCGGGGCGGCGTCATCGGATTGCCGCAAGGGGCGCACCTTGATGCCGCTGCCCAGCAGGGGCGAGCGTTTGGTCACAATCTCACGACCGGCAAGCCCTTCGGCGCGCACCAGAATATCATCGCCCTGACGGCGCAATAGCTTAACCCCAAGCGCCTCCAGCCGGTCGCCCGCCCCAAGGGCCAGCACCCTTCCTCCCGGCCCAAGCGAGGAAGCCGGGAGGCGCACAGAGCGCGCCAATGGCGGTTCTTTTATGGTGACAGTGACAAAATCACCGGGCTTGAACCCCGGCGCGGCTGTCAGGCGGGCAAAGATCAGGCGGCCGGTCTGGCCTTCGCCAACCACGGCGCTGTCGCGGCTGATCTTGCCGCGCGCCTCAAGATCAAGCCCGTAAACATCCAGCGTGGCCGTAACCGGCGCACGGATCAGCGCGCCTTCATCGCCCAAAAGCCGCAAATACTGCGGTGTAGACACCCGAAATGCCACCTCAAGCTTGTCGCCATCCACCAGATAGGCCAGTTGCTCATTGGCCGAAATCAGTCCGCCCTGAACCACCGACACATCGGTGAGTGTGCCGGTAAATCCGGCGGTAATACTGGTGTCATCCAGCCGCCTTTTGGCCTCGGCCAGGGCAATGCCCGCGCGCGCCAGCCTTGTGGCGGACTGATCCACCCGCGCCTCGGCCTGTGCCAGCGCCTGACGGCTGCCCAGCACCTGTTGGCGCGCCTGCGCGGTGGCCAGCTCGGCGGCTTCAATCGCCGCCGTGGTGCCAACGCCGCGCTGTTCCAGCTCTTGCTGGCGGCCATAGGCACGTTTGCGCAGCTCAACCTGTTCTTGTGCCGCAACCAGTTCATCGCGGGCCAGCGCCAAAGCGCGGTCGGCCTCGCGGATTTCGGCCTTGGCATCCAATACATCACTTTCCGCCCGGTCGAGCGCCGATTGCGCATCCGCCGGATCAATCCGCGCCAGAAGCTGCCCCGCCTGCACCTGTCCGCCTTCTTCAAATTCCTTGGCCAGCTCAATCAGCCTGCCGCCCAGTTTGCTGCGAATTTCCAGCGTTCGGCGGCTTTGCACCTCGCCAAAGGCCTGCAAGACCGGGGTGTTGACCTGCTCAACCGCCGTGATCACATTGACTGCAAATATCCGCTCGCGGCGCTCGGGGATGTTGGGTTTGCTGGTCAGGCGCTCTTGAACCGCCGAGAAAATGGTGAACCCGGCCATGGCCAGAAACCCCAGTGTCAGGGACACCAGAAACAGACCGGTCAGGCTTTGCCGCAAAAAACGCATATGTGTGGCCCGTTGATATGCCCCGCGTGGTGGGGCGTGTCTGTCTAATGTAAACTTGTCACAGCAAATGCCAAGGGCAGAGTGGATTACGGTTATTTTCGCCGCAGATGTTCATCCAGCCGGGGCATGATCTCAACAAAATTGCAAGGCGCGTGGCGGTAATCAAACTGCGGCTTGAGAATCTCGTCCCAGGCATCCTTGCAGGCCCCGGGGCTGCCGGGCAGGGCAAAGAGATAAGTGCCACCCGCCACGCCGCCGGTGGCGCGCGATTGCACCGCTGACGTGCCGATTTTTTTCATGCTGACGATGGTGAAAACCGTGGCGAAGGCGCTAATCTCTTTCTCGTAAACATCGCGGTGCGCTTCAACCGTGACATCGCGGCCCGTCAGGCCGGTGCCGCCGGTTGAGATTATCACGTCAATCGCATCGTCCGCGATCCACGCGCGCAGTTGACCGGCGATCTGATCACGCTCATCGCGGATGATTTTGCGGTCGGCGAGGATGTGGCCCGCGTCTTTGATCCGGTCTGCCAATATATCGCCCGAGCGGTCCTGCGCTAATTCGCGGGTGTCGCTGACGGTAAGCACGGCAATGCGCACCGGGATAAATTCTGCGATAAAATCTTTGCCCATGTTCAGGCCCTTTCAATCAGTGCAAGGCGCGCGGCCAATGCGGTGAAGATACCGGCGCTGACATAGCCCAGCCCTCGGGTCAGGCGGGGGGAGCCGGTGAGTTTGCGTCCCAGCCCGCTGGCAAATATGCCAACCGCGCCGTTGATAAGGAACCCGCCGGTGGCCAGTATCAGGCCGTAAACCAGGAACTGCCCAAGGATGCCCCCGCGCGCGGGATCAATGAATTGCGGTATGAAAGCCAGCACAAACAGGATCACCTTGGGATTGGCGAGATTGACAAACATGCCGTCACGAAAGGCGCGTGTCGCGGTTTTGGGTGCAATTTCCGCGCCGGTCATCGGATTGGGTTTCAAAGCCCCCCGCGCCAGCCACAACAGATAGCCCACGCCAATCCAGCGGATTATGTCAAACACCCAGGGCAGCGTGGCAATCACTGCGCCCAATCCCAGACCGGCCAAAGTGACATGCACCATGCCGCCGGTGGATATGCCCGCACTTGCCGCCACCGCAGGCCGCGCGCCTGAACGCAGACCAAGCCCAAGACAAAACATCATATCCACGCCGGGCGTGAGATTAAGCGCCAAAGCGGCGGGGATGAAAGTATAAAGCGTGAGAGGATCAATCATATCTCAAACCAGTTTATCGTGGGGCCAAGGTTGATCACTTTGCTGCGGCCAATCTGCCCTGTTTTGCCCCAACTATCATGGATATGGCCGCAAAGCGCCAGTTTCGGCTGAATGCGTTCAATCGCCGCGTGGATTGCTGTGGAGCCAACCGAAAGCCCGGTTGAGGTCAGGTCCGCCACGCCTTTGGGCGGGGAATGCAGGATCAGAATATCGGCGCTTGTGCAGGGGGCCAGCAATTCAGCGGCGCGGGCCTCGGTCATGTCACAAGACCACGCGCCAAACGGCGTGGGCGGGATGCCGTAGCCAAGGCCAAAGAGGCTCAGCCCGGCGATTTTGGTGCCGGTGCCATGCAGGATTGTGGTGTTTTGATGTGCGGCGGCTGTTAGCTCCTCGGCGCTTTCGGCATTGCCGGGGATCACCACCATTGGTGCGGTGATGCCTTCCAATAGCGCCATGGCCTCGGGCAGGCCTTCACGCATGTTGCAAAAATCACCGGCCCCGATGACCAGATCAGCGTGGGCGCTGGCCGCCACCAGATCAGCGGCGCGGCGGCGGGCATGGTGCAGGTCTGAGAAGGCGAGGATTTTCATGGGCTGCCTCTGAGGCGGGCTTGCAGCTCTAGCAGATCGGCCCAGGCCTCGCGTTTTGCCGCTGGATTGCGCAGCAGGTAGGCGGGGTGAAACATTGGCAGGCAGGGGGTGTTGTAGGCCTGCGCCCACTGGCCGCGCAGACGGGTGATGCCGCGTTTGCCAAGACCGGCCTGACAACTGATATTGCCCATCAGAACAATGATTTCCGGCTTGATCAGTTCAACATGGCGCTGAAGGAATGGCAGCAGCATGGCGATCTCTTCGGGCAGGGGATCACGGTTTTGCGGCGGCCGCCAAGGCAGGACATTGGTGATATAGATGGATTTTTTTGCGTCCGCCGCATCGCGGGCCATGTCAATCGCTGCCAGCATTTTATCCAGAAGCTGCCCGGCGCGACCGACGAAAGGCCGCCCCTCGCGGTCTTCGTCGCGCCCCGGTGCCTCGCCGATGATCATCACGCGGGCCGCTGCATTGCCGTCAGCAAATACCAGATTGCGCGCGCCGCGTTTCAATTCGCAATGCTCAAACCCCGTGAGGGCACCCTGTAGGGCCGTAAGATCAGTGGCCCCCGAGGCCAGAGCGCGGGCGACGGTGACCGGATCGGTTTCAGCCGCAGGGGCGGGGGCCTGAGGTTTTATTGGCGCGGCGGGTTTATCCGGGATTTCATAGCGGTTGACCGGCGCGTCGCCGATGGCCTCGGTGGCACCGAGTTCAATTTGCCAGTCAAGCAGGGCTTTGGCGTGGTGAAAATCCGTAGCTGATTCCATGGGGGCAGCCTACCGTGTGACAAGCGGGCGTGAAAGCCGCGATTGTGGCGCGGGGGGTGGGGCCTGGATTTTGAGTATTTATGGAAAAATGAAGGGGGGGTGTGGGGCTTTGTTTTGCCATGTCCGCGTCACGAGGCGGGCATAGGTCATACCCGGTAATCAGTACTTCGGCGTGGCTGGCAATGCCCGAGGTCTGCACGCCCTTGCCCCTTGGCCCGGTGCTTTCTATAAGCGGTCAGATTTCAGTCATGGAGCGGCAGATGAGCTTTTCACAAACGCACCTTTTAGGGATCGAGCGCCTCAGCCCGTCGGACATCACATCAATCCTTGATCTGGCGGATCAGTATGTTGATCTTAACCGCCGCGATATGAAGCATTCTGATGCGCTGGCAGGTCTGACGCAGATCAACATGTTTTTTGAAAATTCCACCCGCACGCAGGCCAGTTTTGAGCTGGCGGGCAAGCGTCTGGGCGCGGATGTAATGAGCATGGCGATGCAGGCGAGCAGCATCAAAAAGGGTGAGACGCTGATTGATACCGCGCTGACGCTGAACGCGATGCATCCTGATTTGCTGGTGGTGCGGCATCCGCATTCCGGGGCGGTGGATTTGCTGGCGCAGAAGGTAAATTGCGCGGTTCTTAACGCAGGCGACGGGCGGCATGAGCATCCGACGCAGGCTTTGCTGGACGCGCTGACGATCAGGCGGGCCAAGGGGCGGCTGCACCGGCTGAGCGTCGCGATTTGCGGCGATATTGCCCATAGCCGGGTGGCGCGGTCGAACATTATGCTGTTGGGTAAGATGGAAAACCGGGTGCGGTTGGTCGGGCCGCCAACGCTGATGCCCGCCGGGATTGCCGATCTGGGGGTCGAGGTGTTTGACGACATGCGCGAGGGGTTGACCGGGGTTGACGTGGTGATGATGCTGCGGCTTCAGCGCGAGCGGATGGATGGCGGGTTTATCCCAAGCGAGCGCGAATATTACCACCGTTTTGGTCTGGATGCCGAGAAGCTGAGCTATGCCAGGCCGGACGCCATTGTGATGCACCCCGGCCCGATGAATCGCGGCGTGGAAATAGACGGTGAGATTGCTGACGACATCAACCGCAGCGTCATTCAGGAGCAGGTTGAGATGGGCGTGGCCGTGCGCATGGCGGCGATGGATTTGCTGGCGCGCAATCAGCGGGCCAAACCGCGCGAGGTGATGGTTTGAGCCCGCCATTCACCATCAAGGCGCAGGAACATGGCGTCGTGCGGCTTTTTATGGTTGACCTGCCGGAGTCCCAGATCAAAGCCTTTGCTGACCCCGATTATGACAGCGATGCAGATGATCCGCCGTGGGCTTTGAAAGCGGCCTTGGGGGCGGATTATCTGGATGAGGATTTCATCGAGCATTTTACGATCAGCGATCTGGCAGATCTGGGCCTGCCGGGATACATGACCGAAGGGCTGGGCATCGCCGAGGCCGACATTGCCGAAGACCGTGCACAGCTATCGGCGCTCAAAGGCCACCTTTTGATCGTATTTTCCCGCGCTTTCGGCGGATTTGCGCAATCCCTCACCCCGCGCGCGCCGCTGAGATGGGTCGGCACCTATGTTGAGGACCGCCCGCCGGTGACATTCGACCCCCTGCTCTCGGGGGCCGCGACAGGACAGGTGGACGGCCCGGCAAATTCGGCCAAACCCTCAGACGCGGCTATATCGGGCCGTATTGCGACGATTGTGTTGCTGCTGCTTGGGCTGTTTGTCTGGCTTTTGATATGGATTGCAAGCTGATGGATAACGCATATTCTTCTATGACCCCGACAACGCCGCTGGAGGCGGGCGAAAGCGTGCTGCACGCCTTCCATCCTAGCAGCGCGATTTATATGCGCGATCATAAAAGGCTGGCGGTTGCGGCGATGGTGGCGGGGATGTGGATACTCTGGCTCATGGGTAATCCTTATGTCTGGACCGGGGCCATTGGCGGGTTGGCGGCGGTGGCGGTGCGGGCGTTTTATCTGGCCTCGGATGAGCTGGGTGCGCGCTGGGACCTGACCGAAACCCGCTTGTTGGGGCCACAAGGCCGTGCGGTGCGGCTGAGTGAGATCGGTAAACTCAGGACGTTTGGTTCAGCGGTGCAGATCGTGACCAAAAAGGGCGACAAACACCTGATGAAATATCAGGCCGACAACGCCGCCACCAAAGCCTCTATTGAGGCGGCCATCCGCGAGGAGCAAAGATGAGTGATCTTGGAAGACTAGAACGGGTCGATCTGCGCGACATCTGGAAAACCGAAGCGCAGCATTTCACCCCTTGGCTGGCGGGCGAGGCCAATCTGGTACTTCTGGGGGAAACGCTGGGCATTGATCTTGAACTTGAGGCCATGGAGCAGAATGTTGGCCCCTTCCGCGCGGATATCTTGTGCAAGGATACGCTAAGTGATCGCTGGGTATTGGTGGAAAATCAGTTGGAACGCACGGACCACACCCATATGGGACAATTGATTACCTATGCCGCAGGGCTGAAAGCAGTTACGATTGTATGGATCGCCGCACGAGCCGCAGATGAGCACCGTGCTGCGATAGACTGGCTTAATGAGATTACCGGTACTGAGGTGAGGTTCTTCTTGCTGGAGGTGGAATTGTGGCGTATCGGCGAAAGCCCCGCTGCGCCCAAATTCAATGTTGTGAGCAAACCCAATGACTGGTCGCGGAGTACTTCAGCGGCAAAGAAGGCGGTTGCTGAAGGGGATCTGTCACCCACAAGGCAGATGCAGCGGGAGTATTGGGCCGGTGTAGAGGAAGAAATTGGCAATGACAGCGGTCAATTACGGCCGGTGTCGCCCAACGCCGGATCATGGGTAGGTCATGGTATCGGTAAGACGGGCGTATCTCTCAACATGTCGCTAAACACGCAAGACAACTGGGCGCGGGTAGAAATATATTTGTCCGGGCGAACTGCAAAAATATATTTTGATGCTCTCGAGAAGAACCGCGAGGCCATTGAAGAGGCTTATGGTGGGTCGTTGGATTGGCAACGCCTCCCGGATAAAACGGATGCGCGGATATGTGATATGATTAATGTGAATGTGGGTGATCGGAATGACTGGCCGCGACAACACAAGTGGCTAGCAAGTCATGCGCAGAGGTTTTACGATGTCTTTCGACAATTTGTCATAGAGCTTAAGCATTCTAAGAGCGGGGGTGCGGGCCAGTGATAAAAACCCTCTTCACCAACGCCCGCCTGATTGATCCCGAACAGGGCACCGATAGCCTGGGTTCATTGCTGATCTGCGATGGCATGATCATTAGCGAGGCAGACACGCAAGGGGCTGACGAGCGGGCCACAGTAATCGACTGCAAAGGCAAATGCCTCGCGCCGGGTATTGTCGACATCGGCGTCAAGGTCTGCGAGCCGGGTGAGCGCCATAAGGAAAGCTATCGCTCGGCCGGGCTGGCCGCCGCAGCGGGGGGCGTCACCACCATCGCCACCCGGCCCGATACCGTGCCCGCCACCGACAGCCCCGAGGTGTTGGAATTTGTCGCCCGCCGCGCCAATGAGGCGGCACCGGTGAATGTCCTGCCGATGGCCGCCCTGACCAAAGGCCGCGCAGGCCAAGAGATGACGGAAATCGGCTTTTTGATGGACGCAGGCGCCGTGGCCTTTACCGATTGCGACCATGTGATCACCGACAACAAAGTGTTCAGCCGGGCCTTGACCTATGCCCGTTCCTTGGGCGCATTGGTGATTGCTCACCCACAGGATCCGGGCCTGTCACAAGGCGCTTCTGTCACCAGCGGCAAATTCGCCACCCTGCGGGGCCTGCCCGGTGTTTCGCCCATGGCCGAGCGTATGGGGCTGGACCGCGACATTGCCCTGCTTGAGATGACCCGCGCGCGCTATCATGCCGATCAGATCACCACCGCCCGCGCCCTGCCTGCGCTGGCCCGCGCCAAGGCCAACGGTCTCGATATTACCGCAGGCACGTCGATCCATCACCTGACGCTGAATGAACTGGACGTGGCCGATTACCGGACGTTCTTTAAGGTCAAGCCGCCGCTCAGGTCAGAAGACGATCGCCAGGCGATCATTGCCGCCCTGCGCGACGGGTTGATTGACATCCTCAGCTCAATGCACACGCCGCAGGATGAAGAAAGTAAACGCCTGCCCTATGAAGAAGCCGCAAGCGGCGCGGTGGCGCTTGAAACCTTTCTGCCTGCGGCTCTCAGGCTGTATCATTCGGGCGATCTGGACCTGCCACAGCTTTTCCGGGCGATGGCGCTTAATCCGGCAAAACGATTAGGCCTGCCGTCCGGACGGCTCAGTGCCGGAGCGCCCGCAGATCTGGTGCTGTTTGACCCCGATGCGCCATTTGTGTTGGATCGGTTTAAACTGCTGTCAAAATCCAAAAATACGCCCTTTGATGGCGCAAGAATGCAAGGTAAGGTGCTGGCAACTTATGTTGCCGGAACCGCTGTTTACGAGGGCCCCTGATGCCACTGATTGAAAATTCCACCCTTATCCTGCTCCTCTGGGCCGTGATCGGCTACGCACTGGGATCGGTGCCATATGGCATGGTTCTGGCGCGCCTCATGGGCCTTGGAAACCTGCGCGAGATCGGCTCGGGCAACACCGGAGCCACCAATGTTTTACGTACCGGCAGTAAAAAAGCGGCATTTGCCACCGTGCTGCTGGATGGCGGCAAGGGGGCTGTTGCGGTGGTGTTGGCGCGGGTCATCGCGGGCGAGGATGCGGCGCAACTGGCCGGGCTGATGGCCGTTTTGGGCCATTGCTTTCCCGTCTGGCTCAGGTTCCGGGGCGGCAAGGGCGTAGCCACTTATCTGGGGCTGATGCTGGCACTGTCGTGGCAGGTGGGGTTGATTGCTTGTCTGTCATGGCTGGTGGTGGCGCTGCTGACGCGCCTGTCGTCTTTCGCGGCGATCTCGGCGGCAGCGTTTGCAACCGTCTGGGTGATGGTTTTTGGGCCACCGCAAATGTTCGTTCTGGCGGCGATCCTGACACTGTTGATCTATCTACGCCATTCCGAAAATATCAAACGCCTGAGAGCGGGCACTGAGCCGAAAATCGGCGCGAAGTAATTTTACCGGGCCGCACCCGCGTCATTCAGTGAATAAATCCCCCGCGCAACCCGAAAGAACCAGCCATAGTGATTGTCGGCCATGATCGTCGTGGCGCGCGCCACCCCGGTTGCGCGGGCCACCTCCGCGCCTTTGCTTGGCCCCGCCTTGGCAAGATAATCAGCGATGCGCCGGGCATCCTGCCGATAGGCCGTCATCACCTGCCCGTTTGTGCCGCCCATGGTTGGGTCGCCCTCACGGGCCGCGAATTCCTTGAGCAACGCGGCCTTGCGCGCCTTGGATTTACGTGGTTGAAACGGCGCGGGATCGATATGGACCTGCACAAACCCGTCGGTTTCGCGCACGGAAATTACCCCAATCCCCAACCGTTTGCACAGGCCTATATTGGCTTTGAACGCCCGCCATCCGGGCTTACCGTGCCACCGGGGCAGGGCCACGTAAACCGTATCCGTCACTGCCTGCCGTGCCACCGCCTGTTGCAGCAACACCAGTGAAAATCCGTTTTTCAACTCAACAATCAGCGGCGGCTCATCACTGCGCAGGGCCACAACATCCGCCGAGCCAATTTCGCCTTTTACGCAGTATCCCTGCGCCTCAAGATAGGCCTTTACCGGGGCATAAAGCCGGGTTTCTCTGGGTTTACTCATATGTCGCAATCTGGCGGCAAGACGCGCAGGTGACAAGCCCCAACACGCCCCCTATAAGGCGGCCAAACCATGCGACTCATGAGGACCCACATGACAGTTTTTGTATTCGGCCATAAATCACCCGACACCGACAGCACCGGCTCTGCCCTCATCTGGGCGTGGTATCTCAATGAAGTGAAGGGCGTGGCCGCCGCGCCAAAACTGCTGGGAGAACCCAATACTGAGGCGCTTTTCATGCTCAAGCACTGGGCCCTTGAGAAGCCCCGGATCATTGATGGCATTGAGGCCGGACAGGATTGCGTGATCGTCGATACCAACAATCCGGCGGAATTGCCCGAGGCGATCAATGCGGCAAATGTGCAGGCGATCATCGACCATCACAAACTGGTCGGTGGTCTGGAAACCAGCGGTCCGATTGAGATCACCATCCGGCCTTTGGCCTGCACCGCGACGATCATGATTGACCTGATGGGCGCGGATGCATCGCGGATGCCTGACAATATAAAAGGCGCGGCACTTACCTGCATTCTGTCGGACACGCTGGAGTTTCGCAGCCCCACCACCACTGATCATGACCGCGCGGTGGCCGAGAGTTTGGCGGCTGATCTTGGCATAAACATCGCGGAATATGCCGCCGAAATGTTCGCCGCCAAATCTGACATCAGCGCCTTTACCGATGCCGAGCTTTTGCGCATGGACAGCAAGGAATACACCGTTGGCGACACCAAATTCCGCGTCAGTGTGCTGGAAACCACCGCCCCAGCCACCGTGCTGGCGCGCAAGGACAGCCTGATGCGCGCGATGCAAACGGTTGCGTCAGAAGACGGCGTTGATCAGGTGCTGCTGTTTGTGGTGGACATCCTCAATGAAGAGGCCACGCTTTTGGTGCCCAATGATTTTGTGCGCTCGGTCGCGCTCAAATCCTTTGGGGTGCAGGCCGATGGCGATACTCTGGTTTTGCCCGGCGTAATGAGCCGCAAAAAGCAGATCATTCCTAATCTGAAGGTGTGATAGTTTTAGGGCAACCTCTGAGCAATGCGCCCTTCGGCATTTTGCAAAAAATGTCAGCCCCCGCCCGCCCCATGGCGGGGGCTTTTGCGGGCGTTGCTTCTTAACGAAAACGTGGATAGTTTTGTGACGCCCCATGATGCTTGACCCGTAGCTCAGGCCCCCACCCGGGCGGGGGCTGACATTTTTCCAAAATTCGCTGCTTGTTCAGAGGTCCCATTGAAAGGAAGAACGCTCATGAAGCCCTCTATTTATCCTGTTGTTGCGGACCATCCGGGGCAGTTGTTCATTATGCCCAAACCTTCCGGGGAGTGGCTGCAAGAAGATATGCAACATTACCGTTCTTTAGGTGTTGATATGATAATTTCTATGTTGGAGACTACTGAAGCTAATGAGCTTTCCCTTCATAACGAGAACGATGTTTGCACAGATAACTCGATGAAGTTTCTGAATTTTCCGATCACTGACAGGGGGCTTCCGGATAAGAATGAATTCAAAGAGTTGGTTTGCATCGTCCAATCGTGTCTCACCAACGGCGAAGGAATAGCTGTTCATTGCCGGGCCGGAATAGGTAGATCAGGAATGCTGGTTTGCTGCGCTCTTGCAGGATTTATAGGTTCAGCTTCAGATGCAATCGAAGTTGTTAGTCAAGCGCGCGGCGTTACGGTCCCGGATACACAAGAGCAGCGCATGTTTATTGAAAGCATAGTTCAGGAACTCATGACATAGCCACAGTATACATCGGATCGAATGATGTCCTCACCCTACCACCAAGGGACGTTTGCGCACAACCAAAGGCATAACACTCCGGGGACAGAAAGCCCATATCCCCTGCAATTCACTCCCCGCTTGGTCGCACCACATGAAATGCGCCGCTCATATAGGTGAGGGGCTTTTCCCCGGCGTTGGAAATGCCGGTGACATTGCCGATGCAAATCGCGTGGCTGCCGTGGATCACCGAATGGTTGAGCGAGCAGGCGAATGAGGTGGCGCGGGGCAATATTGGGCCTTCTGAGGTGGCGGTGATCTCAAGCCCGGCAAACCGGTCCGGGGTGGCGTGATCCAAAGCGCCGGCAAAGCGGCTGGCAAGCTCGTGGGCGTCCTCGGGCAGGATATTGACGCAAAACACGCCGTTATCCGCCACCGCGCGGGCAATCCGGCTGTCGGCCTTGAGGCAGACCAGAACCGAGGGCGGATCAGCCGAGAGCGAGGTGAAGGCGCTCACGGTGGCCCCCATTTGCCCCGCCGGGCCGTCGGTGGTGACAACCGTGACAGTCGAGGCCACCTGCCGCATCGCATCAATAAAGGCCGCGCGTGCCGTACTCATATCGCATCCCTTTTGGTTTTTGCAGGCTTAAACGGCTCCATTCCTTCGCGCGCCAACTGATCAGCGCGCTCATTTTCGGGGTGGCCTGCATGGCCCTTGACCCATTCCCAACGCACCTGATGGCGCGCCTGTGCGTCGTCCAGACGTTGCCATAAATCCACATTCTTCACCGGCTTTTTATTGGCCGTGCGCCAGCCGTTCTTTTTCCAGCCGTGCAGCCACGCCTCAATGCCGTTTTTCACATAGGCGCTGTCGGTCACAATCGTCAGGTGGCTTGGCCGCTCCAGCACCTCAAGCGCGTTGATGGCGGCCAAAAGCTCCATCCGGTTGTTGGTGGTGTCGGCCTCGCCGCCTTTCAGCGCGCGCTCCTTGCGCACTTCGCCATTCTCAACCGCCTGCAACAGCACACCCCAGCCCCCCGGGCCGGGATTGCCGGAACAGGCCCCGTCAGTATAGGCCAAAAGCTCAGCCATGGGCGGCAATCGCGATCCAGTCTGCCTTCTTGCCATCCATGCCCCGGCCATCACCGTGCACACAAGAAAATGGCACAAAGCCCGCGTCTTTCAGCAATCCGCTCAGCTCGGCTTCCGAGTAGTAGGTATAAAGCCGCCCCAGCGTATCTCGCTTCTCGCCGGCACCGGCCTTCAGGGCGATATGAAACAATCCGCCGGGTTTTAGCGCCTGTCTGAGCGCGGTCAGATGCCTTGGCATTTCACTGCGTGGCGCGTGCAGCAGGCTGAAATTGGCCCAGATGCCGTCATAAATATTCCTGCCTGCGATCTCGTCGAACGTGGCAATCCGGACGTTCACGCCCTCTTGCCCCGCCGCCAGCGCCACCATTTCCGGGCAGGCATCGGTGGCATCCACTCGCATTCCCGCTTTTGCCATCAACGCTGCGGCGTGGCCCGGTCCACAGCCCAGATCAAGCACCCGCGCGCCTTGGCGCAACGCGCCGACAAACGCCGTCAGTTGCGGATCTTCGCGTGCGCTTTCAACAAGCTTGACGTAATCACCGGCCATCTCGCCGTAAGTTTTCAGGGTCTCGTCATCAACACTCATGCAGGTATCCTCAACACTCGGGGGACTTTGAATTCAATATCTTCGCGTGCGGTCTCAACTTCTTTGATGGTCACCTCAAAGCGTGCCTTCAGGGCCTCAATCACCTCGTCCACCAACACTTCAGGGGCCGAAGCTCCGGCGGTGATGCCAATGGATGTCACCCCCTCAAGCGCGCGCCAGTCGATATCCACCGCGCGCTGAACCAGTTGACTGTAATCACAGCCCGCGCGCTTGCCAACCTCAACCAGACGCCGGGAATTCGACGAGTTGGGCGCGCCCACGACCAGCATCGCCTGCACCCGCCCGGCAAGCGCCTTCACCGCCTCCTGACGGTTGGTGGTGGCGTAACAGATATCTTCCTTGTGCGGCCCGCGTATGGCCGGAAACCGCGCCCGAAGGGCAGTCACAATATCAATGGTGTCATCAACTGAAAGCGTGGTCTGCGTGACATAGGCCAGCATGTCAGGGTCGCGCACCCCAATTCCGGCCACATCTTCAGGGGTTTCCACCAACAGCACCTCGCCACCCGGCAACTGCCCCATGGTGCCGATGGTTTCGGGGTGGCCGGCGTGGCCGATCATGATGATCTGATGGCCCGCCTTGTGATGGCGCTCGGCCTCGATATGCACCTTGCTGACCAGCGGGCAGGTGGCATCAACATAGATCATCTGCCGGGTGCGGGCCTCAGATGGCACCGATTTGGGCACGCCGTGGGCCGAGAAAATCACCGGGCGGTCATTGGGGCATTCGGAAAGCTCCTCAACAAAAACTGCGCCTTTGGAGCGCAGATCATCAACCACGAATTTGTTATGCACGATTTCATGGCGCACATAGACCGGCGCGCCCCATTTCTGTAGCGCCATTTCAACGATCTTGATGGCCCGGTCAACTCCGGCACAAAACCCGCGCGGGGCGGCCAGATAGAGCGTCAGGGGGGATTTGGTCATTCGCGCGTCTCCTTGCCTGCCAGAGGTAAGCCGTGTATGCGCCGCCGTCCAGTGTGGATGATCTGTATTGCCCCTTAAATATGTCGCGCCGCAGCCTTTGGAGTCTGCCGAACATTTTATGGCCCGGCATTTTGCAAAAATGCCAGCCCCCGCCCGCCCCATGGCGGGGGCTTTTGCGGGCGGCGCAATTCATTGAAAACGTGGGAAAGTTTGCGATGTTGCGCGATGCTTGGCTCTCAGTCTTGCCCCCACCCGGGCGGGGGCTGGCATTTTTGCAAAACACCTCGCTTGCCATGTATTCCCAAAGACTGTGGAATTTTATTCCTGCGCCAACCGTCGTATTTCCTGCCTCACCGGCCCGCCTGAAAACGACGGCCCGCTGATCTCGCGCAGGAGTTTGATCTGCATGGCGGTATGAAAATCCTCAAACTCATCAGCGGTGACGACAAAGGCACCGGGGCCTGCAATCAGATACCGGTAGAAATAGCTGGTCAGGTCATTGTTCAGCTCTTCAACCGCCAGCGCGTTGATCACCACGCCCTTTGAGGCCAGCCGGGCGCGGGCCTCAAGCATTTTACCCAGATCATCGGCGCGGCCATTGCCCGAGAGGTCAATCACCTGTCGACGGGCATATCCCGGTGCGGCGTCAAGCAATCGTGCGGCGTATTCAAGCCCTGCGTGGATCATCGTGCCCCCGCCCGGAAGCCGCCTTGGCATGGTCTCGACCCGATCAGCATAAGCGACGGCGTCGGCCTCGGTGCGCAGGATCACCCAATCGAGGCCAAGCGCCTGACGGATAACACTGGACCATTGCACAATGGCGATGGCCACACCGCCGGGGGCCTGATTGATCGCCGCCATCACATCGGGCGACCGCAAAGCCATGGCGGTACCGCGCCGTTGCAGATCAAATTCCACGTCATTGACGCTGGCAGAAACATCAAAGGCCAGCACCAGATGCAGCTCCATCAGCTCGGGCTCTTGCGCTTGGGTGGGTGCCGCCCACAGCACCATGGCGGCAACAATCGCCCAGAGGCGGCCCCATTGACCGGGCCGGATATAGTGGATGCCGCTTTGCCGGGCTGCCATTCCATCCTCTGAGCTAAGCTGGGTTTCAGATCACCAGCCGCTCAAGCGTGGGTTGGAATGTCGGGGCCGGTCAAGCGTTAATGCGGTGCTGTATATGAAGACATCGCCTAATGCGCCATCAGCATCGGAACCGTGGCCTTTTCAAGCATATAGCGCGTCGCACCACCAAAGATCGCCTCGCGGAAGCGCGAATGGCCGTAAGCGCCCATCACAATCATATCGGCATCAATATCGCGGGCCTGACGCAGCAGCACATCCGCCACCCGTGGCAATGTCTTGGACAGCACATCAATTTCTGCCGTCACGCCGT
>UOEG01000021.1_pt1 | contig 21469 bp, 20 predicted proteins | sample 1990051 | NCBI WGS metagenome assembly UOEG01 (sample SAMEA4728526, study PRJEB27164) | hydrothermal vent metagenome | biome: marine basaltic hydrothermal vent biome; feature: marine hydrothermal vent; material: mineral | place: Pacific Ocean | collected 2011-06-14/2011-07-23 | depth 1741 m | reverse complement strand
CACTTCGCCGCCTTTGGCCGCCTTGACGGCATCGCCCACATCCATCGTCACCGTGCCCACTTTGGGGTTTGGCATCAGGTTGCGGGGGCCAAGAACCTTACCCAGACGGCCAACAACCGGCATCATGTCAGGGGTGGCAATGCAGCGATCAAAGTCAATCTTGCCGCCTTGCACAATCTCCATCAGATCCTCGGCACCAACAATATCAGCACCGGCCGCTTTGGCCTCATCCGCCTTGGCGTCACGGGCAAAGACCGCCACGCGCACGTTTTTGCCGGTGCCATTAGGCAGGCCGATAACACCGCGTACCATCTGATCGGCATGGCGCGGGTCAATCCCCAGACACATGACAATATCAATGGTTTCGTCAAATTTGGTTTTGGCGTTGCCCTTGACCAAGGCTACAGCCTCTTCCACGGTCACGTTGTTTTTGCCCTTGAAGGCCTCACGAGCGGCGCGGGTACGTTTTCCAAGATTTGCCATTACTTCACCTCAATGCCCATGGAACGCGCTGAACCGATGATGATCTTCATCGCCGCTTCAACATCATTTGCGTTCAGGTCTTTCCATTTCAGCTCGGCAATCTCTTTGACCTGCTTGGCGGACACAGAACCAACTGTCTCACGGCCGGGCAGTGCCGCACCGGATTTCAGCTTGGCGGCTTTGCGCAGGTAATAAGACGCGGGCGGCGTCTTGATATCCATGTCAAAGCTTTTGTCCTGATAATAGGTGATCACGGTCGGGCACGGCGCACCCGGCTCCATATCCTGCGTCTTGGCGTTGAACGCCTTGCAGAATTCCATGATGTTAATGCCGCGCTGACCCAGCGCCGGACCAACCGGCGGTGAGGGGTTTGCCTGCCCTGCGGGCACCTGCAGCTTCATCTTACCTGCGAGTTTCTTGGCCATCCTGGCCTCTCCTTCATTTCCAACACCTTTGGGGCGCGCCCCTCAGGCCTTAAGTTGCCGTGGTCCGGATCAGATGCCGCGGCACCCTAACCTCCCACGCTTTTCACATCAGGTCTGTTTGGTGACCTGGGTAAATTCCAATTCGACCGGGGTTTCCCGGCCAAAGATCGACACCGTTACCTTCAGGCGCTCGTTGTCGTCATCCACTTCTTCAACCGTGCCGTCGAAATCTTCAAACGGCCCGTCGTTCACCTTGACCTTCTCACCGATCTCATAATGGATCAGGGTGCGCGGCGCATCTTCGCCTTCCTGCACCCGGTTGAGGATCACATTCACCTCGGCGTCACGCATCGGCATCGGGCGCCCCTGCGGGCCAAGAAACCCGGTGACCCGGTTGATCGAGTTGATCAGGTGATAGCCGTGATCCGACATCTCCATCCGCACCAGCACATAGCCGGGCATAAACCGGCGCTCGGCGGTGATTTTCTTGCCCCGGCGCACTTCGATCACTTCTTCGGTGGGCACCAGCACTTCTTCGATATCATCCTCAAGGCCGTTCTCGATGGCAGAGGTTCTGATCTGTTCGGCAATCTTTTTTTCATAATTTGAAAGAACACTGACCGAATACCACCGTTTTGCCATTGCTCAACTTGCCCTTATCTGCGCCAGATATCTGGTCTAAATTCATATATTTCAGGCGCTTGCGCCCTTGCGCCTGAAACAAAAATCGGCGCGCAACCCGAATCATTGCGCGCCTTGTCCCAAACTGTGCTGTCACCTACCGCCCTTCGCCTGTGATTTCAAGGGTCTAAGCGGCAATTTCTGAGGCTTACCCAAACAGGTTCAGAATACCCGTCAATCCATTGCGGATCGCCAAATCAATCAGCGAGAAAAAGATCGCCGTCAGCGAGGCCATGATAAACACCATCACCGTCGTCAGCATCACCTCACGGCGGGTTGGCCAGACGATCTTGGAAACTTCCGAGCGGGTCTGCTGAATAAATTGAAGTGGGTTTGTGCGTGCCATTTGCGCTGTCTTCTCATGCTGGTTGATTACGCACCACATACGCGGGCAGATCAGCAAATTCAAGAGCCGACGCAATGATAACGCAGGCTTTGCCTGAATTACCGGTTATTTCCCCGCCTGTTGCTGCCGGGTTTCATCTGCCAGCCTATCAAACGGATCAACGCGATCGGGTGATGGGGCCTGTTGATTATCATCAGAGAAATCCGGCAGGCGCGCGCGCTCGGCCCATTTGCCGGGCATCCAGTCCGAAATCTTATTGATCCGCGTCACACCCGCCTGAAAACGGCTGCGAATTTTTTCAGCCTGCTCCGGGTTGCGCGCCCGCAATCGAAGCCATAGCCCGTAAATGAACTCAGTTACACGATCAGGGCCAAGGCTCAACCAAGCGATCACGGCTATCACCACAAGGGTCAATATTGTAATGGGTATCAACCAGGGGCGAAAAAATACAACCAGGGCCAAAACTGCGAAACCAATATGCTTTCGCGTTGGCCGGTAAGCCTTCAGCCTTGCCAAACCCGGTTTCAACATCCGCCAAAGCGCTCTTCCAAGATAGGACAAGACCTTGCGGAACACGCCTCGACCTGTGGGCTTTGCCTTGGATTTAGGCATAACATGCTGCCGCGACACGGCGGATTTGCCAAAGAATGCCGCAGATTTGCCTTCTGATCGAGGCTTGTCTTTAGTCGGGCCAGTTGGATCATGCATGACCCCACGAATCAAACCGACAAGTTCTTCCTGTTCAACTTCACCCTTGAGCGCATCATTGCGCATCTCTTCAAAGCTAGCCCCCGGCATTTCCCGGCTTGAGCGGGTAAAACCCGTGGGTGGGTATGAATGGTTATCAGCGTTTGCCATCTTGGCCTTTTAAGTTAATCCATGATCACTCAGGGTACATTAAACACACCCTGCGACTTACAGCAAACACACCCTGCGGCTTACAGCGATAAAAATCTTTATATTATAACTGCACGGCAATGTCACCCAAGCTTATTAAGGCGCAATTCAAACATGTGGAATGGCATGATTTCGCCGACGAACTTCCGACATATGCCCTGACATGAGGCGAATTAGGCGAATTAGGCCAAACTGGCCCTTTCACCATCCGCATGTGATGATTATAAGGGCTACCAATCAAGCCCCTCAAAGAGTTCGGTGAAAAAGTTCGGGGGGCAGGCAACCTATTTCACGACAGGACACAGGCGCATATGTCTATTTGGCACAAAATCCCCGGTATCAGCTCGCCCGATATGGCCATTGATCTGGGAACGGCAAACACGCTGGTCTACGTCAAGGGGCGCGGCATCATTCTGTCGGAACCTTCGGTCGTGGCCTACCACGTCAAGGACGGCGTCAAAAAAGTGCTGGCGGTGGGCGAAGACGCCAAGCTGATGCTGGGCCGCACACCGGGCAGTATCGAGGCCATCCGGCCCATGCGCGAGGGCGTGATCGCCGATTTTGACACCGCCGAGGCGATGATCAAACACTTCATCCGCAAGGTTCATAAGCGCTCAACCTTTTCCAAACCCAAGATCATCGTCTGCGTGCCCCACGGGGCCACCCCGGTTGAAAAGCGCGCCATCCGCATGTCGGTGCTCAGCGCCGGCGCGCGCCGTGCCGGCCTGATTGCCGAGCCGATTGCCGCCGCCATCGGCGCGGGGATGCCAATCACCGACCCCACCGGCAATATGGTGGTGGACATCGGCGGCGGCACCACCGAAGTGGCGGTTCTGTCACTTGGCGATATCGTCTATGCCCGCTCGGTCCGGGTGGGCGGCGACCGGATGGATGAGGCTATCATCAACTATCTGCGCCGTCAGCATAACCTTTTGGTGGGCGAATCCACCGCCGAGCGCATCAAAACAAGCATCGGCACCGCCCGCATGCCCGATGACGGGCGCGGTAGTTCAATGCAGATACGCGGCCGTGATTTGCTGAATGGCATTCCCAAGGAAACCGAGATCAGTCAGGCTCAGGTCGCCGAGGCGCTGGCCGAGCCGGTACAGGCAATATGTGAAGCGGTGATGACCGCGCTTGAGGCCACCCCGCCCGATCTGGCGGCGGATATCGTGGATCGTGGCGTGATGCTGACCGGAGGCGGTGCTTTGCTGGGCGATCTTGATCTGGCGCTGCGCGAACAAACCGGGCTGGCGGTATCAATAGCTGATGACAGTCTGAATTGCGTGGCCTTAGGCACCGGCAAGGCACTGGAATTTGAAAAACAACTGCGCCACGCGATTGACTACGACAGTTAAAGCTGTCCACCTTTGATAAAGGGGTACCCTTTTGGCGAAGGACAGAGCACATAACGGCGATTACACCGGCCCATTGAAGCGATTGCTGGTTGGGGTACTGGTGTTGTGCCTGCTGGGAATTTTCCTGATCTGGCGCATCGACAGCCCCCGGGTTGAACGGTTCCGGGCACAGGTGGTTGATAAGGTGGTGCCAAACTTTGATTGGGCCATGGCACCGGTCACGGGCGCGGTCAACATCTTGCGCGATTTCCAAAGTTACCAGCGTATTTACAAACAAAACCAGGAACTGCGCCGCGAGTTGCAACAGATGAAGGCCTGGAAAGAGGCCGCCCTTCAACTGGAACAGGAAAACGCCCGCCTGCTGGATATCAACAATGTGCAGCTTGACGCACGCCTCACGTTTGTTACCGGCGTAGTGCTGGCCGATAGCGGCTCGCCTTTTCGGCAGTCGGTGCTGATCAATGTCGGCGCGCGTGACGGTATCGTTGATGGCTGGGCGGCAATGGATGGGCTGGGGCTGGTCGGGCGGATCTCGGGCGTGGGCGATAATACCGCGCGGGTGATCCTTCTGACCGATACCTCCAGCCGCATCCCCGTCACCATTCAGCCCTCAGGCCAGTCTGCTTTGATCATTGGCGACAATACAATCTCACCGCTGGTAGATTTCGTTGAAAGTCCAGACAAAATCCGCCCCGGTGATCGGGTAAAAACCTCCGGCGATGGCGGCGTGTTTCCGGCTGGCCTGCTGATCGGGCAGGTGGCCGAGGACACCTCGGGGCGCTTGCGTGTGCGCCTTGCCGCCGATTATGAGCGGCTTGAGTTTTTGCGGGTTTTACGCAGCTATGCCAACAGTGCCATTAGCGGCACGGGCCGGGTCATCGCTCCGGCAACCTTGCCGGGTGCGGAAGATGGAAGTGTAACCGCCACGGATGATACTGAGGATGGTAGTGATGGCTGATCGCGCGTCATCGCATCTCTGGCTTATGCGTTTTATCTGGCTTGGGCTGTGTCTTTTGTTGATTTTCCTGCATTTACTGCCGCTTGATACCACGCCCAGAGGCTGGGCCGCGCCACAGCTGATCATTGCATTGACGTTTGCATGGGTTTTGCGGCGGCCAGAATATGTGCCACCGCTGCTGATTGCGCTGGTATTTTTGCTGGCAGATTTGCTGCAACAGCGCCCCCCCGGGCTTTGGGCCGCGCTGGTGCTGATCGGTTCTGAGGCCCTAAGGGTCCGCGCCACCCGGTTGCGGGACATGGCCTTTGCTGTAGAATGGATACATGTTGCCGTAACCCTTGTGATCATGACACTAAGTTATCGGCTGGTGCTCTCACTATTGTTGATTGATCAGGCCTCGTTGGGCCTCAGCCTGACCCAGATGCTAATGACGCTGATCAGCTATCCCTTGATTGTTATCATCTCGCAAACCATTTTCAGGGTACGCAAACTTGCCCCCGGAAATATCGACGCCATAAGGCCACACCTATGAGACAGCCCCTACGCGATACGGCCGAAAGCCATCGTCGGATCACCCGCCGGGGCCTGATCCTTGGCGGTGCGCAACTGGGCTTTATGGGGGTGTTGGCGGCACGCATGCGTTATATGCAGGTCGAGCAGGCCGATGAATATCGCCTGCTGGCCGAAGAAAACCGCATCAGCATCCGTCTGATCACCCCGTCGCGGGGCCGCATATTTGACCGCAATGGGGCAGCGATTGCGACCAACGCCCCCAGCTACCGGATCACTATGGTGCGTGAACAGGCGGATGATGTGGATGAAACTATCGCCCGGCTGGCGCAGCTGGTTGAGCTGAAACCCGAAGAATTGGAACGCGCCCGAAAAGAGCTGCGTGACCTGCGCGGCGATACCAAAGTTACCATTGCCGACCGGGTCAGTTGGGAAGACATCAGCCGGGTCGCGGTAAATGCCCCCGCCCTGCCCGGCGTCACCCCGGAGGTGGGCCTGTCGCGCTATTACCCGGCAGGTGCGGATTTTGCCCATACGGTTGGTTATGTCGGCCCGGTCAGTGAAACCGACCTGAAAGAAATTGACGCCCCGGATCAGCTTTTGCTGATCCCCCGGTTTCAGATTGGCAAGATCGGGGTTGAGGCCAAGCGCGAGGATTTGCTGCGTGGCAAGGCCGGCATCAAGCGGGTCGAGGTCAATGCCACGGGCCGGGTGATGCGTGAACTTGACCGCCGCGAGGGTCAGGCGGGGGCCGACCTGCAACTGTCGCTTGATAACGACCTGCAATCTTATGTCGGGGCACGTCTGGCAGGTGAAAGTGCCGCCGTCGTGGTGATTGATTGCGAAACCGGTGATTTGCTGGCCTCGTCCTCAACCCCCGGATTTGACCCTAATCTGTTTGTGCGCGGCATCTCGGTGGCGGATTACAAGGCGCTGTTGGAAAACAAATTCCGCCCCCTGCCCAACAAGGCCGTGCAGGGTGTCTATCCGCCGGGGTCAACCTTCAAGATGATAACCGCCCTGGCAGCGATGAAAGATGGCCAGCTTGACCCGGATGAGACCGTGCGCTGCAATGGCTATATTGAGGTCAGCGGCCGTCGGTTTCATTGCTGGAAACGCGCCGGGCACGGCAATGTCGATTTTCTGCGCGGTTTGCGCGAAAGCTGTGATGTGTATTATTATCAAATGGCCCTGCGCACCGGGATTGAAAATATCAGCGCCATGGCCCGCCGTTTTGGTCTTGGTCAGGTGTTTGATCTGCCAATGACAAGCGTGGCCAAAGGGCTGACACCCACCAAGGAATGGAAGCAGCGGGTCAAAGGCGAGGAATGGGTGATCGGCGACAGCGTAAACTCGGCCATCGGGCAGGGGTTTGTGCTGGCCTCGCCCTTGCAGCTGGCGGTGATGACGGCGCGGCTGGCCACCGGGCGTTCGGTCACGCCGCGTCTGATCAAATCCATTGACGGGGTTGAACAGCCCACGGGTGCGGGCGAGGATTTGGGCCTTAACCCAAACAACCTGCAACTGGTGCGCAACGCCATGTTCGAGGTGTCAAACAACCGTCGCGGCACGGCTTATCGCAGCCGTATTATCGAAGATACGTTCCGCATGGCCGGCAAAACCGGCACCAGCCAGGTGCGCAATATTACAGCGGCCGAGCGTGCCGGGGGGGTTCTCCATAACGGTGTTCTGCCCTGGGAGCAGCGCGATCATGCCCTCTATGTGGATTTTGCGCCATTTGATAATCCGAAGGTGGCTGTAGCGGTAATTGTTGAGCATGGCGGCGGCGGCTCGGTTGCGGCGGCACCGATTGCGCGCGATGTCACCCTGCAGGCGCTTTATGGCGAAGACCCGCCGCTTACGGCCTATCCGGCAGGCGACCGGGGCCGCATCCGTGAACAGCAAGAAAAATTGCGCAGCATCCGGCCCGCGCCCGGCAGTGATGGAAGTGACCGCGCATGAGTTATCTGGGATATTCGGTTAAATCCACACCTACGGGATTTGGTAAAATACTCTACCTCAACTGGCCGATCACAATCTTGCTGATCACCGTGGCCAGTGTCGGTTTTTTGATGCTCTACTCCATCGCCGGAGGCTCATTTACCCCCTGGGCCGAACCGCAGATGAGACGCTTTGCCCTTGGCATGATCCTGATGTTTACCGTGGCCATGATCCCGATCTGGTTTTGGCGCAATATAGCGGTGGTTGCCTATGGCGTATCGTTGTTGCTACTGGTGTTGGTTGAGGTTGTTGGCTCGGTCGGGATGGGGGCTCAGCGCTGGATTGATTTGGGCTTCATGCGCCTGCAACCCTCTGAATTAATGAAAATAACTTTAGTGATGCTGTTGGCGACCTATTACGATTATCTGCCGCTCAACCGAACATCACGGCCGTTTTGGGTGCTGCTTCCGGTGGTCATAATCCTGATCCCCGTGGCACTTGTGATCCGCCAGCCTGATCTTGGAACCGCAATCCTGCTGCTGACCTCGGGGGCGCTTTTGATGTTTCTTGCCGGGGTTCACTGGGCCTATTTCGCCACAGTTACCGCAGCGGTTATCGGGTTGATTGCCACCGTCCTGAAAAGCCGGGGAACCGACTGGCAGATGATCAAGGATTATCAGTTCAAACGAATAGATACGTTCCTTGATCCTTCCAATGATCCATTGGGGGCCGGGTACAATATCACCCAGTCAAAAATCTCTTTGGGATCAGGTGGTTGGGCCGGGCGCGGCTTTATGCAAGGCACGCAATCGAGGCTCAATTTCCTGCCCGAAAAGCATACTGATTTCATTTTTACCACCCTGGCCGAAGAATTTGGCTTTGTTGGCGCGTTCTCGCTGTTGTCCCTCTATGCGCTGATCATCATGTTTTGCATCTCATCGGCACTGGCCAATCGCGACCGGTTTTCATCGTTGCTGATCTTTGGTATTACCGCCACGTTTTTCCTGTATTTTGCGGTTAACATGTCGATGGTCATGGGGCTTACCCCGGTGGTGGGCGTGCCCTTGCCGCTGGTCAGTTATGGCGGTACGGCGATGCTGGTACTTTTGCTTGGCTTTGGCCTGATCCAAAGCGCTCATATCCATAAACCAAGGTAGAAATAATGCCGGTAAATATCCTGTTCGCTGCCCGGTCCGAGCGGTGGGAGACCTATGAAAAGCCCTTATTATCAGCGTTTTCCGCGCTTGGACTTGAGGTAAATCTCAGCCCGGATACCGCCCCGGATCAGGTGGATTATATCGTCTATGCCCCCAACAGTATGGTGCAGGATTTCACCCCCTATACCCGCGCCAAGGCGGTGCTTAACCTCTGGGCCGGGGTTGAGGATGTGGTGGGTAATACCACCCTGCGCATTCCGCTGACGCGGATGGTGGATGGCGGGTTGACCCAAGGTATGGTGGAATGGGTGGCGGGGCATGTGCTGAGGCATCATCTGGACACGGATTTACATGTGATGGGTCAAGATGGCATATGGCGCAAGACTATCCCGCCGCTGGCGGCTGACAGGCCGGTTGCAATCCTTGGGCTGGGGGCGCTTGGGCAGGCCTGCGCGCAGGCGCTGGCGGGGCTTGGGTTTGACGTGTCGGGTTGGAGCCGTTCGCCCAAGGATGTGCCGGGTATTACCTGCTTCAATGGCGATGACGGATTGCGTCAAGCGCTGGTGCGCGCGGAAATTATCGTTTTATTACTGCCATTTACGCCACAAACGGAAAATATCATCAACGCCGAAACCCTGGCCCTGATGCCCAAGGGCGCGGTGATCATCAACCCCGGACGCGGGCAGTTGATTGATGATGAGGCACTGCTGAAGGCGCTTGATAAGGGGCAGATAAAACATGCCACTTTGGACGTGTTTCGACAGGAGCCATTGCCGCCGGAGCACCCCTATTGGGCGCATGATATGGTGACGGTGACACCGCATATTGCCTCGGAAACAAGGGCGAAAACGGCGGCGGAAGTGATTGCCGAAAACGTGCGCCGAGGCGAGGCAGGGGAGCCATTTTTGCATCTGGTGGATCGTGATTTAGGTTACTAAGGAAGCTCGGAACAAGGTGCGGATTTGAAAAAATGTCAGCCCCCGCCCGGGTGGGGGCTTTGGGCCGGTCAAGCATCGCGGGACATCGCAAAATACCCTACATTATCAATAGGTTGTAACGTTGCAAAAGCCCCCGCCATGGGGCGGGCGGGGGCTGACATTTTTTCAAAATGTCGAAGGGATACTGTTTAGAAATTCCTTAACTATCTGAGAATAGGCGGTTTTTTCGGATCTGAGCCGGGGGCAACAGAGGCATATTCTGCGGGCTGAGGCAGGTCAAACCGAAGCCCGGTTTTGGCCAGACTGGCGGTGACGGGATCGCTGGCAGCGAAGAAGGCAACGTCAAGTGCGCCGGAGTTTAATCCTGAAAATACAAGGGCTTGTGCCACAGTTTGCACCAAAGCCTTGTGCGCAGCGGGGCGGGCATCGATGAAGGCCAGAAGGTGGCCCTGCGCGCCGCTTTCATAACTCACGCCAACCAGATAGGCCATCGGAGCCAGCCCCATAGCGGCGGCAAGACGGGTGTCGAGCAGGCTTAGGAATTCTTCGGGTAAGCCTTTGGGAACACTGAATTTACTGGCTTTCTCTTCGTGCTGTTCCGGGGTGCTTTCCATGGCGGCCAACCAGCGCACGGCCTCGGGCGGGATCAGGGTTGACGAGGGGGCAACATCCAGATTGAGACCAAGGCCGAGATTGTTTTCAGACAGCATTTTGCAGATCACCTGCCCCGATAGCGCGGCATAGGGAGCAGGCCCGCCGGTGAAGCCGGTCAGGCGGTCATGGCGGTCGAAGGCCAGAACATAGGAATTCTCTGGCAGTTCAAACACTTCCGGGGTTATTTCATCGCCCGATGCCTCGGATTTCAGCAGCAAAAACAGCTCAGCCCCGGCGAGTTTTTCGTAAAAACCAAGCCGCGCGGCATCATCGTTAACGCGCGATTGCATTTGGGCGTGGGCGATATCGAGTAACGTGTCACTCATGCATAAGCCTTTGAACCTGTTGACGTAACTGCGGCAAAAGATTTTCCTCAAACCACGGGTTTTTCTTTAACCACCCGGTATTACGCCACGACGGATGCGGCAAGGGAAAGACGCGGGGGGCGTGTGATTCCCAATCGCGCACCGTGTCGGTGACGCCGGTTTTAACCCGCATGTGATATTTCTGGGCATAACCGCCGACAACCACGGTTAGCGCAACCTTATCAAGGGCTTGCATCACTTTATCATGCCATGTTTGCCCACAAATACGCGGCGGCGGCAAATCCGAGCCTTTGGCGTCATAGCCGGGAAAGCAAAACGCCATCGGCACAATCGCCACGCGCGATTTATCATAGAATTCTGAAGGGCTTAGCCCCAGCCAATCGCGCAGACGCGCGCCCGATGGGTCATCAAACGGCGTGCCGGATTTATGTACCCGCATCCCCGGTGCCTGCCCGGCGATCAGCAATCGCGCCGAAGGCCTGAACCACACAACAGGCCGGGGCGCGTGGGCGGTATGGGTCGCGGCAAAGCGATCGGCGCAGAGGCGACAGGATGAAATGTTAAGCATAAGATCGGCCATTAAATGTTGTACAAGTTGTACAACATCTACACGGGTTTTGTACAAGATACCGGCGGCCCCAGGGCGCGGGCCGGTAAAATCGGAAATTTGGCGGGGAATCCGGTGTTCATTTCGATGATTGTAGAAATAATATTTGCGTTTTGAATTTATTTCGTTATTTCTAGAATCATGAAACATTCAAACATCCCCGATCTTGAGCTTGAAGTGGCGGCCTCGACTTTTGCGGCGCTTGGCAGCGAACAGCGGTTGATGGTGCTTGGCTGTCTTGTGCGGGCCGGAACCGATGGGCTGACGATTGGCGAATTGGGGCAGCGCAGCGGCGTGACCGGATCGACGCTGACGCATCATATGAAAATTCTGGCGCAGGCCGGGCTGGTGACGCAGGTGCGCCACGGGCGCAGTATCATTTGCGCCGCCGTGGCGTATGACGAATTGCAGGCGCTGTCGGAATTTTTGCTGCGTGAATGCTGTGCTGAGTCCAAGCACCCGGATGAAAGGCCTGATCATGGTTGACAGCACCCAACCCTTACGCCCGGCGCGGCGCATCCGGGTTGATAAGGTGTGGGTGGCTTTGGCGATCATCCTGCTGATGGTGGCCGTCCTCGATGGGCCGCAATTCGGGCCAACGGTGCGGTTTGCCGCATCGGCCTTGCTGAGCACCGCGCCGTTCATCGCGTTTGCGGTGCTGGCGGTGGCCTATATGAAGGCATCAGAGGCCGAGACGTTGCTGGCGCGGGTGTTCGGGGGGCGTCAGAGCCGGATGATTTTGGTGGCCGCATTGCTGGGCGGGCTATCGCCGTTTTGCAGTTGTGAGGTGATCCCGTTCATCGCCGCGATGCTGGCGCTTGGCGCGCCTTTGGCGGCGGTGATGGCATTTTGGCTGTCGTCGCCGCTGATGGACCCGGCGATGTTCATGATCATTCTGGGCACGCTGGGGTGGAAATTTGCCGTGGCCAAGATTGTGGCGGAGGGATGCCGGGCTGAGACCCGCTTTTCAGGTGTCAGGGTGCCCGTATTATCCACCCATATCATCCGGTTGCCTTGCACCCTAAAATGTCCTAATTCAGAAAGGAAATGCATCAAATAGGGTGGTCTGAATGTATCGTGTCTGGAGTTTTGTCACAAACTATTCGCTGTTGCTGATTTTTGGGGCGATAACAGCATTGATCTGGGCCAATATAAGCCCTGAAACCTATCACAGTTTTGTAGGCTACGTGATCTGGGAACGTGCGCCCATCGGGGATATAGAAGATGGCTATCGGACGCTGACGCTGCATTATCTTGTTAATGCCGTGTTGATGTCACTGTTTTTTGCCATTGCCGGCAAAGAGGTCTGGGAGGCGGTGATCCTCAAGAACGGCTCGTTGCGCGGCAAAAAGGCCGCGACACCCTTGATTGCTACGGCGGGCGGGATGTTTGGGCCTATTGCTGTTTATCTTGGGCTGGCGATGGTCATGGGATCGGATACCTATAATGCGGTCGTCAATGGCTGGGCCATTCCTACCGCCACGGATATTGCGTTTTCATATCTGATTGGGCGGCTGGTGTTTGGAGCAGGCCATCCGGCGGTACGGTTCTTATTGCTTTTGGCGATTGCCGATGATGCCACGGGCCTGATCATTCTGGCGGTTTTCTATCCCAGTGGAGAGCTGGCCCCTGTCTGGCTGTTGTTCTCATTTGGCGCGGCGGCGCTGGTTTATCTGCTGTTCAACTGGTTGCCACGGCGGATTGACCAAGGCAATCAGGCGCGGCCCTGTTCAAGCAAGGTGCGGCGGATCTGTGGCGGGCTGCCGTATATCGTGGCTGGTTGTGCCAGTTGGTACGGGTTCATGCGCTCGGGTCTGCATCCGGCGTTGGGGCTGTTGCCGGTTGTGGTTATAATTCCCCATGCGGACCGGGCGTTTGGCATATTCAGCGAAGCCGAGAAATACCTCAGGGATCTGCTAAACGTGCTGGAACATGCGCTGAAACATCCGGTTGAGATTGTGCTGTTCTTCTTTGGATTGCTGAACGCGGGCGTTGAGTTTTCCGCCATTGGCGATGCCACTTGGCTGGTGCTGGCGGGGCTGATTATTGGCAAACCGCTGGGGATTTTACTCTTTGGCTGGGTTGCGGCAAAACCGATGGGCCTGGGCCTTCCGCAGGGGATGCGAATCGTTGATCTGGTGGTGATCGGCTGTGTCGCGGCAATCGGCTTTACTGTGTCGCTGTTTGTTGCCTCGGTGGCGTTTGACGCAGGGCCAGTTCAGGATGCCGCAAAAATGGGGGCTTTGTTCAGCTTTGGCGCTGCGATCATTTCGATTGTGGTGGGCAAGCTGCTGCGGGTGGAAAAGCAGGAATTGTAACGCCCCTCACCTGTGGTTAGTTGTGGATATGAGAGCACGCCGTTTGGCCGGGCAGCGGGTTTTTCCGTAGATTTTTCCGTAAAAAGGCGTAAAAATGCCCTGTTTTATGATCATAAGAAATAAATATGATCAAAGTAATACAAAGTTTAGTCGATGATGCCATCTTAACAACTCTACGTTAATACTAAGGCAAGGCCCGAATACTAAGGCAAGGCCAGAGCAGAACCGGAGCAAATGGATGCTCGAATTTGAGAATGTCAGCAAGTCCTTCTGGACAGGCACGCAGCACAAGGTGATCCTTGAGCGGGTGAATTTCAAGGTTGAGCTTGGCCGCTCGCTTGGCATTCTGGCACCCAATGGCACCGGCAAGACGACCCTGATCAATATGATGGCCGGGCTGGAAAAACCTGATGAGGGCAATATCAGGCGGACCTCCCGGGTTAGTTTTCCGCTTGGCTTTATGGGCGGAGTTGTGAATAAATTGTCAGCGATGGATAATGCGCGGTACATCGCCCGGCTTTACAGCCTCGACCCGGACTATATCGAGGCATTCTGCCGCTGGATGTGCGGCCTTGGGGAGTATTTTGACCAGCCGCTTGGTACTTATTCATCGGGCATGCGATCACGCTTTACTTTCGCCCTGTTGCTGGCGCTGGATTTTGACATATACCTGATTGATGAGGGCATGCCCGGATCAATGGATGTTGAGTTTAACCGCAAAGCCGGTGAGATATTGCAGGAGCGCCTGCACACCACAACCGTGATCATCGTATCGCATGACCCGAATATACTGGAAAAATTCGCCCGCGAGGCCGCCGTTCTGATGGGTGGCCAGCTTTATATGTTTGATACCTTGGAAGAGGCAAAACAGCTTTATGACTATGAAACCCAAGGCTAAAAAATTCCGCGTCCGCCGCCCGGGGCCTGCCCCCTCTCAGGCTGCCCCCTCTCAGGCTGGTCCTCAGGCTGGTCCTCAGGCTGTGCGCACCACTGATGCGCCCAAAGTGGCGGCAGGCAATGCGGCGCATGCCGGTGAGATCAACACCGCCAGGGAAATGGAAACATCGCAGAATATTGACGGTATTCGCAAAGAAGAACTGACCGGCAGGCAGCTGCGCATGGCCCGGCGGATGGCGGTCAAAAACGGCCTCAAGCCAACGTCTGATCTGGATGCGGTCCGGATGTTGCGCGCCAGGGGGATTGATCCGTTTCAGCGCTCGAACATCATTGAGCTGCTGGCCAATAATGGTGATAATGCCAGGGGTCAGGATGGCCAGGACGGGCAGGACGGGCAAAAAGGCAAAAAGCGGCAGCCAAAGAAAATTCAATTACCCCAGACTGTTCCCGTGGGCACACCAAACCTGCCCACAACCGAACTGAGCCCGGCCGGCCGGCGGGCGCAGGATATTAAGAAAATCCAGCGCGACATTAGCAGACGCCGCCGTCATAAGCTGTTCCTGCTGACCACACGGCTGTTGTTCTTTGTCTTCTTCCCCACGCTTCTTGCGGGCTATTATTACTATAGTGTCGCCACGCCGATGTATACCACCAAATCGGAGTTTCTGATCCTGACGGCCGATGGCGGTGGTGGCTCTATGGGGGGGCTTGGTGGTTTATTGCCCAGTCAGTTTGCCACCGGGCAGGATTCGGTTGCGACGCAATCTTATCTGCAATCCAAGGATGCGATGCTGCGGCTTGACGCCGATGAAGGGTTTCGGGCGCATTTCGCCCAGGATTGGGTTGACCCGATCCAGCGGCTTGATCCCGATGCCAGCCATGAAACAGCTTATAAGCTGTATAAAAAATACGTAAAGCTAGGCTATGACCCGACCGAAGGTGTGATCCGGATGGAGGTTTCAACCGCCATACCCGAACTGAGCGCGACTTTCTCCAGGAAGTTGATCGAATATGCCGAAGAGCGGGTGGATGAGCTGAGCCGAAGAAAGCGCGAGGATGCTGTGGTGACTGCCCAAAAGAGCCTTGTGGGTGCCACTGAGCAGCGTCGCGCGGCGCAACAGCGGCTGGTTGAGCTGCAGGAGGGTAGCATTCTTGACCCGGTGGGTGAGATTGCCGGCATCAGGGCGCTGATCAGTTCGGTTGAGCTGCGGTTGCAGACAAAGCAGCTGGATCTGAATATTCAGCTTAGTAATCCACGCCCGAATCAGATCAAGGTTGATGCGCTGCGCGGTGAGATCAAGGTGTATCAGGAGGAGCTGGACCGGCAGAATGCGCGGCTTAATCAGGCCAGTGACGGGCAGGCCTCACTGGCCGATCTGACCTCGCAAATTCAGATCGCGCAGGCCGATCTGGCGACCGCTGATCTGGTGTTGCAGGGGGCGCTGGAAAACAAACGCCTGAGTGAGATTGAGGCCAATAAGCAGGTGCGGTATCTGACGGTTTCGGTGCGGCCTATCGCCTCAGAAGACCCGTCTTATCCGCGCGCGTTTGAAAATACGGTTCTTGCGTTTTTGATATTCTCGGGTATCTACCTGATGCTGTCACTGACCGTATCCATCCTCAGAGAGCAGGTAACGTCATAATATGAAACGGGTAGAATTTGCAGGGTTGAGCGTTGGCAATGATCAACCGCTCAGCGTTATTGCGGGCCCTTGTCAGCTTGAAAGTGCGGATCATGCGCTGATGATTGCGGGGCAGATGCGCGATATTTGTGCCGCTCACGGCGCGCAGTTTATCTTCAAAGGCTCGTTCGACAAGGCCAACCGCACCTCGTTAAGTGGCAAGCGCGGCCTTGGTGTGGAGGACGGCCTGAAGGTGATGCAGGCGGTGAAACAGGCGCTTAATGTGCCGGTTTTGACCGATGTGCATCTGCCGGATCAATGTGCCGCCGTGGCCGAGGTTTGTGATGTGCTGCAAATCCCGGCGTTTTTGTGCCGCCAAACCGATTTACTGCTGGCCGCAGGTGAAACCGGCGCGGTGATCAACGTCAAAAAGGGGCAGTTTCTGGCACCTTGGGACATGCCCAATGTTATTGCCAAGATCGAGGCCACCGGCAACAGCCGGATCATGCTGACCGAGCGCGGCACCTCATTTGGCTATAACACGCTGGTCGCTGATATGCGGTCTTTGCCGCAGATGGCCGCCACCGGATATCCGGTGGTGATGGACGCCACCCATTCGGTACAGCAGCCCGGTGGCAAGGGTGGCTCCTCGGGCGGGCAGCGGGAATTTGCCCCGGTGATGGCGCGGGCGGCAGTGTCTTTGGGGGTGGCGGCGGTGTTCATTGAAACCCACGAAGACCCTGATACAGCGCCCAGTGATGGCCCCAATATGATCCCGCTGAATAAGATGGATGGGCTGATCAAAAGCCTGATGCAGTTTGATCAGCTGGCCAAGGCCGATCCGCTGCGCATTTGATAAAAGTGAGGGCGTTACGTGAGCCGACCAGACTATAAAGTAAGCCAAAATACTTGGGAATTTCTGCGGGATGCGATGATCACGCCCACCGGCTTTCGCGAATATGACGCGCGCTGGAAATACCCCGATGAGATCAATCTGCCGGGGATCACGGCGCTGGGTCTTGGCCTTGGCACCCAGATGCAGCGGCGCGGGATTGCGCCGGTGATTGCGGTGGGAAATGATTATCGCGAGTATTCCCTATCGATCAAAAACGCGCTGATGCTGGGGCTGATGCAGGCGGGGATTATGGTCAAGGACATTGGCCCATGCCTCAGCCCGATGGCGTATTTTGCGCAATTTCATCTGGATGTGCCGGCGGTGGCGATGGTCACGGCGTCGCATAATCCCAACGGCTGGACCGGGGTGAAAATGGGCTTTGAGCGGCCCCTGACCCATGGCCCTGATGAAATGAACGAGCTGAAAGAGATCGTGCTGAGCGGTGAAGGGGAGGCGCGTGCCGGCGGTGGATACGAGTTTGTGCCCGGCGTGCGTGAGGCCTATCTTGATGATCTGGTTGGTGATTTTCGCATGACGCGCAAGCTCAAGGTGGTTTGCGCCACCGGCAATGGCACCGCCAGCGCCTTTGCACCGGAACTGTTTGAGCGCATTGGGGTTGAGGTGGTGGCGAGCCATAATGAACTGGATTACACATTCCCGCATTATAATCCCAATCCTGAAGCGATGGAAATGCTGCATGATATGAGCGCCAGTGTTCTGGCCTCGGGCGCCGATTTTGCACTTGGGTTTGATGGTGATGGGGATCGTTGTGGTGTGGTGGATGACGAGGGGGAGGAAATTTTCGCCGATAAGGTTGGCGTGATCATGGCGCGGGATCTCTCGAAGATTTACCCCGGCGCTACCTTTGTGGCGGACGTGAAATCAACCGGGCTTTTTGCCAGTGATCCGGTGTTGCTGGCCAATGGTGCCAAGGCGGATTACTGGAAAACCGGACATTCCCATATGAAACGCCGGGTAAAGGAAATCGGCGCGCTGGCCGGGTTTGAGAAATCCGGGCATTATTTTCTGGCCGGGCCTTTGGGACGCGGCTATGATTGTGGGCTGCGCGTGGCGGTCGAAATTTGCAAGCTGATGGAGCGCAATCCAGATAAATCCATGTCCGACCTGCGCCGCGCATTGCCGCAAACATGGGCGACGCCGACGATGTCGCCCTATTGCGCCGATACCAAAAAATACGCGGTTTTGGAACGCTTGGTGGCCCGTCTGGTGGCGCGCTTTGAGGCGGGGGAGCCGCTGGCGGGGCGTAAGATTGTGCAGGTGGTCACGGTGAACGGCGCGCGGGTGATTTTGGATAATGGCAGTTGGGGGTTGGTGCGGGCATCGTCGAATACCCCCAATCTGGTGGTGGTTTGCGAAAGCTCGGAATCTGAGGCCGAGATGCGGGCGATCTTTGCCGATATTGACACGGTGATCCGGACCGAGGACACGGTGGGGGAGTATGATCAGACAATCTGATCAGGTGCAGGCCGCAAATCTTTTAAAAAAGATTTGGGAAAAGTTTTTGAAAAACTTTTATGGCTCACATGGTCAGGCCACGGCCCTTAAGTAACGCTTCGACCTCCGGCAGTTTGCCGCGAAATGCAAGGTACAGCTCTTCAGCGTCACGCGAGCCACCAGCGGAAAGAATATGGGCCTCAAGCGCGGCGGCGCGGGTGGGGTCAAATGCGCCACCGGCGTCTTCAAATGAAGCAAAGGCATCGGCGTCCATTACCTCGGACCACATGTAGCTGTAATAGCCAGAACTGTAGCCATCGCCGGAAAACACATGCGCAAAATGTGGCGTTGCGTGGCGCATGGTGATGGCGGCGGGCATGCCTAGTGAAGCAAGAATATCAGCCTGCATTATCAGCGGATCGGCAGGGATCGCGCCCTCATGAAACGCCAGATCAACCAAAGCCGAGGCCACATATTCAACCGTCTGAAACCCCATGTCAAAATTGGCGGCGCATAGGGTTTTGTCCAGCAACGCATCGGGCATTGGCGCGCCGGTTTCATAATGCACGGCAAATTCGCGCAGCACTTCGGGCACCTCAAGCCAATGCTCAAACAACTGGCTGGGTAATTCCACAAAATCGCGAGCCACGGAGGTGCCCGAGATGCTTTCATAGGTCACGTCCGACAGCATCTGATGCAAGGCATGGCCAAATTCGTGAAACAATGTGCGCGCGTCGTCATAGCTGAGCAAAGCCGGCGCGCCCTTGGCGAAGTTACAGACATTGATCACTACCGGGCTTTGCACCTGTGGGAATTTCGCCTGACCACGCATGGCCGAGCACCAAGCCCCCGAACGCTTGCTGGCGCGGGCGAAATAATCACCGATGAAAACAGCCATATGGATGCCGTCGCGGGTCACCTCCCACGCACGACAATCAGGATGGTAGAGCGGCACATCGAGCGGCGCAAATTGCAACCCAAACAAGCGGCGGGCACAGGCAAAAGCCGCCTTGATCATCTGATCCAGCGAAAGATAGGGCTTGAGCGTGGCCTCATCAAAATCATGCTCGGCCTTGCGACGGTGAGCAGCGTAATAACGCCAGTCCCAGGGCTCAAGGTCGCCATTGATGCCATCCTCATGCATCATTTTGGTCAGAATTTCGGCGTCATTTTCGGCCTGCGCCTTGGCCGGATCCCAGACATCCATCAGCAATTTACGCACCGCCCCCGGCGTTTTGGCCATCTCGGTTTCCAGCTTGTAATCGGCAAAGCTGTCATAGCCCAGAAGGGCTGCGCGCTCATGGCGCAGGGCCAGGGTTTCAGCGGCAATGGGGCGGTTATCGGTGTCGCCTGCATTGGCCCCGCGCGCGCCCCAAGCCGCAAACGCTTTTTCCCGCAGATCACGGCGCGGGGAAAATTGCAAAAACGGCGTAATCAGCGAACGAGACAAGGTGATGATGGGATTATTCCGGCCTTTCTCGGCCCCGGCAGCGCGCGCGGCTGAGATCACAAAATCGGGCAGACCGGTAAGATCACCCTCGGACAATTCCATATACCAGCCCGCTTCATCCGCCAGCAAATTTTGCGTGAACCGCGTGCCAAGGTCGGCCAGACGCGCCATAATCTCGCGCATCCGTGCGTCCTGTGCCCCGGTGAGATCAGCACCCTGTCGGCGAAAGCTGCGATGGGTAAGCATCAGGACGCGCTGTTGCTCATCACTCAGATCAAGCGTGTCGCGAGCATCCCATAAGGTTTTGATGCGGGCAAAAAGCGCCTTGTTGCCATAGATAGATGAGGAATAAGCCGCCAGTTTGGGGCTGAATTCGCGCTGTAGCTCAAGCCGTTTTGGATTACTGTCGGCGCTCGTGAGGGTGAAAAACACCGACAGCACCTTATCAAGCGCCTTGCCCGAGGCCTCAAGTGCTTCGATGGTGTTGGCAAATGTCGGCGGCTCGGGCGCATTGGCGATGGCTTCAATTTCGGCCTTGGCCCCGGTCAGGGCGGTCGCAAAACCGGGGGCGAAATCATCGTCTGATATTGCGTCAAACGGCGCGATTTCAAATGGTGTGGTCCAGTCAGTCAGCAGCGGGTTCATCGGCCTGTCCTTTGTCTCCGCAAACCGGACAATCGGCGCGGGGTTTGAGGGAAAATTTGCGCGTCTCACCGTAAAGCGCGTCGTAGATCAGCATTTCCCCACGCAATGGCTTGCCGGCACCGGTGATCAGCTTGATCGCCTCGCCCGCCATCATCGCGCCAACCACGCCGGGAAGCGGGCCAAGCACACCGGCCTCAGCACAGGACGGGGCCAGGCCAACGGCGGGGGCCTGCGGGAAAATACATTGGTAGCACGGCACGCCATGGGCCGGGTCGAACACGCTAATCTGGCCCTCCCATTGGGATAAAGCGCCTGATATTAACGGCTTGGAATTGGCAAAGGCCGCAGCATTCACCAGATAGTGGTTTTCAGTATTATCCGTGCCATCGAGGATCAAATCATACTCGGCGAAAAGCTCGGCGGCAATGTCGGCGGTCAGGCGGCGCTGGTACGGGCGCGCAATAATATGCGGATTTTGCGCGGTCATGGCGCGGGCAGCAGAAAGCGCTTTGGGGCTGCCAATGTCGGCATCACGGTGGATCACCTGACGCTGGAGGTTGGAATTATCCACCTCGTCATCGTCAATCACGCCAATGGTGCCCACCCCGGCGGCGGCAAGATAAAGCAACGCCGGAGAGCCAAGACCGCCCGCGCCAATCACCAGAACGCGGGCGTTTTTGAGCGCCTTTTGCCCCGGGCCACCGATTTCATGCAAAACGATATGGCGGGCGTAGCGCTCAAGCTCGGTGTCGGAAAACCTGCCGGTTTTGGGTTTGCCCGGCAGTGCGGCGCGGGCTTTCAGCCGCCGCAGCCCCGCGCGATATGTCAGCACAAGCGCCACAAATCCCCCAATAATCAGCCACAAAGCGGCGCTTTCACCGGTGGCCATGCGCAAGGCGTGCCCCC